>LNAP01002493.1_pt1 | contig 18329 bp, 17 predicted proteins | sample 602601 | NCBI WGS metagenome assembly LNAP01 (sample SAMN02440304, study PRJNA202911) | soil metagenome | biome: Subtropical and temperate rainforests or woodlands; isolation source: soil samples (1 kg each in a 20% v/v slurry with milli Q water) were... ...
GATCTTGTCGCGCACCACGCCTTGCATGCGCTGCGGTACGAAGGCGTAGTCGCCCCAGGCGCGCTGGTTTTCGGCCAATGTCCACTGCTTGCCGGAGCCATTGGCCACGAACACGTAGGTGCCGTGGCCGTACACCTGCTTGGCCTGCTCTTCCAGCAGGTCGATGTTGAAAATGTCGAGCTTCTTGTCGGTGCCCTTGCGCACGATGCTGAGCTCGGCGTTGCTGACTTCCTCCGGCGTCTGGGCATTCACGTGGCTGGTGGCAAGCGCCGTCGCCGCGAGGCTGATACCGACAAGCTTCAGCGCGTCTCGGCGCGAGGTGTTGATGGGTTCCAGGTCATGGCTTGGCATGTTTGAACTCCTTGGTTGCTGGCCGCAGCGGGCCATGATTTTACGTCTCACGGCATCGGGCGCGATGTCGATGTGCTCGTACGAGAAGCGCGACTCACTGTTTCAGCCAGCCTCAGCCCACGCGTGCCTTGGCCCATGCACCAATCTTGATAGCTGACGAGCGCCGGGAAGCCGGCGAACACCGACCTGTTGCAATACCTTTAACACATAAACCTGACAGGGATTCGTCTGGCGGCAGAGCCGCAGCTGGAAGACGGTAAAATCAGACCGCTACGGCAGATCGGAAACCTTAACGTACGATTTTTCCGAATTCTGTAGGCTCCCCTGTATCGTGAGAGTAACCAGACAGGCAGCTTTTTTGGCTCCCTCCTGTCTTCAAAATTTGCGTCCACGGGTCGCCCTGATAAGAGCCCTTTATGATGAGGGTTGGTCCAGCAGCATCATGATTTCGGTAATTGCGCTGTCGATTGCATGCAATGACATTGCATCGCGCGCCTGTATCGTAATGCCGAACAGAAAAGTCTCGAATAGGATTGCCAGTGTCGCAACGTCTTTCTTTACTGGAATCTCGCCGCATTCTCGCGCTCGATCAAGACAGCCGCGCACTCCGGCACGAGTGCGCTCACGCTCCTTGGTTAACAGAGCCTGAATATGGCTGTTCTCCGGCGAGCAGGTACTGGCACCCATCACCAGCAGGCAGCCTTGTGGGTGGGCGTGGTCTGTCTGCATTCTGACCGAGTTTCTGAGCGCCTGCTCCAACGCTTTTTTGGGGGAGCATGACACGTCCCAAAGCGGTGCTATTGCCTGGCCATGGCTGGCTACATAGCGATCCACTGCCTCCTTGAACAGGGCTTCCTTTGAGTCGAAAGCAGCATAAAAACTGGCTGCCGAAATCCCGCCTATGCGTTCACGCAGCTGTGCGAGGCTTGTTGACTCGTAGCCATGCTCCCAGAACAGAAGCATAGCTTTGTTCACGGCTTCGTCTCGGTCGAAGTTACGCGGCCTGCCCATCTGTGCCATACCAACTCCTCCACTATAAAATAAATAAAATACTAACCAGTCAATATGTATTGCAAGAAGGAAATCCCGCCTGTTGACTCAAATATGGAATGACCATTCCAGCCTTAAGCATGTAGCGCTGATGATGATGTTGTAGCGATGCCGACGTAGAGCAACGCGGCTTCGGCAATCTGCTGATTCTCTCGGTGCTGCCACCGGAAACCCCAATTGCGCCGACATCTTGGCCATCAATCGCGATGGGAAATCACCCGCCCACAGAGACCATGCGAGGGTGATTACTTATATGCATGATCGCGGGGGCGCGGAGCATTTCATTCCAGAAGTGTGTGGCTACACCGAACGACGAAACCGTCCCAACCTTTCCTATTGCAACATCGATCGACAAGAAACCGGCGCTATCCGCACTGTATAAAACCTTCAGATACCAACACCTGAATGTTCAACTTCCTTGCGGTGGTGTGAGTGGCATCGATGAGCACCTGCGCAGTAGCCTCGTTGATGGATAGGTTCGGCACAGTGGTCTTAGATACCTTTTTCAAAGGTATCTCTTGACTTGAAACCGATTCGCCCAGTGCGCAGAATCACTTACATACTAATCAATCCACAAGTATTTGACAAGCCCTTGCGGCTCGATTATCCTTTATTTTGGATCAATCGATCCAGTTATCATACTGACTCCAAATCTCCGGAAAATTGTCGCGGCATTCTGGCCGTTGGGGGTATTACTTCCTATATCGAGGGCTTAGCACGATGCAGCGCAACCCGGACGGCGTGGCCGCAGCCACTACGACTTCTCCCAACCTTGGCGAAGGTAAATCCGCTGTTTCCGGAACAGAGGAATGGCGCTTGGTGAAACAGCCCACACTGGTACTGATTCTGCTGTTTGCCATCACGTTCAACTTCATTACCGCAGAGTTGTTGCCCATGGGCGTGCTCCAAGTGATGGCCAGCGATCTTGGGCAAACCGAGGCACGCATCGGCTTCTTGGTGTCGATCTTCGCGTTTGCAGTTGTTGTGACCTCTGCGCCGCTGGCTGGCATCATGGCAAGGCTGCCACGGCGTCCGCTGCTCGTTTCAATCTTGACGGTTCTGTCCTTAGGCAATATCGCCGTGTCGTTCAGCGACAGCTATGCGCTGGATATTGTCATCCGCTTCGTCACGGGCATTATGCACGGCATTTTCTGGGGCATGATCGGCTCACTCGCCACCCGAATGGTGCCTGCGATACAGCGCGGACGTGCGTTGTCGGTGATCTTCGCCGGTAACGTCGCGGCCATGAGCCTGGGTATCCCGCTGAGCGCAGCGGCCGGGCTGCTGATCGGTTGGCGGCCATCTTTCGCCGTCGTTGGTGTGGTGGGCTTGATCCTGGCGCTTCTGGCCTGGAGGGTATTGCCACCTTTGCCGGGTGCCGCCGCATCGCCGCACCTCTCCCTGCTCAAGGTGCTTCGTACTCCTGGCGTCATCGCAATTTCCCTGGCGACCCTGCTGATCTTCGCCGCTCACTTTGCGCTGTACACCTACGTCACGCTTTCGCTACGCCAGGCCGGTGTCCCCGTGGGTGCCATTGCACCCGTGCTGTTTGCCTTCGGGATCGTCGGGATTGTCGGCATATGGGCGATGAGCCGGCTTGTCGACAGTCGTCCTCGCCTGGCTGCCCTGGCCACGCACTGGCTGTTCCTGTCCACCATGGTGGTGCTGGTCTTCACAGCGCGCCATGAGATCCCGTTGCTGGCTATCGCTGCCACGGTGCTGTGGGGGTTGGCATGGTCAGCGGTTCCGATGCTGTTCCAAGCCGCCATGCTGCGTGCCGTTCCCAACGCACCGGACATCGCTTCCACGGTCCTGTTCACCGCCGTCAACCTGGCACTCGCCTCCGGATCTTTCATCGGCGGCAAGACACTGGATTGGCTGGATGTGAGTTGGATTCCGGCGTTGGCTTTGCTGCTGGTGGCTGGCGCGCTGCTGATCGTGCTTGCTTCACGCAGTGGCTTCCCTTCGGCAACGCAGACCCCGCAAGCGGTGGCCTCTGTTCCCCATTGAATAGGAAATCATCATGTCCAAGCCCTTGAGAATAGATTTCGTTTCCGACATCTCCTGCACCTGGTGTGCCATCGCACTGCCAACGCTCGAACGTGCAGTCGAGAATGTCGTGATTGATGCCACAGCCGACTTCAACTTCCAACCGTTCGAGTTGAACCCGCAGATGCCACAGGGTGGCCAGAACCTCATCGAGCATATGGAGCAGAAGTACGGCCTGGGTAGCGCGCAAGTCCACCAGCACTTCGACATGACACGCCGGCGTGGAGAAGAGGTCGACTTCGTCTTCGACCTCGACGATGACAGTCGCATCTACAACACCTTTGACGCCCATCGCCTGTTGCATTGGGCCAAGTTGCAAGGCCGCCAGCGCGAGCTCAAGCATGCTCTGTTCGACTCCCACTTCACGGATCGCCAGGACCCCGGCGACCGCGAAGTACTGATACGACTGGCGGATTCCGTCGGGCTTGATCCCGCCGAAGCGCGGGGGATGCTGGAGAGTGACGCCTACTCGGCCGAAGTTCGCGATGCCGAGAGTGAATGGCTCAAGCAGGGTGTGCAGAGCGTCCCGGCGGTGATTTTCAATAGACGGGTCGCCGTCTCCGGTGCCCAGTCGCAGGAAGTCTTCGAGAACGCCATCCGCCGCGCTTTGGCTGACACGCCTGATGAAGACCCCAAGAACATCTGATACGGCAGGACATCGTCGCCGCTTATGCACGGGCTACAGCGTATGCGCAGTCGGTCAGCTTCGATGGTGTTGAAGTCCACGGCGCGCACGGCTACTTGATCGACCAGTTCCTGTGGGCACATACCAATCGGCACAAGGATGCCTATGGCGGCGGGGTGCGCAGCCGCGCACGGTTCGCGGCGTAGATTATCGCGGCGATACGCCAGGCGACCGGGCCTTCGTTTCCGATTTCGTTCCGGCTCTCGCAATGGAAGGTCGGCGTCCGCAATACAGCCATCGTGACCAGCCCCATGACCTGGAAGAGCTGCTTGGTCCGATCGTCCAGGCTGGCACCAACTTGCTGCACGTGTCGGATGGGCATTTCGACCGCCCGGCCTTTCCAGGATCGGATCGCATCCTAGCCGTGTGGGTTAAAGAACTGACGGAGCCACCCACCATTGCCGTAGGCTCGGCGGGCCTGGAGCCGACCGGGTTGCCGAGCTCCAAGCCAGACTTGACGCGCTTGACCGAACGGATCGAACAGGAAGAATTCGATCTGATCGCGGTTGGTCGTTGGCTCTTGGCTGATCCAGAATGGTTTTCCCGTCTTAAGACGACCTATTCCTCCTAGGCATTGCCCACAGGCATTAACCATTTGATCTTGCGGACAGGTTGGATTTTCCGCATCAAAACGCACGCCTCTTATTGCGAAACGTTCTTTAGCTAAATAATTTCAGTGTGTTATGGTCTTATTTATGGATCAATTGATCCATAAATAAGACCATTGATACGCAGTAGTAATTACTCAAATGCGCGTCGTATGGCCGTGAAATTTGAACTTAACGAAAGGATAAGATCTTGAGCGCCATTATCGAGAGATCTACCATGGATGAATGCTCGATTCATGAGCATTACGAGAAATTTGAGTTTCCGAAGGTGAAGGAAAGGAAGAATCCCATCAATATATTAGTGCCCGCTGGCGAGTTTTTCAAAGTTGTTCGGGCGCAAGGAGATACTGGCGGAAAATATATGTTTGCCAAGGTGATAGTTCCGCCAGACGTCGGCCCGACGCCTCATATTCATCATTGGACTGATGAATGGTTCTGGGCTCCTAATGGTGGAATTCACTTAATCATGGGCGAGAGGCACTATAACGATTTAAGTGAGATACCGGGGGAAAGTGTTCCGAAAGACAATATTAGCATCACCAAAATGCGACCGAAGGAGTTGTTCTACGGCGGTCGGGGGCATATGCATGGTTTTTTCAACACCACGGGTGTAACTCAAGAACTTTACCTCGTATGGACACCTGACACTCCGGACATTTCAATTCTCGATTATTTTTTACGAGCCGGTCAGGTGGTCGATGTAATTGATCAAAGAATGACACCCAACTACATTTCCAGAATTCGTGGGGTTAGTTTGGCGCCGCAGTGGGGTATCAATCAAAGCTCCAGCTTTTGGCAATATGTGAATGTGGGAGGAGTTAAAGAAGGGCGACCCCACGGTGACCAGGATAATCAGAAAGAACGGCTTATAAAACTCTTGAGAGATGGCGAAAGCTATTTTGACAGGGTATATGAAGCCGCTGAAATCTAGAGTCAAGAGGTGCTCCACTCCCGGTGCCAAACTTACGCGCCGGGAGTGAGTTGAGATACAAATGTTGCTCCGCATGTGTTTTCTAATGACGTGCTCACATTCAGCTTGATTACTGTGGCGCTGCATCAGGCTACGAGCTTCATTGATTTCTCACGCTGACTTGAATGCCACCCGCTAACACTGAGGGGCTTTCCACTATTGCTATCTTGATGCGGTTAACCAAACAGATCGAGCAGAAAAATTTAGATCTGATCGCCATTGACAGTGCTCATTTATGCAGCCCCCTTAGAGCTTGACAGACATTTCATGACCTCCTAAACTTCTGTATCGAACGATCCATATATTGCGATAGCGGTGTCATCAATTTCAGAGGGCAGCCGTACTTGAATGTTTATCTTTTTAATTTTTAATGGAACTCGTACCAATGAAAAATCTCTTCACAGACTACAACTTATCGGGCCTGCAGCTGAGTAATCGTATCGTCATGGCTCCCATGACCCGGTCTCGGGCTGTAGACACCGTTCCCAATGATGAAACGGCGTTGTATTACGGGCAACGCGCAGGCGCTGGCCTGATCGTTACCGAAGGCTCTCAGGTGTCTCATCAGGGGGTTGGCTATTTGTTTACTCCAGGTATTCACACTGATGAGCAGACGGTAGGCTGGAGAAAGGTTACGCAGGCAGTGCATGAAAAAGGCGGGAAAATTTTCAGCCAGCTTTGGCACGTAGGCCGCATCTCTCATACTTCCCTGCACGAAAATGGGGCGTCGCCCGTGGGTGCTTCGTCCAAGACGGCCGAGAATACGACGTCATTTGCTTACGATGAAAACGGCAACCCTGGCCCCGTGCAAGCCAGCCCACCGCGTCCTCTGCTGACTGACGAGGTAAAAAACATCGTCCAGGACTTTGCCAATGCTGCAGTAAAAGCCATCGATGCTGGTTTTGATGGGGTTGAGATCCACGGAGCCAATGGCTACTTGATCGAGCAATTCATCAATGCCGGCATCAATGACCGGGATGATCAATACGGAGGAGGCACGATCGAAGGGCGCCTGCGTCTGGGTCTGGAGGTTGTGGACGCCGTGGTTGCTCAGGTAGGTCGTGAGCGGGTGGGGGTTCGTATTTCACCGTTTAATCGTGTTTTCGACATGCCTGCTTTTGATGGTGAGAAAGAGACCTGGATCGAGCTTGCACATGAGCTCTCTAAGCGGAATCTGGCGTACGTCCATATCGGCAACCGCGATGCGTTGATTGCGAACGAGGAAGGAAAGGCATTTCTGAAGCAATTCAGGGAAACATATTCCGGGACCTTGATTCTGGCCGGTCAATATACAAAAGAAGAAGGAGAAAAGGATGTGAACGAAGGCCTTGCCGATCTGGTTGCATTTGGCCGGCCCTTTATTTCCAATCCGGATTTGGTTGATCGATTGAAGAATGATTGGCCTTTAACCACACCTGATCACAGTACATTCTACGGCGGAGATCATGCGGGTTATACGGATTACCCTGAGTACGAGTAATCAATAGTCTAAATACGGTTCGGGCGCTCCAAGTGAAACGTAGTTTTGCTGTTGAACAGGGATGTATGCAGCCAACACTATGGATTAGTGTTGCCCCCCCCCCGCTGCATTAGCTCAAGCGCTATTGGCTTGGCTGGCAAGTAAGGAGTGTACACAAGACCTGTTGTCTGCTTAGCGAGGGAGGGGGTTGCGGTGGAGTTTAGACATCTTCGGTGTTTTATTGCGGTCGCGGAGGAGCTTCACTTCGCCCGCGCAGCCGAGAAGCTGCACATCGAGCAGTCGCCATTGTCGCGGGCCATCAAGGAATTGGAGGAAGAGTTGGGTGTGTCGCTGTTTGCACGTACCACGCGCAGTACGCGGCTGACCCGTGCGGGCAAGCTGTTCCTTGAGCATGTGCCTCGTGTGCTCGCTGCACTTGAGCAAGCGCGTGACAGCGTAAGGGCTGCGGCCAATGGTTTTCATGGTCAGTTACGCATTGCTTTGTCCGACGGCATTACGCCGTCGCGATTGCCCGCCTTGTTGGCACAGTGCCGCTTGGACGAACCCGAGGTCGATATTCGCTTGTTCGAGGTGCCACTGTCGCAGCAGATCAAAGGGCTGCACGATGACCTGTACGACGTGGGTTTCGCGCAGTCTGACGAAGTGGGTGATGGCATCTTCGCTGAGCCGATATGGCGTGATCCGCTGATGGTGGTGGTGCCTGCGCGGCACCCCATACTGAGCCACAAGCGTATTCCTCTGGACGAGGTGCTGCGCTATCCATTGGTGATGTGTGATCCGCAGGTATGCGAAGGTCATGCGCGTCAGATCGCTCGCGTGTTGCGCACTGTGGATGTAGAACCGCTGGTAGCTGAGCAGGTCACGTCTTTGGACTTGATGATGGCGTTGGTATCAGCGGGGTTTGCCTTGGGGCTGGCTGGAGCGTCGCAAATTGCCGCCAACCGTGAGCCGGGCATTGTGGCGCGGCCGTTGGCTGGGCGTTCGCCGATGTTGACCACCTATCTGTTGCGCCTGGATGGCGATCCTTTCGAAACCTTGGCCCGCTTCATTGAGCGGGTTGGAGTGATTGATTCTCCTGACAGCAGCAAGCGCGCTGTACCTGCGAGACCTGGTACCCCGGAGGAAATCGAGCTATGAAGAAAATCATGCCGCTTTTGTTCTCTGCAATGCTGGCAGGCTGCGGCCAATCCGAACCGATCGCCACCGAGACAGTGGAATCGCTCGCCGCCGATCCTGTCCGTCTCAAAGAGTTGCGCCAGCAGTGCAAGCTGGATCGCGCAAAGCTGGGCGACGAGCTATGCAACCGAGTGGCACAGGCGACGCGCAAGCGATTTTATGGTGACGGCAAGGTGCCGTACACGCCACCGGAGAACCCACCGAAATTCTGATTGTTGGCAGTTAGCCTCACATTTTCTGTTTTTCCGCTCAACACGCCGCAACGCGCCTTCGCTTGCGGCGTTTTTCCTGCTTTCGCCCCTGCGCGAACTCATGCCTTTTTCTCGACCTTTCTCCCGATAACGGTCTTTGACCAGCACTGACCCGGCACCGATCCTCGTGATTGCGGCACGTCGTTGTGCCGCATTTCAGCGAAATGTTGCGCAGGAGAAATCGGAGGCCGGGAATGCAAGGGACGAACGTGCTGTTCGGGCAGATCGCCGTGGTATTCGGCATTGTGATCGCCGGTGTGTGGGGTGCCACACAATGGACAGCCGCCGCCCTGGGCTACCAGCTACGCCTGGGCGCGCCCTGGTTTGATTTCTTCGGCACACCGATTTATCACCCCTGGAAGTTGTTCGAGTGGTGGTTCTTCTTCGATGCCTACGCGTCGCATGTGTTTGATATTGGCGGTGCCATCGCAGGCGGCAGCGGCCTGGTGGCGGTGGTGGTCGCCATTGCCATGTCCGTGTGGCGTTCGCGTCAGTCCAAGTTGGTCACGACCTACGGCTCGGCACGCTGGGCTGATGCTGCTGAAATCCGCAAGGCAGGATTGACCGATCCGGCGGGCGTTTTCCTGGGCGTGCATGACGGTCAATACCTGCGCCATGAAGGCCCGGAACACGTCCTGACCTTCGCACCGACACGATCGGGCAAGGGTGTGGGTCTTGTCGTTCCCACGTTGCTCTCCTGGCCCGCGTCTGCCGTCATCCACGACATCAAGGGCGAGAACTGGGCGATTACCGCCGGCTGGCGCTCACGTTTCTCGCACTGCCTGTTGTTCAACCCTACCGATCCCCAGTCCGCTGCCTATAACCCCTTGCTGGAAGTACGGCGCGGCACACATGAAGTACGCGATGTACAGAACATCGCCGACATTCTTGTCGATCCCGAAGGCGCGCTGGAGAAGCGCAACCACTGGGAGAAAACGTCACACGCGCTGCTGGTCGGCGCGATCTTGCATGTGCTGTACGCGGGCGAAGACAAGACGCTGCGCGGTGTGGCCAACTTCCTGTCCGACCCGGCGTGTCCGTTCGAGATCACGTTGCACCGGATGATGACGACAAAGCACCTGGGCGAGAGCCCCCATCCTGTGGTCGCATCGGCTGCCCGCGAAGTGCTTAACAAAAGCGATAACGAGCGTTCGGGTGTGCTGTCCACGGCCATGAGCTTCCTCGGCTTGTACCGTGATCCCACGGTGGCTGAAGTCACCTCGCGTTGCGACTGGCGCATTGCCGACCTCATATCGGCTGAACACCCGGTGTCGTTATACCTGGTGGTGCCGCCGTCGGACATCAGCCGCACCAAGCCGCTGATCCGGCTGATCCTCAATCAGATCGGGCGGCGGCTCACCGAATCTCTGGACGGCAGCGATGGCGTGGAGCGCCGCCACAAGCTGCTGCTGATGCTCGATGAGTTTCCGGCACTCGGCCGGCTGGACTTCTTCGAGTCGGCCCTGGCCTTCATGGCGGGCTATGGACTGCGCGCCTTCCTGATTTCGCAATCGCTCAACCAGATCGACAAAGCCTACGGCCAGAACCATTCGATCCTGGACAACTGCCATGTGCGCGTGACCTTCGCCACCAATGACGAACGAACCGCCAAACGCATCTCCGAGACGCTGGGCACCGCCACCGAGCTACGCGCACAACGCAACTATGCCGGGCATCGGCTCGCGCCTTGGTTAGGCCACCTGATGGTGTCGCGCCAGGAAACGGCGCGCCCGTTGCTGACGCCCGGCGAAGTGATGCAACTCCCCGCCGATGAGGCGGTGGTGATGGTGTCGGGTCATGCGCCGATCAAGGCCAAGAAGCTGCGCTATTACGCCGATGCCAATTTCAAGCGCCGTGTATTACCGCCGCCAGTACTCGCGCTGGGTGGATATGCCGATGTCCCGCCCGCACGCGCAGACGACTGGAGCGCATTGAGTGTCCCGGCCATGCCGGCCACTTCTGCGATGGCTGGGTCGAGTGAGTCTGGCGATGACGGCGGCCCGCGCCAGCAGCCCGAACTATCCGAAGTCGCCACCTACAGCCCCGAGCCGGAATACCTGGCCAGCGACCTGTCGCTGCTTGATGACGACGACTTTCCGCTTTCCCTCCCGAGCCAGCTTGATCCGACGCTACAGCGCAGGGCCCGGCTGGCATCCCTCGACCCTGACGACGGAATCCAGTTATGAGCCAATACCGATTGAACCTCTTTATCCAGCCCGAGCACGCCAAGCGACTGGACGAACTGGCCGGCAAAAAAGGCGTATCCAAGTCGTCCATCGTCGCCGCCGCCTTGGCGTCCTGGCTGTCACCGGACGCAGGCGACCAGCGCGAGGCGGCTATTGCCAAGCGGCTGGATCGCCTGTCGCGCCAGGCCGAGCGCTTGGAGCGCGACCAGAACATCCAGATTGAAACCCTGGCGCTGTTCATCCGCTACTTCCTGACCGTGAGCACACCGGTGCCAGAAGCCCACCAGGACGCAGCCCGTGCCCAGGGCAAGGCGCGCTTCGAACAGTTCGTCGAACAGCTTGGCCGCCACCTGCTGCGCGGCCGCAGTCTGGTGCGGGACGTGGTGGAGGAGCTGCATCCAGACCCGATGCGGATGGATGACGCGGCCGTGTCGGCTGAAGCCAAGGAGCGTGCCTCATGAGCGCCGTGCCGCAGTCCTCGCCTGAACCCCGTTCGTCCACTGCGACTTCACTGGATCGCCGCATTCAGATGCTGCGCACGGCGATGGGGCCGCTGATCGCCGCCGCCTTGGAAGACCCGGACGTGGTGGAAATTATGCTCAACCCCGACCGCACGCTTTGGGTGGATCGCCTGTCATCGGGCCGTGCGCCACTGGGTGTGGAACTGTCCGAGGCCGATGGCGAACGCATTATCCGGCTGGTAGCCGCCCACGTTGGCGCGGAAGTCCATCGTGGTCAGCCGCTACTGAGCGCCGAGCTACCGGAAACGGGCGAACGTTTCGAGGGCATCCTGCCTCCGGCCGCACCGGGGCCGGCTTTTGCGCTACGCAAGCGTGCCGTGGGCGTGATTCCGCTGGAGCGCTACGTCACCGATGGGATGATGACCGCCGCGCACGCGGACTTTCTGGTGCGCGCCGTACACGAGCGGCAGAACATCCTGATTGCTGGCGGCACCAGCACTGGCAAAACCACACTGGCGAATGCGCTGCTGGCCGAAATCGCTGCCACGGGCGACCGCGTGCTGGTACTCGAAGACACCATCGAGCTGCAATGCACGGCGCGCGACCATGTGCCGCTGCGCACCCGCGCCGGGGTCGTGACCATGCAGGAACTCGTGCGCGCCACGATGCGCCTGCGACCGGATCGCGTGATTGTCGGCGAGGTGCGCGGCGGGGAGGCGCTGGACCTTATCAAGGTTTGGGGCACCGGCCATCCCGGCGGTATCGCCACCATCCATGCCAGTTCCGCGCTGGGCGCGTTGCTGCGCATGGAGCAACTGATTCTCGAAGTGGCCGTGAATCCGCCGCGTGCGCTGATCGCCGAGGCGGTGAATGTCGTCGTCTACATCGCCGGACGCGGCCGCAAGCGTCGCATCGACACCATAGCCCGTGTGGTTGGCTTCGACGGCGCGGGCTACCGCCTGGCGGATGCGCTGGACGCATCGTTTCCCGAGCTGCCGCCTGTTTCAGATCTTCCTACCTCACTCCCCACCACTCTGGAGAACTGCCATGACACACGTTGATGCTTTCCGTCTTTCTGTAAATCCGCTTTTCAACTTGGCACGGCTGTGCAGTCTGACCCGTCCTGCCGGACAGGGACTATTGCTGGCCGCTTTGATGTTGCTGCTGGCCGGCACGGCGCACGCCGCTGGTTCCAGCATGCCCTGGGAAGGACCACTGCAATCCATTCTCGACTCCATCCAGGGGCCGGTAGCACGCATCGTTGCGGTCATCATCATTATCGCCACGGGCCTGGCGCTGGCCTTCGGCGACACCAGCGGCGGCTTTCGCAAGCTGATCCAGATCGTCTTCGGCCTGTCCATCGCCTTCGCGGCTTCGAGCTTCTTCCTGTCGTTCTTCAGCTTCTCCGGTGGAGCGGTCATATGAACGCCCCTGATGAGTTCGCCGCTGGCTTTGAAGTGCCGCTGCATCGCTCGCTGACCGAGCCGATCCTGCTGGGCGGTGCGCCACGCACGGTTGCCATTGCCAACGGCACGCTGGCCGCCGCTGTCGGGCTGGGCCTACAACTGTGGATTCCCGGACTGGTGCTGTGGATCGTCGGCCATTCGCTGGCGGTCTGGGGCGCACGGCTCGATCCACAGTTCATGGCCGTGTTCGCCCGGCACATCAAGCACAAACCGCTGCTGGACGTGTGAGGGGAATGCCATGCTGAATCTCGCCGAATACCGCCAGCGTCCCGCGCTACTGGCCGACTGGCTGCCATGGGTCGGGCTTGTCGCGCCGGGCATCGTCCTGAACAAGGATGGATCGTTCCAACGCACGGCCCGTTTTCGCGGGCCAGACCTGGACAGCGCGACACAAAGCGAACTGATCGCCACGTCGGCGCGGCTTAACAACGCGCTGCGCCGCCTGGGCTCGGGCTGGGCCTTGTTCGTGGAGGCCGAGCGACGGGCTGCCGCCGACTATCCACACTCGGACTTCCCCGAGCCGCTGTCCTGGCTGGTGGACGAGGAACGCCGCGCCACCTTCGAGGAATCGGGTAGCCACTTCGAGAGCGGCTACCACCTGACATGGGTGTACCTGCCGCCCGAGGAATCCCGCGCACGGGCTGCCAAGTTGCTGTACGAGAACACGCCGACCAGCGGCGTGGACTGGCGCGGACGGCTGGACGCCTTCGTAGCGGAAACGGATCGGGTATTCGATCTGCTCGACGGGGTGATGCCGGAGGTTGACTGGCTGGACGACAGCCAGACGCTGACCTATCTGCACGCGACCGTCTCGACACGACGCTATCGCATCGAAATGCCGGAAGTGCCGTTTCATCTCGATGCGCTGCTGGCCGACTGCGCGCTGGTCGGCGGTCTGGCACCCATGCTGGGCGACCAGCATTTGCGCGTGGTATCCGTGCGCGGCTTTCCGACTTCGACCTGGCCGGGGTTGCTCGACGACCTCAACCGTCTTGGTTTTGCGTATCGCTGGAGTACACGGTTTCTGTGCATGGACAAGGCAGAGGCCGAGAAAGAGCTGGGACGCCTGCGCCGCCAGTGGTTCGCCAAGCGTAAGAACGTTATCGCGTTGCTGCGTGAAACCATCTTCCAACAGGAAAGCCCGCTGGTCGATACCGATGCCAGCAACAAGGCAGCCGATGCGGATGCCGCCTTGCAGGAATTGGGCAGCGATCAGGTCGCCTTTGGCTACGTCACCGCCACAGTGACGGTGCTCGACGCTGATCCGGCCCGCGCCGACGAGAAGCTGCGCATGATCGAACGCGTTATCCAGGGCCGGGGCTTCGTCACGATTCCCGAGACGCTGAATGCCGTCGATGCCTGGTTGTCGTCGATTCCGGGCAATGCCTACGCCAACGTGCGCCAGCCCATTATCTCGACGTTGAACCTGGCCCACCTGATGCCGGTGTCGGCGGTGTGGGCCGGCCCCGAGCGCAATGCCCATCTCGACGGGCCGCCCTTGATCGTCACCCGCACCGACGGCGCGACGCCGTTCCGGCTGGTCACGCACATCGGCGATGTGGGCCATACGCTGGTGGTCGGCCCGACCGGCATGGGCAAGTCGGTGCTGCTGGCGACGTTGGCCTTGCAGTTCCGTCGCTATCCGGGCTCGCGCATCTTCGCCTTCGACATGGGCCGTTCCATGCGCGCCACCGTCCTGGGACTGGGCGGCGAGCATTACGACCTGGGCAATGACGGTGAGATCGCCTTCCAGCCGATGGCCCGCATTGACCAGGAGGGCTATCGCACCTGGGCCGCTGAATGGGTCGAAGGACGGTTGCTGCACGAGGGTATGGCTGTAGGCCCGGATGAGAAGGCGGCCATCTGGTCGGCGCTGGGCAGCCTTGCCGGTGCGCCGGTGGAGCAGCGCACGATGACGGGCCTGTCCGTGCTGCTGCAATCCAACGCGTTGCGTCAGGGGCTGTCGCCCTATGTGCTGGGCGGCGCCCACGGCAAGTTGCTCGACGCGGACGCGGATCGCCTGGGTTCCAGTTCCGTGCAGTGCTTTGAGATGGAAGAGCTGATGCACAGCAAGGCGGCGGTGCTGGCCGTGTTGGGTTATCTGTTCGCACGCTTTGATGAACGCTTCGACGGTGCGCCCACGCTGCTGATCTTGGACGAAGCCTGGTTGTTTTTGGATGACCCGGTGTTTGCGGCGCGCATTCGCCAATGGCTCAAGACGCTGCGCAAGAAAAACGTCTCGGTGATTTTCGCCACGCAGAGCCTGGCCGATATCCAGAACTCCAGCATTGCCCCGGCCATCGTGGAGAGCTGCGCCAGCCGTATTTTCCTGCCCAATCCGCAGGCCACCGAACCGCAGATCCGTTCGATCTACCAGAGCTTCGGCTTGAACAGCCGCCAGATCCGCATCGTTGCCGAAGCGGTGCCCAAGCGCGATTACTACTACCAATCTCGGCTGGGCAATCGGTTGTTCGACCTGGATCTGGGGCCAGCCACTCTGGCCTTTGCCGGTGCGTCCAAGCCGCAAGAACAACGCGATATGGACCGCGTGCTGGCGGACGCCGGCATTTCCGGTTTCACGGGTGCTTGGCTACGGCATAGCGGCCTGGACTGGGCGGCCGACCTGCTGCTCGCCTTTCCGGGTATCACTCCCACCGCTTCCTCGCTCCATTCCCACTCACAGGAGAACCTGCCATGAAGACCCGTCTGCTTTCTGTTTCACTCGCCGTCGTGCTGACCGGCTCGTTGCTGACCGTGCAGCCCGCGACGGCCTTCACCGTGATTGACCCGACCAACCTGATTCAGAACACACTGACCGCGATCCGCACGCTGGAGCAGATCAACAACCAGATCAACCAGCTTCAAAACGAGACGCAGATGTTGATGAACCAGTCGCGCAACCTGGCCAGTCTGGACTTCAACATCGTCAACCGCCTGCGCACCACGTTGGCAACCACCGAACGGCTGATTACTGAGGCGCAAGGGCTGGCCTATGACGTGACGAGCATGGATCGGGAGTTCGCGCGGCTCTATCCAGAGCAGTACGCCGCCACCGTTAGCGGCAACCAGATGGCCCACGATGCCCGCAAGCGTTGGAAGAACACACTCGACGGCCTGCACACCGCGATGCGCATGCAGGCGCAGGTGTCACAGAACCTGGCGCAAGACGAAGATGCCTTGGCCGATCTGGTCGGCCAGAGCCAGTCCGCGACCGGCGCGCTGCAAGCCATGCAGGCCACCAACCAGCTCCTGGCCTTGCAGGCAAAACAGTCCATCCAGGCGCAGCAGCTCCAGATCACGCAGGACCGTGCGGCGTCGCTGGAGTTGGCGCGGCAGGCGGCGGCGACCGAGCGTGCTCGCGAGGTGCGCCGGCGCTTCATAGGTGGCGGCACGCCGTACACGCCACATCCCGTGCAGTTCTACGGCAACTGACGGAGGCGGCCATGCGATGCACTCCCATCCTGCTGGTCTTGATGTTGTCGGCGTGCAGCCAGCCGCCGGCCCAAGATCTGGCCGACACGCTCGCCGCCGACCCGGTGCGGCTCACGGCGCCGCGTGCGCAGTGCGCGACGGATCGGCAGGCCGCGGGCGAAACCACTTGCCAGACCGCCGCCGAAGCCTTCCGACGGCGCTTCTTCGCCGGCCAGACCGGGCCGAATGAGTACCACACGCTGACCGAGCTGCCGCCGATTTCACCGAGCTTCGATGAGCCTTTCGGGGAGGAGATGCCATGAACGACGTAACGGTGATCGACCGCTTTCTCGATACGTTCTCGCGCTACATCGACTCCGGCTTTGGCCTGCTTCAAGGCGAAGTGGCGTTTCTGACCGCCACGCTGATCGTCATCGACATGACCATCGCCGGGCTGTACTGGGCGATGAGCCACGCTACCGGTCAGGGGGACGACGTGATCGCCAAGCTGATCCGCAAGGTGCTCTATGTCGGTGCCTTCGCCTACATCATCGGCAACTTCAATTGGCTTGCGGGGATCGTGTTCAGGTCATTTGCCGGCCTGGGCCTGGTGGCTACCGGCTCGACCCTGAGCATGGAGAACTTCCTACAACCGGGGAGGCTGGCCAAGATCGGCATCGATGCTGGCGCGCCGATCCTGGAGCAGATCGGCGATCTGGCGGGCTTTCCCGAGGTGTTCGTGAACCTCGACCCCATCGTCGTCCTGTTCCTGGCCTGGCTGACGGTCACTCTGTGTTTTTTCGTGCTGGCGATCCAGCTTTTCATCACGCTGATCGAGTTCAAGCTGACCACACTCGCCGGATTCGTGCTGGTGCCCTTTGCGTTGTGGAACAAGACCTCGTTCCTGGCCGAAAAGGTGCTGGGCAACGTGGTGTCGTCGGGCATCAAGGTTCTGGTGCTGGCGGTGATCGTCGGTATCGGCTCGGGCCTGTTCGCAGAATTCCAGACCGTGCCAGATGAGCCATCCATCGACCATGCGCTGGTGGTCATGTTGGCTTCGCTTGCGTTGCTTGCGCTGGGGATCTTCGGGCCGGGCATTGCCACGGGACTGATCTCCGGCGGACCGCAGCTCGGTGCAGGTGCCATGGCCGGAGCGGCTGTGGCGGCCGCAGGGACTGCCGTTGCGATTGGCGCTGCGGCTACGGGTGTCGGTGCTGCGGTAGCAGCTGGAGCGCGCATGGCCCCCGGCGCGGCCCGCATGGCTGCTGGCGGTGCGCGCTCGATGGCCTCCACGGCCAGCAGCGCCAAATCCGCATTCCAGGCTGGCTCAGCAGGTGCCGGAGGTGGCCTCAAAGGCGCAGCCGCAGGCGTGGGCAATGTTGCCAAGACCGGCGCGCAGGCGGCTGGGCAGAAGGTTGCCGCTGGGGTCAGTTCGCTCAAGGAGCGGGCTGCGGCTGCCGTTGCACCGGCAGCCGGCACCAGTGCCGGTGCGGCATCTGGCAGCGGTTTTGCCGCAGAGGATGGCGAAGCCGCACCAGCCAAGCAGAACCAACCCGCCTGGGCCAAGCGGCTGCATCGCCGTCAGCAGATCACCCAGGCCGCCACGACCGCCGCGCACACGCTGCGTGGTGGCGACGGCGGCGGTTCCGGGCAAGGCCCGAGCCTGCGCGATTCCGATTCATGACCTTCGATACCTGACCTTCAAGGAGAATATCCATGCGATTCAAACGACCGCAGGTACGTTATGCGGATACACCGCAACCTGCCACCCCGTACCAATCCGCCGCGCAGGTCTGGGACGAGCGTATCGGCTCAGCTCGCGTACAGGCCAAGAACTGGAGGCTGATGGCTTTCGGTTGTCTGGTGCTCGCGCTGTTGATGGCGGGCGGCCTGGTCTGGCGTTCGGCGCAGTCCATCGTCACGCCCTACGTCATCGAGGTAGATCAGGCCGGTCAGGTGCGTGCCGTGGGGGAAGCGGCCACGCCGTACAAACCCAACGATGCGCAGACCGCGCACCACCTGGCGCGCTTTATCGGTCTGGTGCGCTCGCTGTCCATCGACCCCATCGTGGTGCGGCAGAACTGGCTCGATGCCTATGACTACACCACCGACAAGGGCGCGGCGGTGCTCAACGACTACGCCCGCACCAACGATCCGTTCGCCCGCATCGGCAAGGAGTCAGTGA
>LNAP01002494.1_pt1 | contig 18325 bp, 14 predicted proteins | sample 602601 | NCBI WGS metagenome assembly LNAP01 (sample SAMN02440304, study PRJNA202911) | soil metagenome | biome: Subtropical and temperate rainforests or woodlands; isolation source: soil samples (1 kg each in a 20% v/v slurry with milli Q water) were... ...
CGTGGCGTCGAGCTGATTGGCCAAGGCCAGCGTTTGCGCGTTCATGGCGCTGCGCTGGGCGTCGCCCAAGTCAAATAAGGGCAGTCGTATGCTGATCTCCCCTCCCCGCCCGGTGTTGGACGAGCCTGCCGCTTGATCAACCACCGCATTGCGTTTCACGCCCAGCTCAATATCCGTCAAACTCGTTAGTGTTGTTAAACCCTGCGCCTTGGCCGATGCGTTGAACCTGGCCTCGGCAAGGCGCACATCCAGCCTATCCCGCCGGGCAAGAAGGCTCAAGTCTTCTGTTGCGCGCAAAGTCTTTGGCAGTTCGGGCAAGCGCTCGGGTAATTTCAGTTGCGGCGCCTCTGCATCCGTCAGCCCCAAAAGGCGCACCAGCGCTTCCCGCCTGGCCAGCGCTTGATGCGCCGCCTGCTGGTGCTGAGTGACCGCATCGGTTAAAAAAACTTGCTGCTGCGAGCGCGCTAACTGACTGAAGTTGCCCGCCTTTTGCATTTTGACAGCCAGCGCGTCACTGGCTTCGGCCAGGCTCAGCACCTGCCCGCTGTAAGCCAGGCGTTGCTGAGCCGCCACGGCCGCCACCCAAGCCTGACGCACATCGGTGACCCGTTGCACCACGTCCGCGGTGAGCTGTAATTGCGCCACGTTGATTTCTTGTTTCGCCATCTTCAACCGTTGCGGCAAGGTCAGCAAATCCAGCAAACCAAACGAGAGCGTGCGTTCGATATCCACTTCACCCGTATATCGCAGACGAGAGAAGGAAAACAGCGGGTTACTCAAACGCGCGCCTTGATCTGCACGCGCTGTTGCTGCCCAGCTTTGCGCTAATAAAGCCTGTAGTGCGGGGCTATGCACCAGTGCCAAATGCACTGCTTCGTGCTGCGTCAGCGGTTTTTTAAGTAACTCGCTGGTTAACTGCTGGGCGTCGTTTTTTTCTTCTGGGGTCGTCAATAAGCGCAACTGGCCTTGCGTGAAGTCAGGCGCGGCTTGGTTGGTTTTCGCCAGCGTTGACTCAAAGGGCATCTGTGCACAGCCCGATAAACCAAGAAAAGCGAGCCCGGCCAGCAAGGAGAATTTAACTTGATTAGTAGGCAAGGGATTCAAGATGAATTTGATTAGTTTGGTTTTTGAAATGGGTTTGGCAAAATAATCTGAAAAACTCGTACGATTTTTTCAGCGGATTAATTTCGCCTGCTTTTAAGCATGTCTGTTCATCATAACAACAAAGCAGCAAAGCCCATCAGACTCGCCTGCAGCCCTTAGGTTCAAGCCCTTAGGTTCAAGAATCATCCAGCTGACTTTTGGTTTTACCTTTACTCTTGTGCCGCATTATCCTGCCAATAGCGTCGCCGCAAATCCCGCGCGTGGTCGATGGCAACACCAGCGACAGAGAGCGTCACCTTTACCGCTCCGGCATTATCCGTCCGATGCAACGCCACGCCTTGCTGGATATAGCGCTTAACCACCAGTGGCCTGGGATGACCAAAGCGATTGCGATAACCCACGGAGAAAATCGCCGCCTGCGGATTCACTATGTGGATAAAAGCCTCGGTGGATGACGTCAAACTGCCATGATGCGGCACAATGAGCACATCCGCCGTCAGATTCGGGCTGGTCGCAGTCGCGATGGGTCTATCCTGCTTTTTTTCGCTAAAACTTGCAGCCACACGCCGTTCCACCAGCGCCGACTTTTCCTGCGCGATCAATTCCGCTTCCTGCGCCGCCTCAATGTCCGACGTTATCAGTAAACGCCTTCCACTCGCCGTAATCATGATCACACAAGACATGGCATTGCTTTTAACTGCCACGGTGAAACTCGTTGGATACAAAACTGCAAAGTGCACTCCATCCCACACCCACGTATCCCCCGCACGACAAGGTTTTTGCGGCATGGCTGTTGCGTGTAAGAAATGATCTTGCGGCAAAGAGCTGCGCAACAAACTGACAGGCACCGCTGCCAGCACCGAAGCCGCACCGCCTGAATGATCGGTATCGGCATGACTCACCACCATTTCATCCAAGCGTCGCACGCCCATAGCACGCAAATACGGCACAATCAGCCGGTTGCCGCTATCCGCCTCTTTTGAGTACATAGGGCCTGCGTCAAAGAGCAAATCGTGGTTCGCCGTTTGCACATGAATCGCCAGCCCCTGCCCTACATCCAGCACATTGACCAGCGCTTCGCCCGCTGCTGGTCGTGGCGGGGTGTAGGTGAGCAAAGGCAAAAGTGCCAAACATCCCAGCCAGCGAGCCGGGAACCCGCGCGGCAAGAGTAGCCATAGCCCACCCATCAAAGCGAGCAAAAATAATGCTGCAGGTGGCGCAGCCTGCTGCCAGGTCGCAATAGGCAAAGCGGCTAACCAGGAGATAAAACCCATCAAAGCCTGTGTTGCCCCATGCGCAAGCCACAGAAAAGGATTAAAAGCAGGCACAACACTGAATACTGCGCCCAGCATCGCCAAAGGGGTAATTACAAAGCTCACCAGTGGAATCGCGACTGCATTAGCCAAGGGAGAAACCAAAGAGAACTGTCCAAACAACATCAATAGCACCGGCAAAATACCCAGGGTCACCGCCCATTGTGTGATGCCCCAATGCCGCACCCAATGGATATTGCCCAACCTGCCGCTACCGATATAAAACAACACGGCCACCGCGCCAAACGATAACCAGAATCCGGCAGCAACTACCGCGAGTGGATCCAGCATCAAAACGACCAGCAAAGCCAAAGTCAGGATGCGTGAGGTCGCCAGCTCACGATTAACCAAACGCGACAGCGCGACTACGCCCAGCATCACCACCGTACGTTGCACGGGCACGGCAAAGCCAGCCAATAAACTGTAAGCCAGCGCTGCTAAAAACCCGCCCGCAACAGCGGCCTTTTGTGCCGGAAAATGCAAGGGCAAAACACTCGATCGTCGCCACAGCCAGCCCACCAGCCAATAAAACAAGCCAGCCAGCATCGTCACATGCAAGCCGGAAATGCTCATCAAGTGAGTAATTCCCGTTTGCGCAAACTGCTGCCATAGCGCGGGCTTGATCGCTTGTTGATCGCCAATCACCAGCGCAATCAATATCCCCGCAAAAGGGCTATTGGGCAAATCTGCCTGCATCTTGGTGCGGATGGTTTCACGCAGTCGCTCCGCGATATAAGCGGGTTGCCAGGCTGCAGCCGCCAAGCGCTCAGCCGTGCGCGGCCGCACATAGCCCGTGGCGCGGATATTACGTTCAAACAGCCAGGCTTCATAGTCAAACCCCTGCGGGTTCACATTGCCATGCGGGCGCTTCAACCGCACGACAAACCGCCAGCGCTCGCCCACATGAACCGGCAAGTCGGTTGTATCGAGTTCTTCCTCGGTGTCTTCCCGCTTTGGCGCGCCACGATACCAGGCCAATGAAATATGTTCAGGTATTTGTATGCTTTGCGTGTTGGCGGTGTCTGGTGAATTTACAGGCTTGTCCGGCCAGCGGGCTGATTCCACCTCAAAGCGAAAGCGCACGCCACGGCTCATGGCTTGCGGCAGATCACTCACCACACCGATGACTTCGATATCTCGCCCTTCAAACACCGTGGGCAAAGCATCCGTCAGACGCAAGTGACCAAAAACAGAAGCCCAGAAAAATCCCAGTGCACAACCCGCAATGACACGCAATAAAACAGTCAAAATCTCGTTTAACCGCCGTCTCACCATCACCGACTTTTTCAGCAGACTCAACAGGGCGCAAAACAATACTATTGCAGGCGCAATCGCAAGCCGCGCCATACCCTCTGGCAGAGCAGCCTGTTGCTGAGCCAGCCAAACGCCCAACGCAAAAGCCAGAACAAACGAGCGCATTAAAAAATCTGCACGCAAAAATTACTCAATGAGAGCTCTGCGCCAACAATTTTTCTGCCGCATAATGGACTTCTCCTTTGATTCTTGAATGTCATGAACTACGTTATCACGACGCCACCACAAGCAGCCATTCCAGTCGCCAGCACGGCTAACCAGGCAGAAAATAAATCCTTCTTCCCCGTCCACCGTATCTACTGTGTGGGGCGCAATTACGCGGCTCACGCCAAAGAAATGGGCGGTAATCCTGACCGCGAGCCACCGTTTTTTTTCTGCAAACCGGCAGATGCCGTTGTTCCTGTGTCTGCCAATAAAAGCCTTGCCCTGCCCTATCCCACGCAAACGAGCGACTACCACCATGAAATCGAATTAGTTGTTGCCATTGGCAAAGCAGGTAAAGATATCGCCGTCAAAGCCGCATTTGACTACATTTGGGGTTATGCCGTTGGCTTGGACATGACACGACGTGATTTGCAAACCGCGCTACGCGAACAAGGCCGCCCGTGGGATCTGGCTAAAGCTTTCGACCAATCCGCCCCTATCGGTGCCATCTATCCGGCAAACCGCATCGGCCACCCGCAAGCTGGCCACATTTGGCTCAAAATCAATGGCAAATTGCGCCAGTCAGGACGCCTTGAGCATATGATCTGGTCCGTATCAGAAACCATTAGCCACCTGTCACGTTATTTTGAACTCCAGCCAGGCGATCTGATTTTCACCGGCACACCGGCTGGTGTCGGCCCCATTGTTGCTGGTGATCAATTGAACGGAGGCATTGATGGACTGGGCGAGATTTCCTTGCACTGCACCAGCACCCAAGTATCCAACTAATATGCGCCACACACTCAAACGTTTTTTGCCCAAACATGAAACCATCAGTCATAACCGCTGGTTTGCGCCCTTTGCCAACACCTTGCTGCACCCGCGTCTGTGGCATCTGAATCGCCGCTCCGCAGCGGGTGGCGTTGCGGCGGGACTCTTCTGTGGCTTGATTCCTGGTCCCTTTCAAATGCTCGGTGCTGCCATTTGCGCCGTGGTTTTTCGCGTCAACTTGCCCATCGCGCTTTTATGCACGCTTTACTCTAATCCATTCACCATCATCCCGCTTTATCTCGCCGCATTTGAACTCGGTCATTTCTTCCTCGGTGGTACCGCCAGTTTTGCTGCACCACCGAACATGACGGCGGATTTCTTCGGCTGGCTACTTGCGCTCACGCAATGGGTCATTGGTTTAGACAAGCCTTTAGCACTCGGCCTCATCATCCTTGCTTCAATAATTGCCGCTATCGGCTATCTCGTCATGCGCATCGGCTGGCGCTACTGGCTCATCAACACCTTAAAAAAACGCCAACGAAATAGAAAAAATCTCATTAAGACCTACCCTGAATAAAGGTTAAGATTCACCCATGAGACAATTAAAACGGGTTCTCTTGATCGAAGATGACCTGGATATTCAAACTGTCGCTAGCTTGTCCCTTGAACTGATTGGCGGTTTCACGGTTAAAGTCTGCTCCTCAGGGAAAGAGGCACTGCGCGAAGCAGAAGGCTTTGCGCCAGACATTATTCTGCTTGATGTCATGATGCCTGAGATGGATGGTCCAGCCACGCTCATTGCCCTGCGCGAACTACCTGCCATCCAGACAACGCCCATCGTTTTCATGACGGCCAAAGTTGCACCACCCGATATTGCATACTATGAATCACTAAACGCTCAAGGCATTCTGCCCAAACCTTTTGAGCCAATGCGTTTAGCAGACCAGCTTTACGTCATTTGGAATAATCACTATGCATGACAAAAAAGTCGACCTGGCAAGCAAACTCCATAAACTCACAGCGGATTACTTGCAACGCTTGCCTGTGGTGCTAGATGAGATTGCCACCCTTGCAGACCTGAAAACGGTCTCGAAAAACCTTCCGGCAACCCGCCAACGTTTGGAAAAACTACACCAGCTTCTCCATAAACTCGCTGGAACTTCAGGAACATTCGGTTTATATCCCCTAAGCCAGCAAGCAATTGCGCTGGATAAAAGTGTGCAAACCTTGCTGGAAGCGGTTGATAACGAGCCAGATGAGGCTCATGAGCAAGCGCTTTTACTTGCCGTCAGCACTTTATTTGATATTTTTAATCAAACAAAAGACCGGCATTCCCGTTCAGAAAATACATTAGCCGTCAAAAAAGTTGATACTGCGTCGCCGCTCAAAAAGCGTACTCATGTCTGGCTGGTTGAAGATGATCCGCAACTAGGTCAATCCCTTGTTCAGTTACTCAACCAATTTGACTATGAAACACACTTATATACCCAATCAGCCATCCGCATAGCGGCGCCCCCACGTGAACCACGCCCCGATATTCTGATGATGGACGTCCTGCTCACGGATGAAACGATTGAATACACAACACAACTCTTTTCTTCGCCAGCGTTGCAAGCACTGGATTGCCCAATACTGATTATTTCCTCGCGAGATGACTTTCAGTCCAGAGCACGAGCAGCTCGTCTGGGCGCAGCGTGTTTCATGCTCAAGCCATTGGATGTCTCGCTTTTAGTCAACCGCATTGAAGCAATGCTTGCAGAACGTTTTGCCGTACCCTATCGCATCCTTATCATTGATGATGATGCTGATCTCGCCAACCACTTTCGGCTTGTATTAAGTGCGGCCAATATGGAAGTGCTCGTACTCAGCAAGCCTGAAACCTTGATCGATGTTGTTTCCCGATTTCACCCGGAAATGATACTCATGGACATGCATATGCCCGGTTATTCCGGGCCGGAACTCGCCACCATCATCCGCCATCACACGGAATGGATAGGGCTGCCTATTGTTTACCTTTCCGCCGAGACCGATATAGCCCAGCAACTACAAGCCATGCAACGCGGTGCGGACGACTTTATCACCAAGCCTATTTCTGATGCGTACCTGATTTCCGCCGTCAAAATTCGTGCGGCACGCTCACGACAACTGGCCGAGCTAGCATCAAAAGACAGTCTGACCGGCTTGCTAAAACACGCGCTGATTAAAGAGTCGCTTGCTCTGGAACTAGCTCGCGCTCAGCGCAATCGCAAACCGCTCAGCATCGCGATGATTGATATCGACCTCTTCAAAGGAGTAAACGACACCTATGGCCACGCCGTAGGAGACCGCGTCATCGTGGCACTTGCCCATCTGCTCAAACATCGCCTTAGAAAAACAGACATTGTCGGCCGCTACGGTGGTGAAGAATTTGTCGCCATTCTGCCAGAATGTGATTCCAAAACTGCAGTACGCTTAATCGATGACATTCGAGAGCGCTTCTCAACATTAAGCTTTCAACATGAAGAGAAGGAATTCAACATTACGCTATCGGCAGGTATCGCAAGCGATCTCCTGCAACCCATGGCCAACAGCAACGAACTCCTTATTGCGGCAGATGAAGCACTTTATGTTGCCAAACATAATGGTCGCAATCAAGTTCAAGTTGCCGACAATAGCCAATCACCCCAAAAAATAAAACTTGAATCACCCAGCTAGATTGCAATGCTGCGCGCTAGGCCAATCATTGCCCTAACGAAGACATTGACCAATACCAGCAAGGAAAGTTGACCAAGGTTTTCACGCAGGCCAAGCTGGATAAGTGATTTAGGCATGGCAATCGAATCAAGATCCAGCGAAAACGGAGGGGCTTGGTGCTAAAAAGGCAAGTCGGGAGGAATCATTGAACTGCTGCACTTTCGCTTAACCGACCATCTTCCAGATGCAGCACCCGATTGGCGCGTGCAGCCAAACTCGCATCATGCGTGACCATGACCAGTGCGGTGCTGTTTTGGCCACATAAATCAAGCAATAAATCAAACACCGCATCGGCTGATGCACGATCAAGATTGCCTGTAGGCTCGTCCACCAGCAGGCAGGCAGGCTGGGTCACTAACGCACGGGCAACCGCCACACGCTGACGCTCGCCACCCGATAGCGCGCCAGGACGATGTGTCAAGCGATGCCCTAGTCCCACGTGCTGTAGTACGGCTGTCGCCTTTGCCAAGGCTTCGTTTTTTGCCATTCGGCGAATAAACAAAGGCATCGCCACATTTTCCAGTGCAGAAAATTCGGCCAGCAAGTGATGAAATTGATACACAAAACCCAGCGATTGATTGCGCAAGCGGCCACGCTCGGCTTCGCTCACTTGTGCGAGATCCTGCCCTAGCAGCATCACCTTACCGTCACTGGGTTGATCTAGCCCCCCCAGCAAATGCAGCAATGTACTCTTGCCAGAACCACTCGCACCGACAATAGCCGCCGTCTCGCCAGCGCCGACTTCTAACGCAATGCCGGATAACACAGGCACAGTCACATCACCTTGGTGAAATACTTTGGTAAGACCTGTGCATGAAATGACCTTACTCATAGCGCAAAGCCTCCGCCGGTTGGGTTCGCGACGCACGCCAGCTGGGATAGAGCGTCGCCAGTAAGGTCAGGACAAACGACACCCCACTAATTGTTGCAACATCTGACCAGTGCATATCCGAGGGCAGTTCGGTAATGTAATACACCTCTTTAGATAAAAACTGCATACCAAATAGGCGCTCGATAAATGGCACAACTACGTCAATATTGAGCGATACCGCAACCCCCATGAATACGCCGGCAAGTAAGCCAATTACGCCAATCAGCGTGCCTTGAACAATGAAAATGCTCATGATGCTTGGCGGACTAGCGCCTAGCGTGCGCAAAATCGCAATGTCTGCACGCTTGTCTTGCACCGCCATGACCAGCGTCGACACAATATTGAACGCGGCTACAGCGACGATCAGCAACAAAATCAGAAACATCATGCGCTTTTCTATCTCCACGGCACGAAAAAAATTGGCATGACTGCGTGTCCAGTCACTCACGCCTTCATCAACATCTAAATAGCGTAAAAGTTCACGGCTGATTTGCGGCGCAGCAAATAAATCATCCACTTTCAGGCGCACGCCAGAGACGCGGTCATCCATGCGATACAGAGTTTGCGCGTCGGTCATGTTGATCAGCGCCAGCCCCGAATCGAATTCGTACATGCCTACGTTAAATACACCCACCACGCGAAACTGCTTGACGCGCGGCAAAATGGCGGCAGGCGTCACCAAACCTTGCGGTGCTAACAAGGTTATTTTGTCGCCCACACCCACACGCAAGGCACTCGCCAACTCTGCACCCAGAACCATGCCAAACTCACCAGGAACAAGCTGCGCTAACTTACCTGCGCTCATGTGCTGGCTAAACTGTGCAACGGTATCCTCTGCCTGCGGCACAATGCCGCGTACCATCACGCCACGCACTTGCCCGTCAAAACTCAGCATGCCTTGCTGCTGTACAAATGGCGCAACGGCTTTAACTCTTGGATGGCGCGCTACATTTTGCACGACACGACTCCAGTCAGCCAACTCACCTGACGCATTCGAGACTTGAATGTGCGAAACCACCCCCAAAATCCGCTCGCGCAGCTCCTGCTGAAAACCATTCATGACAGACAGGACGATAATCAGCGCGGCCACACCAAGCGCTAAGCCAAGCATGGAAATTAGTGCAATAAAGGAAATAAACTGATTGCCTCCGCCTTCGCGGGGCTGGGCGCGCGTGTAGCGCAACCCGATGAAGATTTCATAAAGCATAGGTGCTAAGCGGGTAATGTTCGCAGATCAGTCAACCCCGTTTGGGTCGGAGCTGCATGTTAACATGCCCTGATACTGACACATCATGCCAAACCTGATTCCGCTCGATCAGTCCTCCTGTGCAGATAATGCACACAGCCCTGTTATCAAAAAATCAAGAGATACATTAAATGACCCTACAAGCGCAGCTGAGCCAAGAATGGATTACCCTGCAAAATAACTATGAACAATATGAGAGAGGCGGTTTACTCATCAAATTAGTGACCTTGGTGCTGACTGTGATCGGACTCATATTTGATTTGGCTATCGTAACGCTAAGTGTGCTGATCATTATGTTATGGCTACAGGAAAGCATTTTCAGGACATATCAGGCAAGACTAGGGCAGCGCATTCTGCGCGTGGAAGGACTGATCAAACAGGATATGCCAGCCAATGGCTTGGCCTTTCAACTCCACGCAGAGTGGCTGGCAAATCGCCACGGGACGCTGGGATTACTGAATGAATATATCGCCAGCGCAATAAAGCCTACTGTCGCATTTCCCTATGCCTTACTTTTGATAGGCTTGACAGGCCTCGCGGTTTGAGTTTTATCTAATGTCATTTTCAGTCTGCATGAAATGCCGCGTGTAAAACATATGCCAATGCTATACCCATGCTTACGCTCATTATCCCTGGCCTGATTTGGCCGTATCAAGCCTTGCTTGACCTCACCAGCGGTCTAACGCCAAGTCCAAAACCACGTCCGCAAAACACGCCCTCACTGCCATCGATTCTCCCTGCTTTTTCCACTTTGCTTGGCCGCGGGAAACTCACTCACTTGCCACCGGCTACGGTTCACCAAGCCGTAGCGCACAGGCTGGGGCTTCCCACCCCTTTACCGGCTGCGGCCTTACGCGAATTAGCGCTTCATGCAGCCCACGCCGTCAATACGCCGGCAACCAACACATCTCACGTGCCAGGCTCCATGCTGTGTCTTGATCCCGTTCATCTGAGCATTGAGCAAACCCGCCTCCGTGTGGATGATCCGCAACATTTAGCGCTCAGCATGGCTGAAGCAGAAACTATCGCCGTATCACTAGCGCCGACTTTTTCTACTTTAGGCACGCTGACCGTACTGACACCCAATGCCTGGAATCTGCATCTGCATGCTCATACGCCAGCGCTCAACTTTCCGCTAGCCCCTCCGTTGCCTGAGAGCATTGCTCGTGCTGCGCCCCCCTTATCTGCCACATCGGCTGCAGCGTCTTGGCGCCAGGCCATAAATGAAGCCAACATGATTCTGCACACGCACCCGGTCAATCTGTCACGCAGCGGTCAAGGAAAACCTACCGTCAACAGCCTGTGGCCATGGGGTGCAGGTGCATTGCCAACAGGCCTAAACACTTGCAAGCATTTATCAGTTGATCGTATTCATAGTCACGACCTGGTTATTCAAGGCGCAGCGCGCAGCCAAAATATTGCCTATACCCCATCACTTTCAATCGCTGAATTAAAACCCAAAGAGCATGCGCTTTACGTTCTTGATGCACTTGACCTACCTGCCCGCACGGGTGATACCTATACTTGGCGAGCTGCACTTTTACAATTGGAAAAAGACTGGTTTGTGCCGCTTTTGCAAGCGTTACATACCGGACATATTCCGCAAATTCAACTGATTGCGCCAGGTGATGAAGCCAGTATCACCCTCAGCATCAAGCGATATCAGCTTTGGCAATTCTGGCGCAAGCCAGCGCCAATGACTGTATTGGCCACACCAACTCACTAGATCCTTCCAGCCAACAAATCCATGACGCAACACTTATCCAGTATTCATATTCAATCCCGCAATGTGCCACCACGCGCTGCCTGGGCCTTGCAGGAAGCCGGCGTGCATCCGCTACTCTCCCGCCTGTATGCCGCACGCGGCGTGCGCGCAATGGACGAGCTGGACACCCGCAGCGCAGCGCTCTTGCCGCCCGATCAACTCAAAGGTGCAACAGCAGCAGCCAGTTTGCTAGCCGACGCCATTGCCGCCAAAAAGCGCCTGCTGATCGTGGCAGATTATGATTGTGATGGCGCCACCGCTTGCGCTGTTGGCTTGCGTGCCCTGCGCATGATGGGCGCAACCGTCGATTATCTGGTACCAGACAGGTTCAAACTTGGCTATGGCTTGTCCTTGGACGTAGCCAAATTAGCCGCCGAGCGAGAACCAAACGTCGTCATCACCGTGGATAACGGCATTGCCAGTATCGAAGGCGTGGCTGAGTTAAAAGCCCGTGGCATTCAAGTCGTCATTACCGACCACCACCTGCCAGGCGACGTGCTGCCTGCGGCAGACGTGATCGTTAATCCTAATCAGCCAGGCTGTCATTTCCCCAGCAAGGCACTCGCTGGCGTGGGCGTCATGTTTTATGTTGCCCTAGCGCTGCGCGCTGAACTGCGCCAGCGCGGCGCATTCTCTAAAGATCAAGAACCTAACTTGGCCAGCTTGCTTGACCTTGTTGCACTAGGCACCGTGGCCGACGTCGTGGCACTGGATCGCAACAACCGCATTCTGGTCACCCAAGGACTCACACGCATGCGCGCAGGCCACATGCAGCCAGGTGTTCAGGCTTTATTTGCCATTGCCGGACGCGACGCCACGCGAGCTGCCACATTTGATCTGGGCTTCATGCTCGGCCCACGGCTTAATGCTGCCGGCAGGTTGGCCGACATGTCGCTAGGCATTGAAGGCTTGACTACAAATGACACCGCTCGTGCCTTGAATATTGCCCAGCAGCTTGATGCCATTAACCGTGAACGACGCGTCATCGAGACCAGCATGAAAGAAGATGCCGAGATGATTCTGGCATCGCTTGACCCTAACGATCAAGCCAGTATTGTGCTATTCGACCCAGACTGGCATCAAGGTGTGATCGGCATTTTAGCCGGACGGGTCAAGGAAAAATTTCACCGCCCCACCTTTGCATTTGCCCGTGGCGAAGACGGGGAACTCAAAGCCTCAGGGCGTTCTATCCCTGGCTTGCATCTGCGCGATGCACTCGATTTAGTCAGCAAACGCGCCTCTGGCTTGTTATTGCGGTTTGGCGGCCACGCCGCAGCCGCTGGGCTCACCCTGGAAGAAGACCGGCTCACAGAGTTTGAAGAATTATTTGAAGCCGTCTGCCAAGAACTGCTTTCCCCGGCTGATCTCCAGCGAACGCTAGAAACCGATGGTGCCCTGGAAAGCGGCTATTTTTCACTCGATGCTGTACGACTCATGCAACAAGCCGTCTGGGGACAAGCCTTTCCAGCCCCCATCTTTGACGACACGTTCGACGTCACTTACCAAAAAGTTTTGAAAGACAAACACTTGAAGTTACGACTAAAAAAAGGCCAAACCCAATTTGATGCAATACAGTTCAACTTTGCCGGCAGTGCGCCTAATCGCATTCATGCAGCCTTTCGTCTGGATATCAACGAATGGAACGGGAACCAATCGGTACAGCTGCTATTAGAGCATTTTGAAGAAGCAACCTAGCCAATACAAAAAGTGACAGAGCCGTTTCAATACCCAAGCAATAAAACATCAATTTCTCAAGATTTATACTATACTATACGAATTCATCTCAAAAAAAGGAAAATCATGACTTGCGTCGTTCGGTTTCATCAAACAGGAGGTCCTGAGGTTTTACAGCTCGTGGACGAAACTATCGGCGCACCTGCATCAGGTGAAGCCAGAGTCCGCATCCAGAGTATTGGCCTTAATCGCGCTGAAGCAGCTTTTCGCTCTGGCACTTACCTTGAAAAACCCGTGTTGCCCTCCCGTATCGGCTATGAAGCGGCAGGTGTCATCGATGAACTGGGTGAGCCTTCCAGCGAATTTAAAGTAGGCGATGCGGTTTCCATTCTGCCCACCTTTTCAATGACACGCTATGGTGTGGCGGCTGAAGAAGCCATTGTGCCAATAGACTCCCTTATTCTGCGTCCGGCAGAATTGGATACCCTGACGGCTTCAGCCGTCTGGATGCCTTATCTCACCGCCTGGGGCGGACTGCATGAAATTCACTCGCTCACCACCGGAGGTGCGGCGCTGATCACGGCTGCTTCCAGCAGCGTGGGCTTGGCGGCAATTCAAGTGGTTAATCGTATTGGCGGGGTTTCCATTGCCATCACACGTACCAACGAAAAACGTGACGCACTGCTCGCCGCTGGCGCGCAGCATGTCATTGTCACGAGCGAGAATGATTTAGCCGAGCGGGTTGCCGCCATCACCCGAGGCCAAGGTGCTCGCGTCGTTTTCGATCCCGTTGCCGGGCCGGGCGTAGTACCGCTCGCGGACGCGCTGGGTTACGGCGGCGAAGTCATTGTGTATGGCAACCTCAGTGGCCGCGCACATGAAACCCCCTTCCCCTATCGTGCTGCCATGAAAAATGGTGTGCGCATGCGCGGGTATTTCGTTATTCAGGATCTCGCGGATAAAACCAACCGACGCCGCGCCGCCGAATTTGTCTTGTCGGGGTTGAAAGATCGCTCCTTAAAACCGACCATCGCCAAAACTTTTCCACTCGATCAGATTGTCGACGCACACCGCTATCTGGAGAGCAATCAGCAGATTGGTAAAGTGGTTGTTACTGTACCGTGATGAGAAAAGGGCTGAATTAAATAAAGCAATCCGGTGCGCAGTTGGACTGCTTGATCTTCACTCCTGGTTTTTATTATTGGCTGCTGCTTGCAATGCCGTTGCGGATGTCCATTCGATGGCCAAACTGTAGCCCACGGCAAGCAAGGTCGGGCCAAGGAAGACACCGATGACACCGAATGCCAGCACGCCCCCCAGCACACCGAGAAAGACGATGGCGAAAGGTAGCTTTGCGCCTCGGCTGATGATGAAGGGCTTAATCACATTGTCCACGGTGCTCACCACAAAGAAGCCCCACAGGGCAACAAAAATAGCCCAGCCAAACTGGTCCTGCTGAAACAACCAGATGGCCGCGCCGCCCCAGACGATAGGCGGCCCCACCGGAATCACGGACAGGAAGAAGGTGGCGACACCCAATAGCACCGCACCAGGAACGCCGGCAATGGCAAACCCGACAGCAGCCAGCACGCCTTGCGCCAGCGCGGTGCCAAGGATGCCGTAGACCACTCCCGTTACCGTACCGCGAGCAATGCCCAGCAAGTAAAGTGCGCGACTGCCAGCCAGATGTTCCAGAGTGATGTAGAGGCGTGAGGCCAGCGCTTCGCCATGAAGAAAAAAGAAGAAGGAAAGAAATACGGAGATGCCTATATCCAGCACCCCCTTACCCATCAGCCCCCCCGCCGCAAGCGCCGCTGCTTGCGCAGGCTTTGCAAACCCTTCCAGCGTATGTGTCAGTTGTTGACCATCATGTGCTAACTGCTGCCAGTAATCGTGAACCATCTGGCCTGCGAGCGGCAGACTGGTCAGCCAGACAGGTGCATCGGGCAGCCCGTTTTTAAGCAAGTCAGTAGCCACGCGCGCGAGCTCGGTGATATTGTCGACCAGTGCCAGAGCGACGGCAGTCACCGGCCCCAGTAGCGTCAGGGTAACAAGCAATGTCATCAGGCTTGCTGCAAAAATACGCCGTTCTCCCAGCAATCGATTCAGCGACAGAAAAACCGGCCAGCTGGTAGACACCAGGATAGCCGCCCAGAGCAGCGCCGTGAGGAAAGGCCAAAGTACCAGTACGCAACCAGCCACAAGCAGTACAAGGGCGAGATGGGTAAGGATGAGATCAGAATATTTTTTTTGCATACCAGTACGGCGTTATTGCGGCTTTATTGACTCACCGATACGCTGAGCCTGTTGAAGGCAGGGCAACAGCGTGGCGATGGTCAAGGGTGGCAGAAAGGTTTTTTGCGAGCGAAATGCGTCCACTAAAATACGCTTAATTCATTGCAGATTAAATCACGGAATTCAAGCCTGAAAAATTTTTATCGCTTTTCATTTGCCAAAAGAAGACTGTGCTTTCTGCAGCTCGCCTTGCGGATGCGGCACCATCGGTACATGATGGCCTTAGAATCACTAACCCTAGCATGCCGTAAACTAATGCCCCACTTCAGGAGAGCACTATGCAAGTCAAAGCCGCTGTCGCCTATCAAGCGGGCGCTCCGCTATCGATTGAAACTGTCGAACTGGGCGGCCCCCGGGCCGGCGAGGTGCTGGTCGAAATCAAGGCCTCCGGCGTATGCCATACCGATGCCTTCACTTTATCGGGCGACGACCCCGAAGGTATTTTCCCGGCGATTCTCGGCCATGAAGGCGCGGGTGTCGTGGTTGAAGTCGGCGCGGGCGTGACCAGCGTCAAGCCTGGCGACCATGTGATTCCGCTGTACACGCCGGAATGCCGCCAGTGCGAATACTGCCTGTCGCAAAAGACCAACCTGTGCCAGGCGATACGCACAACACAGGGCCAGGGGCTGATGCCCGACGGTACCAGCCGCTTCAGCCTGCACGGCAAACCCATATTTCATTACATGGGCACGTCGACGTTTGCGCAATACACGGTGATGCCTGAAATCGCCGTCGCCAAAATTCGCGAGGATGCGCCCTTTGACAAGGTTTGCTACATCGGCTGCGGCGTGACCACCGGCGTCGGCGCGGTGATCAATACCGCCAAGGTGCGGCCCGGCGACCGCGTGGTGGTGTTCGGTTTGGGTGGCATCGGGCTGAATGTGATCCAGGGGGCGCGCATGGTCGGCGCAAGCATGATAGTCGGCGTGGATATCAACCCGTCGCGCCAGGCGCTGGCCGAAAAATTCGGCATGACTCATTTTGTGAACCCCAAGGAAGTCGAGGGTGACCTGGTGCCTTATCTCGTCAGCCTGACCAAGGGTGGCGCCGACCACAGCTTTGAATGCGTCGGCAATGTCGACCTGATGCGCCAGGCGCTGGAGTGCTGCCACAAGGGCTGGGGCGTCAGCACCATCGTCGGCGTGGCCGGTGCGGGCAAGGAAATTTCCACCCGTCCGTTCCAGCTGGTAACCGGCCGCGTCTGGCAAGGCTCGGCTTTTGGCGGCGCCCGTGGCCGCACGGACGTGCCGAAAATCGTGGATTGGTATATGGAGGGCAAGATCAACATCGACGATCTGATTACCCATGTGCTGCCGATCGAGCAGATCAACGAGGCCTTCGACTTGATGCATGCAGGCAAGTCGATCCGTTCGGTGGTGACGTTTTAATTCAAAAAACTTAAAAAAAAGCCTCCCGCTCAGTTAGCTGAGCGAGAGGCTTTTTTAGTTTCCTGTGATTATTTCCAGTCTTCAGCGATCATCTGTGCACCACGCCAGGCAATGGCCATCGTGGCGGCATGCGTGTGCGCCGAGACAACCATCGGCATGATCGACGCATCAATCACCCGCAATCCCTGAGTGCCACGCACGCGCAAGCGCTCATCAACGACTGCGTCTGCCCCCTGCCCCATCTTGCAGCTGCCCACCGGGTGATACACCGAGCCACCGTAGTCAAGGTAATATTTTTTCGCATCCTCTTCTGACTTGACCGTATCTGCTGGATAAGTCTCAAAAGAAATCAAATCAGCGATAGGCTTGGTTGCTGCCACCTGGCGAATGGCCTTAACCAGTTTCGGACCATAAGCCAAGTCTTCCGGATGGGTGAGCATATTGGGACGTATCGTGGGCTTGTCTTTTGGGTCAGCGGAACTGATCATGACCTCGCCACGGCTTTGCGGCCGTAGCTGATAACCTAAAAACATGATGCCATGTTCGTTTTCGACATCCATGCTGACTTTGCCGGGTTTGGTTGAGAGTGGTGCCATCATGATTTCAATATCCGGCCGATCCAGTGCTGGGTCTGTTTTCAGAAAGGACACCACATCGTGCGAACCGGTGGACATGATGCCTTTGGAGGTGAATACGTAGTACAGCAGGCTCTTGAGCAAACCAAGACCTTTTAGCATAGGGTTAATGCTGATTGGTTTATTGATGCGATATTGCACAGCCAGCATGCGATGGTCATGCAGATTCTGCCCCACACCAGGCAGATCAGATACCACCGGGATGTTGAATTTTTGTAAATGGTTCTTTGGGCCTACGCCAGACAGTTGCAGTAATTTTGGGGACTCCAGCGTACCCGCGCTCACAATCAGTTCTTTGCGCACCTTGATCGCGTAAGTGCCTTTAGTATCTTTAACCAATACGCCGATAACCTTGTTGCCATCAAACAGAATCTTAAGCGCTTCTGTTTCTGAGCAAACCTTGAAGTTTGGGCGCCCCTTGATGGGATTAATGAAGGCTGTTGCTGCATCCATGCGCTTGCCGTCTTTGATGGTGTAAGATGCATAACCTACCCCTTCGTTATCAGGACGGTTCGTGTCTTCACGGCGTGGCAGCCCCATATTCACCATGCTTTCGATCACGGCGTCACATACCGGATGGTGATTATGATGCTTGGCGATGTGCATCGGGCCGCCGACGCCACGCACTTCATCCTCGCCCATTTCGTGGTCTTCCATGGATTTAAAACAGGGGGCGATGTGTTTCCAGCCCCAACCTGCATTGCCCATGCCTTCCCAGTCGTCAAAGTCTTTGGCCTGGCCACGGGTGTAAAACAAGCCGTTCACCGAGCTACAACCACCCATCAGCTTGCCCCGCCCCCAGGAGTCTGAAACACCGGCTGTACCAGGCTCCGGAATGGTATCGAAACGCGCCACATATTTATCGTCAAACATCAGCTGCCCAAAGCCTTTGGGCATGCGCAACAGAAAATTGTGCAGGTCTAAACCACTTTCAATAATAACGACTTGACCCGTACTTTTTTCACTCAGACGATTAGCCAGCACGCAACCCGCCGAGCCAGCACCGACAATTAGAAAATCACATTCCATTGTGCGTTGGATATCCATATTCTGTCCTTTGTCTTATGGTTTA
>LNAP01002495.1_pt1 | contig 18324 bp, 14 predicted proteins | sample 602601 | NCBI WGS metagenome assembly LNAP01 (sample SAMN02440304, study PRJNA202911) | soil metagenome | biome: Subtropical and temperate rainforests or woodlands; isolation source: soil samples (1 kg each in a 20% v/v slurry with milli Q water) were... ...
CCGCCAAACGACATGCTCGCCCTGGACCAGGACACCGTGATGGGCCCCGGCTCGACCGAGGCGGCCCTGCGCGCGGCCGGTGCCGTGGTAGCGGCGGTCGACGCGGTGCTCGGCGGCAGTACGCGGCGCGCGTTCTGCGCGGTGCGCCCGCCTGGCCACCATGCCACGCGCGACCAGGCGATGGGCTTCTGCCTGCTCAACAACGTCGCGGTGGGCGCGGCCCACGCACTGGCCGTGCACGGCCTGAAGCGGGTCGCCATTGCCGACTTCGACGTGCACCACGGCAACGGCACCCAGGACATCTTCGAGCGCGAGCCGCGCGTGCTGTTCGCCTCCAGCCACCAGTCGCCGCTGTACCCGGACAGCGGCCGTGAGGACGAGCGCGGCGTCGGCAACATCGTCAACGGCACGCTGTCGCCCGGCGCCGGCTCGCATGAATTCCGCGAATTGTGGGATGGCGTGCTGCTGCCGCGGCTGCATGCGTTCAAGCCGCAGCTGGTGCTGGTCTCGGCCGGCTTCGATGCGCACCGCAACGATCCGCTGGCGGATATCCGGCTGGGCCACGAGGACTACGCGTGGATCACCCAACGCCTGGCGGCGCTGGCCGACGCACATGCTGGCGGGCGGCTGGTCTCCACCCTGGAGGGCGGCTACGACCTGGCCGCACTGGCCGCCAGCGTGAGCGCGCACGTCGGCGCCCTCATGGAATAGCTCCCGCGCGCAGCGCGCTCGTTTGCCTCCTCTCCCCGGCGGCGACCGAAGGGAGTTCCCTTGCGGGTGAGAGGATTGAGGTGAGGGTTCGGAGCCTGCCAGGACCCCATCGGAAAGCACGCAACGCACCGCCACCCAGCATCGAATCCAGCCACGTTCCCACCCGCCCATGCTGAATCCCGGCGTGCATCAAGAAACGTTTGTCTGCCGTCCGGGGGGTCTTTCTGCTAGCTTAACGAGCCTTCGAAGCCGGCAGATTCCCCGTGACGCCCAAGCTACCTCCACGCCGCCTGCTGGCGGTTGCTGCCGCCCTTGCCGTGTTCGGCGGCCAGGCCGACGCCAGCAACGCCCAGTCCCCCTCTGCAAGCCCCGCGAACCCGGCCGACCAGGCCTGTCCGCTGGGCTCGTTCCACTGCGCGCCGCGTCCACTCAACTATGCGATGTGCCGGCCCAATGCCCTGCTGGAGTTCTACGACCCCAGCCTGGGCAAGGACGTCAGCCTGCGCGAAACCAGCCCGACCCTGGTGCAGGCGCAGCACGTGGACAGCTCCAACCAGTCGGTCTACCACCTGTCTGGTGAAGTGAAGCTGCAACGTGCCGACCAGCAGTTGCAAGCCGAGCGCATCGACTACAACAACGAGAACACCGACTACGACGCCCGCGGCAACGTGCGCTACCAGGAAGCCGGCCAGCTGCTGGCCGCTTCACACATGCGCGGCAACACCGAAGCCAGCCGCGGCATCGCCGACGACGTGCGTTACCAGATGCTCGACGCGCGCGGCAACGGCACGGCCGGCCAGGGCCAGATGCTGGACGCGCAACACACGCGCTACTCGCAGGCCACCTACTCCACCTGCGACGTCGGCCACCACCTGTGGGAGTTCCGCGCCAAGTCGATCACCATCAACAAGGAAACCGGCGTCGGTGTGGCACGCAACGCCACCATGCGCCTCGGCAATGTGCCGTTCCTGTACCTGCCGTATTTCAGCTTCCCGGTCGACGACCGCCGCAAGAGCGGCTTCCTCTACCCGACCATCGGCAACACCAGCCGTTCCGGCTTCGAGATCAGCACGCCGTATTACCTGAACCTGGCGCCGAACTACGACGCCACGCTGGACCCGCGCATCTACAGCGAGCGCGGCGCGATGCTGGCCGGCGAATTCCGTTATCTGACACCAGGCAGCCGCGGCCAGCTCAACGTGGAATACGTGCCGGACGACCACGGCGAAAGCGATGGCCTCGCCGACACCAAGGGCGACTCCCGCTACCTGGTCAAGTTCTCCGATCGCACGCTCTTGTGGAAAGGCTGGCAGTTCGTGGGTTCGTACAACCACGCCTCGGACAGCAGCTACCTGTACGACTACGGCGACGCCCTGTCCCACGCGGCGGTCTATACGCTGGGCTCGAATGCCGCGCTCATGGGCGGCGGCAAGTGGTGGAACGCCTCCTTCGGCGGCACCATCTACCAGAACGTGAACCCGTTCGTGACCGACCGCGGGCTGCCCTACAAGCAGCTGCCCTACGCGAAGTTCAGCATGGACGTGCCACTGTCGCGCTGGCTGGAATTCGGCATGGACACCTCGGCGGTGGCCTTCCGCAAGACCGGCTTCATTGAAGGCCAGCGCGAGGATCTGTATCCCTACCTGGCCGCCGACTTCGGCACCTCCGCCTGGTTCGTGCGGCCACGGCTCGCCTACCGCTACACCGCGTACCAGCTGGGCAGCGACTATCAGGATTACGGCTACGGCGGGTTGCTCGGCAGCGGCGCGACCACGCCGTTCGGCCAGAAGTCGCCGAGTCGTTCGCTGCCGGTCGTCAGCCTCGACAGCGGGCTGGTGTTCGACCGCAGCACCACGCTGTTCGGCAGCAGCTACACGCAGACCCTGGAGCCGCGGCTGTACTACCTGTACGTGCCGTACCGCAACCAGAACAACCTGCCGCTGTTCGACACCAACGTGATGTCGTTCGACTACTGGCAGCTGTTCTCGACCAACCAGTTCTCCGGCGCCGACCGCCAGATGGATGCGAACAATCTCACCGCGGCGCTCACCACCCGCCTGCTCGACGACAGCGGTGTCGAGCGGGTGTCGGCCAGCATCGGCCAGATCCACTATTTCAGCCCGCAGAAAGTGCTGGCCACCGACTGGGTCCGTTCGGCCTACGTGGCCCAGCTCGACGTGCAGCTCAGCGACCGCTGGCGCCTGAACAGCGCCTACCAGTGGAGCCCGAACACCCGTCTCACCGACATGGCGGCGGTGCAACTGCAGCGGCGCCTGCGTACCGACGGCATCTTCAACTTCTCGTACCGCTACCGCCGTGGCCTGCTGGAACAATACAGCGCTTCCGTGGTCTACCCGGTGTCCGAGCGCTGGCGGCTGGTGGGCTCATGGACTTATTCGGTGAAGGACCGCCAGAGCGTCGATGCGCTGGCGGGCGTGGAGTACGACAGCTGCTGCGTGTCGCTGCGGCTGGTCGGTCGCAGTTACGTGAACCAGGGCTACTACGGTTTCGGCCCGGTTCCGGCAGGCGGCAATATCAACCATCGCGACAACGCCGTCATGTTCGAGGTGGTTTTCAAGGGGCTGGGCTCCACCGGCGGCCAAATCGATCCACTGCTGCGCCGTGATATTCTCGGCTATCAATAAACGCACATTCGCCCCGGCGACCCAGGCTTTCCACTGATGAAGCAATCCCTTGCATCTCTCCTGCTCGCGCTCGCGATCATGCTCCCCGCCCACGCCCAGCTGTTGACGCCGGCCGCGCCGGCCGGGCAGCCGCTGGACCGCATCGTGGCCGTGGTCAACGACGACGTGATCCTGCAGAGCGAGCTGAACGACGCCGTGCTCTCGGTGCAGCAGCAGTACGCCGGCCACACCGAGCAACTGCCGCCGATGAACGTGCTGCAGCAGCAGGTGCTCAACCGGCTGGTGCTGATGCGGCTGCAGATCCAGAAGGCTCAGGACCAGGGCATCCACGTGTCCGACGCCGACGTCGACCAGGCAATCCAGGGCGTGGCCCAGCAGAACAAGCTCAGCCCCGAGCAGCTGCGTGCCGAGGTGGAGCGAAGCGGCGCCAGCTTCGCCTCGTTCCGCGAGCAGTTGGGCGACCAGATCACCGTGCAGCGGTTGCACCAGAGCGTGGTGCAGGACTCGGTCTCGGTCACCGACAGCGAGATCGACAACCTGCTCAGCAGCCCGACCTACAAGGCCGGCGAAGTGCACCTGGCGCATATCCAGATCAGCATCCCCGGCGGCGCCGACGCGGCCGCGATCCAGGCCAGCCAGACCAAGTCCGAGCAGGCGCTGGCGGCGATCCACGGCGGCATGGATTTCAACGCCGCCGCGATCCGCTACTCCGACGCGCCCGACGCGCTGGACGGCGGCGACCTCGGCTGGCGCCGGCTGGACGAGATCCCGCCCGCGTTCGCCGACAGCATCGCCTCGATGAAGCCCGGCGACGTCAGCCCGGCGCTGCGCGGCCCGACCGGCTTCCACATCCTCAAGCTGGTCGACCAGCGCCAGAGCAGCCGCAAGATGGTCACCGAGCTGCACGCCCGGCAGATCCTGATCAAGCCGAGCGAGCTGCTGACCCCGGCGCAGGCCGGGCAGAAGGCACAGGACCTGTACCACCGCATCGTCGACAAGCACGAGGACTTCGCCACCCTGGCGAAGGAAAACTCCAAGGACGACACCACTGCCAACCTCGGTGGCGACATGGGCTGGTTCCCGCAGCAGGCGTGGGGCCAGACCATGGCCACCCAACTGGGCCAGCTGAAGGACAACGAGGTATCGCAGCCGTTCCAGAGCGAAGCCGGCTGGCACATCCTGCAGCGGCTCGGCGAGCGCCAGAGCGACCAGACCACGCAAATCGAACGTGACCAGGCGCGCCAGGCCATCGGCACCCGCAAGTCCGAACAGGCCTACGACGACTACCTGCGCGACCTGCGCTCCAACGCCTACGTCGACATCCTGGTACCCGAGCTGCGTGCTGCGGACGATCAGGCTGCCGCCAGTTCGCCGTAAAGGCGGTTGGACACCATGCCACTGCCCCGGCTCGCGCTCACCGCGGGCGAGCCGGCGGGTGTCGGCTCCGAGCTGTTGATCCGCCTGGCCGCCACGCCGCTGGCCGCGAGTCTGGTGGCGATCACCGACCGCGCCCTGCTGCAACGCGCGGCCTCACGCTGCGGCCTTGCCGTCGAACTGGTCGATGACGACGGCAGCGCGCAGCCCGCGCGCCGTCCCGGCACGCTGCGCGTGCATCACATCCCGCTGGCCATCGACGAAGTACCCGGGCGGCCCGATCCGCGCAACGCCCGCCATGTGCTGGACACGCTGGCCGAGGCTGCCGACGGCTGCATGGCCGGCCGCTACGAGGCGGTGGTCACCGCGCCGCTGCAGAAATCCTCGATCAACGACGCCGGCATCCGTTTCAGCGGGCACACCGAATTCTTCGCCGGACGTGCACACGCCGAGGTGGTGATGATGCTGGCCAGTCCGGAACTGCGGGTGGCGCTGGCCACCACCCATCTGCCGCTGGCGGCGGTATCGGCGGCGGTCACACCGGCCGCGCTGACCCGCACGCTGCGCATCGTGCATGCCGAGCTGCAACGCAAGTTCGGCATCGCCGAGCCGCGCATCGCAGTGCTCGGCCTCAATCCGCACGCCGGCGAAGGCGGCCATCTCGGCCACGAGGAAATCGACACGCTGATCCCGGTGCTGGACGCGCTGCGCGGCGAAGGCATGCACCTGCTCGGCCCGTTGCCCGCCGACACCGCGTTCGTGCCGGCGCAACGTGCACGCTACGACGCGGTGCTGGCGATGTATCACGACCAGGCGCTGCCGGTGCTGAAGAGCGAGGCGTTCGACCGCACCGTGAACCTCACCCTCGGCCTGCCGTTCATCCGTACCTCGGTCGACCACGGCACCGCACTGGACCTCGCCGGTACCGGCACCGCCGACCCGGCCAGCCTGATCGCCGCGGCGACCATGGCACTCGCACTGGTTCGGCGCAGAAACGAGTGGAGTGGAGAGAGCTAATGAGTAAAAGCGAAGACGGCCCACTCGTTTCTCACTCCTGCCCGCTCACTCCTGCCCCATGAACGCGCGCCCCAAGAAAAGCTTCGGCCAGCACTTCCTGCACGACCGGCGCTACATCGATCGCATCGTCAGCGCGGTGGCGCCGCGGGCGGAGGATTTCGTGGTCGAGATCGGCCCCGGCGAGGGCGCGCTGACCCTGCCGCTGCTGGCGGCGGCAGGCAAGCTCACCGCGATCGAGCTGGACACCGACCTGATCCCCGCCCTGCAGGCGCGTGCCGCCGCCGCGGGCGAGCTGCACATCATCCACGCCGACGTGCTGAAGGTGGACTTCAGCGCGCTGGCGCACAGCCACGGCGTGCCGCGGCTGCGCATCGCCGGCAACCTGCCGTACTACATCTCCAGCCCGATCCTGTTCCATTGCATCGAGCACGCCGCGGCGATCCAGGACATGCACTTCATGCTGCAGAAGGAAGTGGTCGACCGCATGGCCGCCGAGCCGGGCAGCAAGGTGTACGGCCGGCTGTCGGTGATGCTGCAGCTGGCGTGCCGGGTCGAGCCGCTGTTCGACGTGCCACCGGAAGCGTTCCGCCCGCCGCCGAAGGTGGAGTCCGCGGTGGTGCGGCTGCTGCCGCTTGAACCGCACGAACTGCATGACGCGCAGCCCGGGCACGTCTACGCCGTGGTCAAGGCCGCGTTCGGGCAGCGGCGCAAGACGCTGGCCAATGCGCTGAGGCAATTGCTCGATGCCGACGCGATCCGCCGCGCCGACGTCGATCCGAAAGCGCGCGCCGAAACCCTTGCCCCAGCCGACTTCGTGCGCCTGGCCAAGGTCTACGGCGCTCTCTGACGAAGAAGCGGCATCCTGATCGTGGCCACTCCGCCCCATTCACGGCGACAGGCCTTACAATCCGGGCATGACTGAAAAATCTTCCTACACGATCGACGTGCAGGTCGAAACCCGCTTCGTCCCCGATCAATCGAAGCCCGGTGACAATCGCTACGTTTTCGCCTACACCATAACCCTGCGCAACGCCGGCAAGATGCCCGCACGCCTGCTTACCCGCCGCTGGATGATCACCGACGCCAACGGCAAGGTGGAGGAAGTGACCGGCGAGGGCGTGGTCGGCGAACAACCGTGGATGCGGCCCGGCGACGATTTCGAATACACCTCCGGCGCCGTGCTGGAAACCCCGGTGGGCACCATGGGCGGCAGCTACCAGATGCTGGCCGACGACGGCACGGAGTTCGAAGCCCCCATCCCGACCTTCACCCTGTCCATTCCGCGTACGCTGCACTGATGGCCCTGCGCTGACATGGCTACGTACGCGATCGGCGACGTGCAGGGTTGCTACCCCGAACTGCAACGCCTGCTCGACAAGCTGCGCTTCGACCCGGCGCAGGACCAGTTGTGGTTCTGCGGCGACCTGGTCAACCGCGGCGGCCAGTCGCTGGACACGCTGCGGCTGATCCACGGCCTGCGCGAACACAGCGTGGTCACCCTCGGCAATCACGACCTGAGCCTGCTGGCGATCGCCCAGCGTCGGCCCGATGCGCAGGCGCGGGTGAATCCCGAACTGCGCGAGGTGCTGTTCGCTGACGACGCGCCGGTGCTGTTCGAATGGCTGCGTTCGCAGAAACTGCTGCACCACGATGAGCAGCTCAACTGGACCATGGTGCACGCCGGCCTGGCGCCGATGTGGACGTTGCGGCAGGCCCAGAGATCCGCCGAGGATGTCGAGCGCGAGCTGTCCAGCCCGCGTCATCCACGGCTGCTGCGCAACCTGTTCGGCAACCGGCCGGCGGTATGGTCGAGCCGGTTGCAGGGGCTGGACCGCCAGCGCGCCACCATCAACACGATGACCCGGATGCGCTACTGCGACGTCAACGGCCGCATCGACTTCGAGGCGAAGGGCGTCCCCGGTACGCAGAAGGCGGGGCTGTACCCGTGGTTCGAAGTGCCCGGCATGCGCCGGCGCGATACCCGCATCGTCTGCGGCCACTGGTCGGCGCTGGGCCGCTTCGCCGGACTCGGCGTGCACGCGATCGACACCGGTTGCGTCTGGGGTGGGCAGCTCACCGCGCTGCGACTGGACGGCGAGGAGCCGCAGTACATCGCGGTCAACGCCGAACCGCATCGCAAGCGACCGCCCGGCGTCGAGGACTGATTCTCCGCGTATTGAATACGTGTCCACAAAAACCCCCGCCGCAGCGGGGTTTTTCGTGATATCCGGAATGGCTCAGGCGAGCTGGCCGTGGCAGTGTTTGTACTTCTTGCCCGAACCGCACGGACAGGGATCGTTGCGACCGACCTTGGGACCGTCGTGCTGCGCGGGCTGCTGCGCCAGGCGCATGCCGGCACCGACCGGTGCCTCCGCATCGCCGCCAAACGCGCCGGCCGGCGGAGCGCCGCCGCCGCTCGCCTGCATCTGCTTCTGCAGCCGATCGGCCAGACGCCGCTGCTCGGCCTCCATCGCGGCGACTTCCTCCTCGCTGCGAATGCGGATCCGCGCCAGCATCTGCACCACTTCGGCCTTGATCCGCTCGAGCATCTCGGAGAACAGCTTGAACGACTCGCGCTTGAACGCCTGCTTCGGGTCCTGCTGCGCATAGCCGACCAGGTAGATGCCCTGGCGCAGGTAGTCCATGCTCGCCAGGTGGTCCTTCCAGGCATTGTCGACCACGGTGAGCATGATGTGCTTTTCCAGCTGGCGCATGGTGTCGGCGCCGATCTGCGCCTCCTTCGCCCGGAACAGCTCGTTCACCCCTTCGCGCACGTGCTCGAGGATCATCCTGGCGTCGATCTCCTGCTGCTGCTCGATCCAGTGCTGCAGGTCGAGCGACAGGCCGAGCTCGCTTTCGAGCTCGCGGTCGAGGCCGGCCAGGTCCCACTGCTCGTCGATGCTGTCGTCCGGCACGTATGCGCGCACCATGCTTTGCACTACGTCGTCGCGGATGTCGGCAACGGTGGCCTGCACTTCCTCGCCGTCGAGCAGTTCGTCGCGCTGGCGGTAGATCACCTTGCGCTGGTCGTTGGCGACGTCGTCGAATTCCAGCAGGTGCTTGCGAATGTCGAAGTTGTGCTGTTCGACCTTGCGCTGGGCTTTTTCGATCTGCCGGCTGATCATGCGATCTTCCAGCGCGTCGTCATCCTTCATGCCGAAGCGCTTCATCCATCGCACCAGGCCTTCACCGCCGAAGATGCGCAGCAGGTTGTCTTCCAGCGACAGGTAGAAGCGCGAGGAGCCCGGATCGCCCTGGCGACCGGAACGGCCGCGCAGCTGGTTGTCGATGCGGCGCGACTCGTGCCGCTCGGTGCCGATGATGTGCAGGCCGCCGGCGGCGAGTACCTGCTCGTGCAACTTCTTCCACTCGGCCTTGGCGCGCTGGCGATCGAGTTCGCTGGCGTCTTCGGGCAGCGCGGCCATGGCCGCGTCGAGACTGCCGCCGAGCACGATGTCGGTACCGCGGCCGGCCATGTTGGTGGCGATGGTGACCTGGCCGGGCGCACCGGCCTGGGCCACGATGTGCGCCTCGCGCTCGTGCTGCTTGGCGTTCAGCACTTCATGCGCCACCCCGGCCCTCTTCAGCAGGTCGGACAGCAGCTCGGACACCTCGATCGAGGTGGTGCCGACCAGCACTGGCTGACCGCGCTTGTGGCAGTCCTTGATGTCCTCGATCACCGAACGGTATTTCGGATCCTGCGACAAGAAGATCATGTCCGCGTTGTCCTTGCGGATCATCGGCTTGTGGGTGGGAATCACCACCACCTCCAGGCCGTAGATGCTCTGGAACTCGAACGCCTCGGTGTCGGCCGTGCCGGTCATGCCGGCCAGCTTCTTGTACATGCGGAACAGGTTCTGGAACGTCACCGTGGCCAGCGTCTGGTTCTCGCGCTGGATCGGCACGCCCTCCTTCGCCTCGACCGCCTGGTGCAGGCCGTCGGACCAGCGCCGGCCGGCCAGGGTGCGGCCGGTGAATTCGTCGACGATGATCACCTCGCCGTCGCGCACGATGTAGTCGACGTCGCGCTGGTAGATGCCGTTGGCGCGCAGCGCGGCGTTGAGGTGATGCACCACCGCCAGGTTCTTCGAGTCGTACAGGCCACTGTCCTGCTCAATCACGCCGGCCGCGCGCAGCAGCTCGTCGGCGTGCTGCATGCCCGCCTCGGACAGGTGCACCTGCTTCTGCTTCTCGTCGACCCAGTAGTCGCCCTCGCCGTCTTCTTCGGTCTGGCGGATCATCTGCGGCACGATCTTGTTCACCGCGAGGTACAGCTGCGGGGAGTCCTCGGCCGGACCGGAGATGATCAGCGGAGTGCGCGCCTCGTCGATCAGGATCGAGTCGACCTCGTCGACGATCGCGTAGTTCAGGCCGCGCTGGTAGCGCTGTTCCTTGCTCAGCGCCATGTTGTCGCGCAGGTAGTCGAAGCCGAATTCGTTGTTGGTGCCGTAGGTGATGTCGGCGGCATAGGCCGCGTGCTTGTCGGCGTGATCCATGCCCGGATACACCACGCCCACGTTGAGCCCGAGGAAGTTGTACAGCTTGCCCATCTGCGCGGAGTCGCGCCGGGCCAGGTAGTCGTTCACGGTAACCACGTGCACGCCCTTGCCGGCCAGCGCATTCAGGTAGACCGGCAGCGTGCCGACCAGGGTCTTGCCCTCGCCGGTGCGCATCTCGGCGATCTTGCCCTGATGCAGCACCATGCCGCCGATCATCTGCACGTCGTAATGACGCATGCCCAGGGTGCGCTTGGCTGCCTCGCGGACCACCGCAAACGCCTCCGGCAGCAGCTTGTCCAGCGAATCGCCGGCAGCAATGCGCTGCTTGAACTCGTCGGTCTTGCCGCGCAGGGCGCCATCGCTCAGCTTTTCGAATTCGGGCTCCAGCGCATTGATGCGGTTAACGCTCTTGGAAAGCTGGCGCAATACGCGCTCGTTGCGGCTACCAAACAGGCTCGTCAGGGCACGATTGAACATCGATCTTCCGGGTTGGGAGTGAAATGCCCGCTGCAGGCGCAGGCCAATCGGGCATGTTACTACATGCCAACAGGGCGCCGCCCACGAGGGCCAGCCCCTACCGGGATACGGCCGCTCAAGCCATGCCGATCCCGCCGTCCTGAATGGCGCCGGCCGTAGCGGGATTCAAGGGGATGACGGGGCGCAGACCCGGGGTCAGCGATGGTTGCGCACGAACGCCAGCGGATTGACCACGCGGCCGCCGTACCAGACCTCGAAATGCACGTGCGACCCGGTGGAGCGGCCGGTGGAGCCCGCCCGGGCGATCACGTCGCCGACCTGCACATGCTGGCCCGGATGCGCCACCAACGCACTGTTGTGCGCATAACGGGTCATGTAGCCGTTGCCGTGATCGATCTCGACCACGTTGCCATAGCCGCTGCGTACTCCCGCAAAGGTCACCATGCCTTCGGCCACGGTATGTACCGGCGTGCCGAGCGGGGTCGAGATATCGATGCCGGTGTGCCGCGCCGAGCGGCCATCGAACGGGTCTGCGCGCACGCCGAAATAAGAGGAGATGTAACCCGGCACCGGCATCCCGGTCGGCTTCAGATTCGACTCGATCTTGGCATCCAGCAACAGGCTCTGCAGCGCCGACAATTGCGCCTGCTGCCGGTCGAACTGGCTGGCCAGCTGGTTGATGCTCTTGTCCAGCACGGGCGGCAGGGCATAGGCGCTGCTGCCGGCATCCTCGATGCCGCCCACCGCCGGCTGCTGGTCGAAATCGAATTCGCCATCGTCGAGTTTGCCGACCTCGGCCAGCCGCTCGCCCAGTGCGTTCAGACGGGTCGACTGGGCCTGCAGCTGGCCCAGTTTCACGGCCAGCGCATCGAGGCCGCGCTGGGCATCCTGGCGCACCCCGCCCAGTTGGGCATTCTGCTGCTGGATCTGTTGCTGCAGGTCGTGGATCTCGGCCAACGCCCGATCGCGCGAGCTGGCCACCAGCATGGTCAGCGCCACGCCGGCCCCCATGCAACCGAGCACCGCCAGCGAGGCCACCGAAATCAGCTTCCAGCGCAGGCGCCGGTTCGCCAGGTCGAGGGTTTTCGGCAATTTCCTGGTACGTGATACGAGTATGATTTGCATGTCTTTCCAAGATCGAATTCCGGCACCATGCAACGCGCCACCCCGGCCACTTCCCGCCGCACCGTCAATGGACCGAAGTCCCTCGTCGACTGCGGCTCCTTCGCGACACTGGCCCGAAAGGCCGGTGCGCTGGAAGCGCTGGACCGCGCACTGCGCCAGACGTTGCCATCGCCATTGCGCGAGCAGGTGAGATTCGCCAACCTGCGCAACGACCGCCTCGTCTTCCTGGCGTCTTCACCGGGCTGGGCATCGCGCCTGCGCTTGATGCAGACACAAATCCTTGCCGCCGCACATGCCATCGGCACCTGCGCCAGTTCAGTCACCGTGAAAGTGGCCCCCCCACCACCGGCAGCAATAACGCCGGACCGGTCGAAACCGCTTTCGCCCGCTGCCGCCGCCCACCTCAGGGCCGCCGCCGCGTCATTCACAGACCCCGAATGGCGGGTACTGTTCCTTGAGCTGGCGTCCTTCGCCGAAACCGCTGATTCCCCCTTGCCCGAGACGGACTGACCGCCCCGTTCCGTGTCCCGGAGACGGGTTTATAGCATGCAGTTTGTTAAGGAATAACCCCCGATGTCATGGAGTCGTGAAGCACAGCGCGGCAGAAATGCGATGCGCATCACAAGAAACGGCCGTGTCTCGCGACACGGCCGTTTCTTGTAAAGGGTTTGTGGAGGAGCGAACCTGAACTCAGATCGCCTGCGCCGGGTGGGCGTAGGAGATCGGCGAGGTAGCCGGATCGTCCTGGTAGCTGACCTCTTCCCACGCCGAAGCATCGGCCATCAGCGTGCGCAGAAGCTTGTTGTTGAGCTCATGGCCCGACTTGTGCGCGTGATAGGCGCCGATCAGGCTGTGGCCGAGCAGGTACAGGTCGCCGATCGCGTCGAGGATCTTGTGCTTGACGAATTCGTCCTCGTAGCGGAGGCCGTCCTCGTTCAATACGCGGTAGTCGTCCAGCACCACCGCGTTGTCCATCGAGCCGCCCAGCGCCAGGTTGTGCTCGCGCAGCATCTCGATGTCGCGCATGAAACCGAAGGTGCGCGCGCGGCTCACTTCCTTGACGAAGGACGTGGTGGAAAAGTCGATCTCGGCACGCGAGGTGCGCTGACTGATGATCGGATGATTGAAGTCGATCGAGAAGCCTACCTTGAAGCCTTCGAACGGCTCGAAGCTGGCCCACTTGTCGCCTTCCTGCACCTTCACCGGCTTCTTGATGCGGATGAAACGCTTGGCCACGTTCTGCTCTTCGATGCCGGCGGATTGCAGCAGGAAGACGAACGGACCGGCGCTGCCGTCCATGATCGGCACTTCCGGCGCGGACAGGTCGACATAGGCATTGTCGATGCCGAGGCCCGCCATTGCCGAGAGCAGATGCTCGACCGTGGAGACGCGCACGTCGCCGTTGACCAGTGTGGTCGACAGCCGGGTATCACCGACGTTGTCCTGGCGGGCGCGAATATCCACCGGCGGGTCGAGGTCGGTGCGGCGGAACACGATGCCGGTATTCGGCGCCGCGGGACGCAAGGTCATGTACACCTTGTCACCCGTATGCAGGCCGACGCCGGTCGCCCGGATGATGTTCTTAAGCGTACGCTGCTTGATCATTGTAGTTGGTACCTGTGTAGGCAGCAGCCAATCAGGAGCGGATGCTAACACAGTTTTAACCTGTGATAAAAGCAAACCGTACCGTACAGTCTGATTAAGCCTTCATGTTTCTTTCATCCTTGGAAGCGAGGGGCGTCCGCTGCGGTTTTCCCGATAAAACGACAGTTCGACACGACGCCCCGTGCCTGGGACGGGAATCCGGCACGGAGCATCGGACCGATCGCCACGGGCGAGCCCACGGCGGCTGGCCGTGCGTCATCCCGACGCACAGTCTTGCTTGATACAACGGCGAAGGAGCCCCGGCACGGCCGCTACTCCTCACATCTCACGTACGACGCGACCGGCTGAAGCCGGCAACGGGCACGATGGGAGTAGTGACCGACCCAACGGGCATTTGTTCAATATTTTCGCATCTCCTTAACCTGCGCAATCTGCCAGAAGTCAGCCTGCCATCAGTCAGCCTGGCGGCGCAGGAACGCCGGGATATCCAGGTAATCGAAGCCCGGCTCGGCATTCTTGGCCGGCACCGCGGGTTCCGCACGGCTGTGGCTGCTGACCGACATTTCCGGCTGTGCATAGTCGACCACCTCGTTGCCGGTGCCGGTGCGCAGCACCACCGGGCGCGGCCGCATCTGCACCTGCTGGGTCTCGACCATGCGGATCGGCGGCTGCTGGCGCGAGGCCATCGCCCGGTTGAGGCCGGTGGCGACCACGGTGACCCGTACGTCGTCCTTCATTTCCGGATCGAGCGAGGTACCCATCACCACGGTGGCGTCTTCGCTGGCGAAATCGTGGATGATACGGCCGATCTCGTCGAATTCGCGCATGGTCAGGTTCGGACCGGCGGTGACGTTGACCAGGATGCCGCAGGCGCCGTTGAGGTTGACGTCCTCCAGCAGCGGGTTCTTGATCGCCGCCTCGGCCGCCGCCTGGGCACGGTCGTCGCCGCGGGCGGTGCCCGAGCCCATCATCGCCAGGCCCATCTCCGACATCACGGTACGCACGTCGGCGAAGTCGACGTTGATCAGGCCAGGGGCGGTGATCAGATCGGCGATGCCCTGCACGGCGCCCTGCAGCACGTCGTTGGCAGCCTTGAACGCGTTGAGCAAGGTGACCTCGCGGCCGAGCACGCTAAGCAGCTTCTCGTTCGGCACGGTAATCAGCGAGTCGACGTGCTGCGACAGGTCCTCGATGCCCTTCAGGGCGACCTGCATGCGCCGACGGCCCTCGAACGGGAACGGCTTGGTCACCACCGCCACGGTGAGGATGCCCTTTTCCTTGGCCAACTGCGCCACCACCGGCGCCGCGCCGGTACCGGTGCCGCCGCCCATGCCGGCGGTGATGAACACCATGTCGGCGCCTTCGAGCATCGCCTCGATCCGTTCACGATCCTCCAGCGCGGCCTGCCGGCCGACCTCGGGATTCGCGCCGGCGCCAAGACCCTTGGTCACGTTGCCACCGAGTTGCAGGTGGGTGCGCGAGCCGCAGCTGTTCATCGCCTGGGCATCGGTGTTGGCGACGACGAATTCCACGCCTTCGATGTTGGCATTGAGCATGTGCGCCACGGCATTGCCGCCGCCGCCGCCCACGCCGATCACTTTGATGACTGCATTGGGTGCGAGTTTATCGATCAGTTCAAACATTTCCCGTCCTCCGTAGAGTTGTTGTCGTTGTAACCATGGAGCGCGACTCCTGTCGGTCCGTGGTGGTGGGCGAACGTCCTTCTGCCCGTGGCTGCGCCTCCTGCGCCGCCTGAAAAATCGTCATCAGAAATTCCGGGTGAGCCAGCCGCGCAACTTGCCGACCAGGCCACCGACACTGCCGCCACCCGAGCCGCCCATGCGCGTACCGCCGGCGCGCGAGCCATGCAGCAGCAGGCCCACGCCGGTGGCGTGCAGCGGACTGGAAACGACTTCGCCGAGGCCGTCGATCTGCTGCGGCACGCCGATGCGCACCATCTTGTGGAAGATCTCCTCGGCCAGTTCCAGCGCGCCTTCCATCTTCGAGGCGCCGCCGGTCAGCACCACGCCGGCCGCGACCAGGCTCTCGTAGCCGGAGCGGCGCAGCTGGTCCTGCACCATTTCGAAGATCTCCTCGTAGCGCGCCTGCACCGACTGCGCCAGCGACTGCCGCGCCAGCCGGCGCGGCGGGCGATCGCCGACGCTGGGCACCTGGATGGTTTCCTCGGCGTGCGCCAGCCCGGTCTGCGCGCAGGCGTACTTGATCTTGATTTCCTCCGCATGCGCGGTCGGCGTGTGCACGCCGTAGGCGATGTCGCTGGTGACCTGGTCGCCGCCGACCGGCAGCGAGGCGGTGTAGCGGATCGAGCCCTGGGTGTAGATCGCGATGTCGGTGGTGCCGGCGCCGATGTCGACCAGGCACACGCCCAGCTCGCGCTCGTCGTCGGTCAGCACCGCCTTCGCGCTGGCGACGGCCGACGGCACCAGTTCGTCCACGGTGAGGCCGCAGCGCTGGATGCACTTGGTGACGTTCTGCACCGCCGCCGCTGCGCCGGTGACCAGGTGCACGTTCGCCTCCAGCCGCACGCCGCTCATGCCGATCGGCGCACGGATGCCGTCCTGGCCGTCGATGCGGTATTCCTGCGATTCCTTGTAGAGCACCTTGCGGTCGGCCGGGATCGCCACCGCGCTGGCCGCTTCCAGCACCTGCTCCAGGTCGCTGGCGGTGACTTCGCGGTCGCGGATCGCCGCGTTGCCGTGCGAGTTGCGGGTTTCCAGGTGGCTGCCGGAGATCGACGCATAGACCGAACGGATGTCGCAGCCGGCCATCAGCTCGGCCTCCTCCACCGCGCGCTGGATCGAGTGCACGGTCGATTCGATGTCGACCACCGAGCCTCGCTTCATGCCGCGCGAGACGTGGGTGCCGATGCCGATCACGGTGATCGGCTCACCCGGCTCGTACTCGCCGACGATCGCCACCACCTTCGAGGTGCCGATGTCGAGCCCGACCACCAATTGCTTGTCATTGCGCGGCTTCATGAGCGGGGCGAACCTCCAGCGTTGACGGCGGCCGTCTGCGGCCAGCGCACGGCGAATCCATTGGTGTAGCGAAGATCGGCATAAGCGAAGCCGTCGGTGTGGCCGGCGATCAGCTGCGGATAGACGTCGAGGAAGCGGCGCAGCCGGCGCCCGGCGTACTCGCGGTCGCCGATCACGATCTGCGCGCCGTCCGCCATGCTTACGCTCCAGCTGCCGCGGTCGGTCAGCGCCACGCCGGTGATCTGCAGCTGGGTGCCCGCAAAGGCCTTGCGGGTTTCCGCATAAAAGCTGACCACCTCGGCCAGCCGTGCATCCGGGCCATGCAGGCTCGGCAGCGCACCGGCGCCATCCATGCCCGGCGCATCGAACACCAGCCCCTGCCGGCTGATCAGCTGCTTGTCGTTCCAGCGGGCGAACGGCTGGCGTTCGTAGATGCGCAACTGCAAAGTGTCCGGCCAGCGCTTGCGCGCCTCGACCGACTCCACCCACGGCAGCGCGGCGACGGCCTTCTGCACCGCATCGAGATCCAGCGCGAAGAAACCCTTGCCCAGACGCGGCCGCACCGCGGCGCGGATGTCGTCCGCGCTGACATGCTTGAACTCGGCCTGCACCGTCAGCTGGGTCACCGGCCAGCGCCCGGCCGCAAACCATCCGCGCAGCACGCCGACGATCGGCAGCGCGACCAGCGCGATGGCAAGGCACCAGGCGACGAGGCGGATGGTTCCTTTCACTGGGCGCCTCCTGCGGAGTCGCGGGATTCGGGATTCGGGATTTGGGATTCGGCGGAGCCGGTCCGCGCAGTTGCCGATTCCCGAGCGAAGCTCGTCTCCAGCACGCGCCAGCACAGTTCCTGGTAGTCGATGCCGGCCGCCCTGGCCGCCTTCGGTACCAGCGAGTGCGAGGTCATGCCCGGCGCGGTGTTCACTTCCAGCAGCCAGTTGCGGCCGGCGCGGTCGCGCATCACGTCGACGCGGCCCCAGCCGGCACAGCCCAGCGCATCGAACGCGGCCAGCGCCAGCGTGCGCAGTTCCGCCTCGGCGTCGCCTTCCAGGCCGGGGCACAGGTACAGCGTGTCCTCAGCGATGTACTTCGCGTTGTAGTCGTAGAACGCACCCTTCGGCACGATGTGGATGCTGGGCAGCACCTCGCGGCCGAGGATGCCGACGGTCAGCTCGTCGCCCTCGATCAGGGTTTCCATCAGCAGGTCGCCCGGATACTTCGCGGCCAGCTCCACCGCCTGATCCAGCTGCGATTCCTCGAACACGCGGGTGACGCCCACGCTGGAACCCTCGCAGGCCGGCTTCACGATCAACGGGAAGCCGATCTGTTCCGCCGCCGCATGCACATCCGCGCCGCGCGGCAACGCCACGAACTTCGGCGTCGGCAGGCCGAGCGACTGCCACACGCGCTTTGAACGCGTCTTGTCCATCGACAACGCCGAGCCAAGCACGCCCGAGCCGGTGTACGGCACGTTCAGCGCCTCCAGCGCCCCCTGCAGCACGCCGTCCTCGCCGCCGCCATGCTGGCCGTGCAGGATGTTGAACACGCGCGCGAAGCGGTCGGTGCGCAGCGCGTCGAGCAGCGCCGGGATGCCGTCGACCGCATGCGCGTCGACGCCGCGCGCCTTGAGCGCTTCCAGCACGTTGCGACCGGAATCCAGCGAGACTTCGCGCTCGGCCGAGCTGCCGCCCATCGCCACGGCGACGCGACCAAACCGGGCAGGATCGCTGATTTTGTCCACGGTCACCTTCATGCTCACTTGTTGGTCCTCAGGTTGCCGAGCTGGGCCAGCTCGGCAATGCCTTCAACCGCTTTCTCGACAAACTGCAGCCGCTGATCGCCGAGGTTGGACGGGTTACCGCTGAGGTCGAG
>LNAP01004377.1_pt1 | contig 18321 bp, 22 predicted proteins | sample 602601 | NCBI WGS metagenome assembly LNAP01 (sample SAMN02440304, study PRJNA202911) | soil metagenome | biome: Subtropical and temperate rainforests or woodlands; isolation source: soil samples (1 kg each in a 20% v/v slurry with milli Q water) were... ...
CAAAAAGGGGAGCGCGTACATGTCGGAACCGGGTCAGGAAGGCTCGTTGCAGGTCAGCAACAGGAAAGTTATGAACAGCTTATCAACAAAATCGGTGGGCAGCCTATGGGACAACTTGTGGGCGATCTGTGGAGCGACGGTGGACTGTCGCAAGGCTTACCGCATGGTGGAGAGCCCACGAGCCCTTATGCATACCCAACGCTGCGTCGGGACCCTATTCTACTGAAATGCGTCGTTAGTCCATCGATTAAGTTTGTGATTGCTAACTTCAAATACCATTCGATGCACCTAAAAAAATTCTCGCCGCCGGGCAAAAGCGTGGGCTCCTCCCTAAAAAAAGGCCCCAAACCCGACTGCCGGGTGGGGCCACTTGACGCGTCGAGGAGATTCAGCGCGCGGGCCGGATCAAGGTGTACTGTGCCCATTCGCCACGTCGGAAGAGCACGCTGACCGGCTTCGATTTATCGACCTTGCCTGCGGCGGCCTCGAATTCCTTGACGTTGGCCACTTCGATGTTGCCCACGGCGAGGATGACATCGCCCTCCTTCAGGCCGGCACGCGCTGCGTTCTCGGTGGCAGCTTCGATCTTCACGCCGCCGCGCAACTTGATCTCCTTCTTCTGCGCTTCGGTCAGGTCGCTCACGGCCAGACCTAGCCACTTCGCCGCGGCCGAAGCGGCCGGCTTGGGCGTCGGCTCTTCGCGCTCGACCGCCGTGCGCGCGGGCTTGTCCGGCTCGATCTCTGCGACGGTGACGGACAGATCGCGCAAGCTGCCTCGGCGGAACACCGTGAGCGTGCTCTTGGTGCCCGGCTTCGTGTTGCCGACGAGCCGGGGTAGATCGCTCGGCTTCTCTATCGCCTTGCCGTCGAACTTGGTGATGATGTCGCCCGGCTCGACGCCGGCCTTCTCGCCCGGCGAGCCGGACTCGACGCTGCGCACGAGCGCACCCTGCGGCTTGCCCAGACCGATCGACTCGGCGACGTCCTTCGTCACCTGGTCGATGCTGACACCGATGCGGCCGCGCGAGACACGCCCCGAGGTGCGCAGTTGCTCGCTCACGCGGATCGCCTCGTCGATCGGGATCGAGAAGGAAATGCCCATGAAGCCACCCGAGCGCGAATAGATCTGGCTGTTGATACCGACCACCTCGCCGCGCATGTTGATCAGCGGTCCGCCGGAATTGCCCGGGTTGATCGCCACGTCGGTCTGGATGAAGGGCAGGTAGTCGCCCGTATCGCGCTGCTTGGCGCTCACGATGCCGGCGGTCACGGTGTTCTCGAGGCCGAAAGGCGAGCCGATGGCCATCACCCATTCGCCGACGCGCAGCTTCGACACGTCGCCCATCTTCAGCGCGGGCAGGCCCGTGGCGTCGATCTTCACGACAGCGACGTCGGTGCGCTTGTCGGCGCCGATGATCTTGGCCTTGAATTCGCGCTTGTCGGGCAGGGTGACCAGCACCTCGGACGCATCCTCGACGACGTGCGCATTGGTCATCACGAAGCCGTCCGGACTCAGGATGAAGCCGGACCCCACGCCGCGTGGCCGGGATTCTTCCTGCGGCTCTTGGGGACGGTTGGACCGTGGCGGCATCTGGCGCGGTTGGCCGGGCAGCGGTTGACCGAAGAAGCGGCGGAAGAACTCCTGCATCTCCTCGTCCATTTCGCCGCTGCCTGCGCCACGCTGGGCGACCTTCTCCACCGTCCGGATGTTGACCACCGACGGGCCGACCTGGTCGACCAGGTCGGTGAAGTCCGGCAACGTCCGGGTCTGCGCCTGCGCCGCCCTGGTCGGCAGTGCGCCCCCCACGGCCGACAAGGCCAGGGCGCATGCGAACACGTAGGACGGGAGTCTCTTGCTCTCGACTTGGAACGTCATCTTCGAATCTCTTTCAAGCAAACTGCAAAAACTACCGAGCTATGAATCCGGGTGAGCTGATTGGTTCAGCACCATCGGCCCGCTCGCGCGCCCTGCTCCGGCACGCGCGTTCGTCAGCGCGTGCGGACGAGCCCCTGGGCAAAAGCCTGCAGCGTCTTCGGCGGCACTTCACCGACGATCGTCAGCCACCAGTCTCCACCTTTGTCGCTCAATCGGCGAGTGAGCGTGTAGGTCGCACCCAATGCCATCAGGGCCTCGCGTGGCTGGCGCTGCGCATCGTAGGGCTCCACGAAGAGCGACACCGAGGCCAGCCCGTCCGTGAAGGTCCACTGCATCGTGCGCTCCGGCCTGGCCTCGCCATCGAGCGCGCGCCGATAGCAATTGACCGGCTTGAAGCCCGGCACCGGCTCGCGCAGCGACCAACCCTCCGCGGCAGCCGTCGTGCGCTCGAGGGAAGACTCCTCCACCCGATAGCCGGCGGTATTGCCCATCATCTGGGCCAGCGCCTGCGTCTTCACCGGCGCCTCGAACTGCAATTCGGAGAACGCCGACTGCTCCACCACCCGACCGTCGCCGTCAACGGTCTGCAGTGCCACCACGAGGCCCGAGCGGCGCTCGCTCCACACCCGGTAGCCGAAACGCAACCCGTCCCGCGGGGCGAGTTGAAGAACGTCGGCATCGAAGCCCGCCACACGGCCCTTGCCGAGCGCCCGCGCGTCGTAGAAGTCGCCGATCGCCGAGTCCGGTGCGCCTGGCAGGTTGGGAAAGAAATCGAGGTTCTCGCGTTTCTCGCTCCTGACGACCTTGTCCTCGGGGAAGAAGGTCATCACATGGTCGTTGCGACGGAACGTGGAACGTGGGGCGCCCGACAGCGCCTCGATGCGCTCCATCAGGACATCGCCGTCGGCGACGTGCCAGATGCGTGAACTCGACAGATTGCCGGTCGCTGCGGACACCACGAAGGTGCCGACGTAGGTGCGCTGGCGCGAGGCCGCATGCATGCGGCGCAACCAATCGACCGTGCTCAGCGTCGGCGGGTCAGCCGGCGCGGCGCCCGGCATCTTCGACGGCGCCGAAGGCGCGCGGGTCTGCGCCACGGCCCACTGCGCAAAGCAGAAGGCGGACAGCACCAGCAAGGCACGGCGTAGTTTCATCGGTGGGGCGTCGGTCCGACGGTGGGCATCATCGGGCTGGCTCAGCGCGAAGCGCCTTCAAAGGTGGCGTTCCGAAGGAAGCCCGACGGCATCTGGGCACCGCCGGCAGCTTGCCGATGCGCTTCGAGCAACTGGTCCAGCCGCGGATCGCGCAGCATCACCTGCGGTGCCCCGCTGCCCACGAGCACGCGCGTCGTGGCACCGGCGCTTGCGGAAGGGGTGTTCTGCTGCATGGCTGCAAGCACCGATCCCTCGGTCGACGACTGCACCGGCGGGACCTGCTGCGAGGCCAATTGCGGACCCGATGCCGGGACGCCGGCGCCGTTGCCGACCCAGTTCCACCCGATGGCCGCCGCCGCGGCCAGCGACGCCACACCGGCCACCAACTTCCACCGGAACACGGGTTCGTTCGCGGCGTCGACGTGCATGAGGGGCACGGATTCGGGCAGCGCCACCGGTACCGCCTGCGGCGTCACCGGCTCGGCCGCCAGCCGCGCCTGGAAGCGCGCCAGGAACTGTCCACTGTCGGTACAAGCCGAGTGCCGGCCTGCACGCAACACGTCGCCCACGACGTGGTACGTGCGCCACGTCGCCTGAAGTTCGCCGTCGACGCAGACGCGATCGACGACACGGGCAAAAGCCTCGCCCTGAAGTTGGCCATCCGCCAAGGCGGACACCGCTTCGCGCACTGACTCTGGGGTATGTTTCATCTCGTTCACCTGCTTACCAACGCTTGCCGGACTGGTTGTCGAGCATGGGCTTGACCCGTGCCGAAATCGCTTCGCGTGCCCTGAATATGCGAGAGCGCACCGTGCCGATGGGACAACGCATGACCTCGGCAATTTCTTCGTAACTCATGCCCTCGATTTCGCGCAGCGTGACCGCCTGCCGCAATTCGGCCGGCAGGGCCTCCATCGCAGCCTCGACCGCAGCCGCGATTTCGTTCGCAGCCATCACCGTTTCGGGGGTTTCGTCGCTGATTGGTTCGTTTCCAGGCCGGTAAGTTTCATCCTCGTCCGAGGAAGATGGCCGCAAGGCCGCCTCCGAGACCGTCGGGTCGCGCTTCATGTCGACCAGCGCCTTTTTGGCCGTGTTCACCGCGATCCGGTAGAGCCAGGTGTAGAACTGGGCTTCCCCGCGGAACTGGTGCAGGGCCCGGTAGGCACGGATGAAGGTTTCCTGCGCGATGTCCTCGACCAGGTCGACGTCACGCACCATCCGGCCGATGAGGCGCTCGATGCGTCGCTGGTACTTGATCACGAGCAGCTCGAAGGCCTTCTGGTCACCCGCGACCGTGCGCTGGACGAGCTGGAAGTCGACTTCGCCGGGTCGTGGCTCCGCCGAGGCGGCTTCGGGCGGAGCAGGTGGTGGAGAGGCTGTCATCGAAACGAAGGAGGCGCGCCGGGCGCCGATGCGTCCGGAGACATTCCGTCCGGTGCCGTCATCGGGGCGCGCGAATATACCGCACGCCGCAGCGCTGCCCACCGCGAAGGGTCGGCGCGCCGTTCCAGCCACAACCAGCAGGGGGGCCTGCCAGGCTCGACCAGCCGCACCAGCATCAGCGCCTGCAGGTCAAGACCCGCCTGCGCACGCGCGGCAGCCTGGGGGGTACGGCCCGACCACGACCAGCACTGCCCGTCGAAGCGCAGAAGGCCGACCTGGCGATGTCCGCCGAAGCGCCACGCCACGCCACCGGCCAGCAGCACGCTCGTCAGCAGGAGGAGCGCCCGGCCGCCCAAGTCATCGCGCGCGGCAAAGCCGGCGCCGATGGCCCCGGCCAGCCAGATGGCAGACAGAAGCAGCTGCGCCGCGCGCGACGGCCCCACGGGGAAACTCACCGCCGGGGCGCTGTGCATGGCGCCGTGTCCGTCAAGCGCGCTTGAACACCAGCGTGCCGTTGGTGCCGCCGAAGCCGAAATTGTTCTTCACGGCCACGTCGATCTTGAGGTCCCGCGCCTCGTTGGCGCAGTAGTCGAGATCGCACTCCGGATCCTGGTTGAAGATGTTGATCGTTGGCGGGCTCTTCTGATGGTGCAGTGCCAGCACCGTGAACACCGATTCGATACCGCCGGCACCGCCCAACAGGTGGCCGGTCATCGACTTGGTCGAGTTGACGACCAGCTTCTTCGCATGATCACCGAAGGCCAGCTTGACCGCATTGGTCTCGTTGACGTCGCCGATCTGCGTCGAGGTGCCGTGCGCGTTCAGGTACTGCACTTCGTCCGCGTTGACGCCGGCATTGGTCAGCGCCATCGCCATCGAGCGGCGCGGGCCATCGACGTCGGGCGCAGTCATGTGGTACGCGTCGCCCGTGAGGCCGAAACCCGAGACTTCCGCATAGATCTTGGCGCCCCGGGCCTTCGCGTGCTCGTATTCCTCGAGCACCATCACACCGGAACCCTCCCCCAGCACGAAACCGTCGCGGTCCTTGTCCCACGGACGCGAGGCCGTGGCCGGATCGTCGTTGCGGGTGCTCAATGCACGCGGTGCGGTGAAGCCCCCAATGCCGAGCGGCGAGATCGTGGACTCCGCACCGCCGGCGACCATCACGTCGGCGTCGCCGTATTCGATCATGCGTGCCGAGAGGCCGATCGCGTGCAGGCCCGTCGTGCAGGCGGTCACGACGGCGATGTTCGGGCCTTTGAAGCCGTACTTGATCGACACATGGCCGGAGATCATGTTGATGATCGAGGCCGGCACGAAGAACGGCGAAATGCGGCGGGGACCGCGGCTCGCGTATTCAGCATGCGTCTCCTCGATCATCGGCAGGCCACCGATGCCGGAGCCGATGTTGCAACCGATGCGGACGGCATCTTCATACGCCAGGGCATCGCCCGTGGGTAATCCGCTGTCCTGCACGGCCTGGATGGCGGCAGCAAACCCTAGATGAATGAAGCGGTCCATGTGACGCGCTTCCTTCTCCGTGATGTACTGAGTGATGTCGAAACCCTTGACCTCGCCGGCAAACTTGCAGGCGAAGGCACTCGCATCGAAGGCGGTAATGTTCGCGATACCCGACTTCCCGGCCAATAGATTGGCCCAGGATTCGGACACCGTGTTTCCGACAGGAGCGATGCAACCGAGTCCGGTCACGACGACGCGGCGTTTGGTCATGCCGGCAAACCTTTCTGGGGAAGCATCGAGGCCGTCTCGCGGTGCGCACGGCGCCAAAGCGCCGCGGACCGGGACCGGTGTTCGATGCGCGGCCGATCAGGCCTTTTGATTCTTGGAGGCGTAGTCGACGGCGTTCTGCACCGTCGTGATCTTCTCGGCATCTTCATCGGGGATCTCGATGCCGAACTCGTCTTCGAGCGCCATCACCAGTTCCACCGTGTCGAGCGAGTCGGCACCCAGGTCGGCGACGAAGGCCTTTTCGTTGGTGACTTGAGACTCTTCCACGCCGAGCTGCTCGGCGATGATTTTCTTGACACGTGCTTCGATATCGCTCATTTGGTTCCCTCTGAGGGTTTGTAAAGAATCGGTGGATTTTAGCCGGCCGGCCTGGGCCAGTTGCCTCACGGGCCGTACGGAAACGAATTGCGCCAGACGGCTACATGTGCATGCCGCCGTTGACGTGCAATTCCTGCCCCGTCACATAGGCAGCCTGCGGCGAAGCGAGGTACGCCACCGCATGCGCGATGTCGGACGGCTTGCCCAGGTGCCCCAGCGGAATCTGCGAGAGCAGCGCCTGCTGTTGCGCTTCCGGGAGACTGGCCGTCATGTCGGTCTCGATGAAACCAGGGGCGACGCAGTTCACGGTGATGTTGCGGCTGCCCAGCTCGCGTGCGAGCGCGCGGGTCATGCCGGCCACGCCGGCCTTCGCCGCCGCGTAGTTGGCCTGCCCGGCGTTGCCGGCGGCGCCCACGACGCTCGTGATGTTGATGATGCGCCCGTAGCGCTGCTTCATCATCGGACGAATGGCCGCACGGGACAGCCGGAAGACGGCCTTCAGGTTGGTGTCGAGCACCGCGTCCCAGTCGTCGTCCTTCAGGCGCATGGCGAGCATGTCGCGCGTGATACCGGCGTTGTTGACCACGACGTGCAGCCCGCCGTACGTCTTGACGATCTCTTCGACCAGCGCATCGAGCGCGGCGCCGTCGTTGACATCGAGCGCGCGGCCCTGACCGCCGAACGCGCCGAGTGCGGTCGTGATCTTCTGTGCGCTGTCTGCGCTCGTGCCGGTGCCGATGACCTTCAGGCCGTGATGGGTCAGTTCCAGGGCGATGGCGGCACCGATGCCGCGCGATGCGCCGGTCACCAGGGCAACCTGCCCTTCGAATTTGATGGTGCTCATGGAGTGTTCAGCAGTTGTCGGGTCTCGGCGAGCGTCGCCGGATCGTAGACCGTCGCCGTGACAAGTTCAGGGGAGATGCGCTTGACCATGCCGGACAGCACCCGGCCCGGCCCGCATTCGACGACGGTAGCGACGCCACGCGCCTTCAAGGCCTGCACGCTCTCGACCCAGCGCACCGGCCCGGCGGCCTGGCGCACGAGCGCATCACGGATCCGCTCGGTGGTGGTTTCGACCGCGACGTCGATGTTGTTGAGCACGGGAATCCGCGGTGCCGCGAATTCGACCGACGCCAGCTTCTCGCGCAGCGCCTGGGCAGCAGGCCGCATCAGGCTGGAATGGAACGGCGCCGATACAGGCAGCAGCAGCGCACGCTTGGCGCCATTCGCCTTGAGCAGTTCGCAAGCCTTGTCGACGGCGGCCTTGCTGCCGGCAATCACGGTTTGCATCGGGTCGTTGAAGTTGACGGCTTCGACGCATTCGACGCTGCCGGGTCCAAAACCGGCGGTCACTTCGGCGCAGCCGGCGATCACCTTGGCCGCCTCCATGCCCAGCACCGCGGCCATCGCGCCGGTGCCGACCGGCACGGCCTGCTGCATCGCCTGCGCGCGAAAGCGCACCAGCGGCTCAGCCTGTGCCAGCGTCAGCACACCCGCAGCGACCAGCGCCGAGTATTCACCCAGCGAATGGCCCGCGACGACGTCCGGCGTCGCCCCTCCTTCGGCCAACCAGGCGCGCCATGCGGCCACACCGGCCACCAGCATCACCGGCTGGGTATTGGTCGTCAGGGCCAACGCTTCTTTCGGACCGGTCCGGATAAGCTCGCCCAGGTCTTCGTCGAGCGCGGCAGAAGCCTCCCGCAGGGTCTCTGCCACGGCGGGGTGGTCGCCCCACGCGTCGAGCATGCCGACCGCCTGGGATCCCTGGCCCGGAAATACGAATGCGAAGGAAGTCATGGTCTCTTGTCTTTGTCTGATGCAGACGTCGGGGCGGCCCGCGGCTCGCCCTCGGCGATCACAGGGTCAGGAGCACGGCGCCCCAGGTGAACCCACCGCCGACACCTTCGAGCATGACGGTTTCCCCTTTTTTGATCTTGCCGCTGCGCACCGCATCATCCAGCGCCAGTGGAATCGAGGCAGCCGAGGTGTTGCCGTGGTCGTGGACCGTCACCACCAGCTTTTCCAGAGGCAGCTTCAACTTCTTCGCGGTGCCTTCCATGATGCGGAGGTTGGCCTGGTGCGGAATGAGCCAGTCGATGTCCGCCTCGGTCTTGCCGGCCTTCGCCAACGCCGCACGCGCCGCATCTTCCAGCACGCGAACGGCCAGCTTGAACACGGCCTGCCCATCCATATGGAGCAGCGGCGTGCCCAGGACCTTGCCGCCGGACACATGACCGGGGACGGAGAGGATATCGACGTACTTGCCGTCGGCGTGCAGATCACTCGCCAGGATGCCGGGCGTTTCGCTGGCCTCCAGCACCACGGCGCCGGCACCATCGCCGAACAGCACGCACGTCGTGCGGTCGCTGAAATCGAGGATGCGCGAAAACACTTCCGCACCCACCACCAGCGCGCAGCGGGCGCTGCCGGTCTTGATCATGGCGTCGGCCACCGTGAGCGCGTAGACGAAACCGCTGCACACCGCCTGGATGTCGAAGGCGGGGCAGCCGGCGATGCCCAGCTTGCGCTGCAGGATCGCGGCCGACGAGGGGAACACCATGTCCGGCGTCGAGGTGGCGACGATGATCAGGTCGATGTCTTCGGCCTTGCGGCCCGCCGCTTCGAGGGCGCGCTTGGAGGCCTCGAGGCCCAGGTCGCTGCTGGTCACATCGGGTTCGGCGAAATGGCGCGCCCGAATGCCGGTGCGCTCGACGATCCACTGGTCGGACGTCTCGATGCCGCGCTCGGCCAATTCGCGGGCAAGGTCGTCGTTGGTCACGCGGCGGGGTGGCAGATAGCTGCCTGTGCCGGAAATGCGAGAAAAGAGGGTCATCAGACGGGGAGCGAGGTCGCGTCTACCGGCGCCGCCGGCTCCGTCCGCGCGAGCAGTGGCGCGGCGTGAGCAATGCGGGCCCGCACGCGATCGAGCAGGTTGTTGCGAGCGGCATCATAAGCGCGATCCAACGCATACCCGAACGCCACTTCGTCGGCCGAGCCATGGCTTTTGAAGACCAGGCCTCGCAAGCCCAGCAATGCCGCGCCGTTGTAGCGGCGGTGATCCAGCCTCTTTTTAAGAGCTTTTAGAACCGGATAGGACACGATCGCAGCAAACTTGCTGAAAAGGCCATTCGAATATTCGAAGCGCAGGAAGTCGACGATCATGGCGGCTACGCCCTCGGTAGCCTTCAGTGTCACATTGCCAACGAAGCCGTCACAGACAACGATGTCCGTGGTGCCCTTGAAAATGTCGTTGCCCTCGACGTTGCCGTAAAAGTTCAAATCCTTCGATTTGGCGGCCGCTCGCAGCAACTGACTGGCTTTCTTGATCGTTTCGCTGCCTTTGATCGCCTCTTCACCGACATTGAGCAGGCCCACGGTGGGGGACTCGTTGCCGGTCAAGGCCGAAACCAGCGCGGAACCGAGCACGGCGAACTGCAGGAGGTCTTCGGCATCACAGTCGACGTTTGCCCCGAGATCCAGCACCGTCGTGGCGCCGCCCTTGCTGTTGGGAAGCTGCGGCGCAATGGCCGGCCGATCGATGCCGTCCAGGGTCTTGAGGAGATAGCGCGCAATGGCCATCAAAGCACCGGTGTTGCCCGCAGAAATGGCAGCCTGGGCGCCGCCGTCCTTGACCTGCTGGATGGCCACGCGCATGGACGAGTCCTTTTTCTTGCGCAGCGCGATCTCGATCGGGTCGTCCATGCTGACCACCTCGGACGCCGGAACCAGCAGGGCACGGGGATGCGCGAAGCCCTGGAGCGCCTCGGGCAGTCCGATCAGACGCAGCGAGGCCTCAGGATGGCGCTCGAGAAACGCGCGACAGGCCGGCAGCGTGATGCGCGGGCCATGGTCGCCGCCCATGCAATCCACGGCAAGCGTGATTGCGGAGGGCGCGGATGCGAAAGAGGAAGGAATGACCATCAAAACAAAGGCCCGACGCTACGCAAGAAGTAGCTTCGGGCCTTGGCCTTGAATCTGAAAATCAGGACTCGGACTTGGTCTTGAGAACCTTGCGGCCACGGTAGAAGCCGTTCGGGCTGATGTGGTGACGCAGATGCGTCTCGCCCGTGGTGGGCTCGACGGCGATGCCGGGCACGCCCAGCGCGTTGTGGGAACGGTGCATGCCGCGCTTGGAAGGCGACTTCTTGTTTTGCTGGACGGCCATGATGGCTCCTGGAATTCGGTTGGGTGGTGGGCATGCGGGGCGGCATCGGCACAGAATCCCTCAAGACCTGACCAATGGCGGCGCGCGCGAAGCCCACGATTATAGCGCGGACGCGCCCGATGCGCCACCTGCCCGAAAAACCTCACTTCGGCTTGCGGCCCCGCAGGGCTTCGAGCACGGCGAAGGGCTTCGCGACGGCGTCCTCCGCCTCCTCGAAGCCGGGGTCCGCCACCGACAGCCGGACCGGCACCGGGCACACCTCGTGCCGCGGCGTGACGGGGACTTCCATCAGCAGTTCGTCTTCGATCAGAGCGAGCAGATCGAAATCGCGTGCAGCCACCAGCACATCCTCGTCGGACGCCTCGTCCTCGAGGGCCGCCGTCTCTTCGTCGGCCGCGAAACGGAACGCGCGATCGACCGTCAGCGGCAGCTGGACCGGTGTCAAGCAACGCTGACAGACGAAAGGCAGGGTCGCCTCGACGCGCAGATGAAGCCAGGGCGCCGGGGCACCGTCGCCGCCGGCGCGGCGTTCGCCGGTCGCTTCCCAGGTAACACGGGCATCGGCGGCGGGTTCGGCCAGCTCGGAGCGAAGCCGCTCGAAGTCCGACACCGGCGTCTCCCCGGTCAGGCTGCCCGCCGCGGTCGCAAAGGCGTTCACGTCGATCCGTGATGCTGCAAATTCTCTGTTCATCCCGGTCAGTCTAAACCGCTCGCGCACAATCGGCGCCATGCCACGCACGCTGATCCTTGCCTCGACATCCCCCTATCGCCGCGAACTCCTGAACCGCCTCGGTCTGCCCTTCGAGGTGCAGGCGCCTGGCGTCGACGAAACACCGCTGGCCGGTGAAACGCCACTGGCGCTGGCGCAGCGCCTGGCGCTGGCCAAGGCCCATGCCGTGGCGACCGCCTTCCCCGAGGCGGTCGTGATCGGTTCCGACCAGGTCGCCGACCTGAATGGCGAACCGCTCGGAAAGCCCGGCGACCATGCGCGGGCCACGCTCCAGCTGCAACGCATGCGGGGCCAGACGCTGGTGTTCCAGACCGCGGTGGCCGTCGTCTGCGCGGCCACCGGCTTCAGCGCACATGACGTCGCCCCGGTGCGCGTGATCTTCCGCGCACTCAGCGACGACGCCATCGAACGGTACCTGCGCGCCGAACAGCCCTACGATTGCGCCGGCAGCGCCAAGAGCGAGGGCCTGGGCATCGCCCTGCTGGAAGCGATCGACAGCGACGACCCGACCGCCCTCGTCGGCCTGCCTTTGATCCGGACCTGCCGAATGCTGCGCGCGGCAGGGGTTGACCTCCTGTGAGCACTCCTCCGATGGCAGAAACACCGATCGAGAAAGTCCTCGGCAAGCTGTACCTGGTTCCTGCGCCGCTCGACTTCGGCTGCGATGTCCAGGCGCCGCTGCAGGACGTGCTGCCCCTGGGCACGCTCCAGGCTGCAGCACAGATCACGCACTGGATCTGCGAGAACGCCAAATCGGCACGCGCCTATCTCAAACGGATCGATGCGGTCGCGCCGCTCGCCGCGCCCGTGCAGGCGCAGCAGATCCAGGAATTGCCGCGCGAGGTGCACAAGAAGGGCGACCACGCCGGCCAGTTCGATGCCCGGCCGCTGCTGGCCGCGGCGCTCGAAGGTCACGATGTCGGCCTGCTCAGCGAAGCCGGCATGCCGGCCGTGGCCGACCCGGGCTCGTCGGTCGCGCGTGCCGCGCACGAGCTCGGGATCGCCGTCGTGCCGCTGACCGGGCCGGTGTCGCTGCTTCTGGCGCTCGCTGCGAGCGGCTTGAACGGTCAGAACTTCGCCTTCGTGGGCTATCTGCCGCAGGACGCTGCCGCCCGCGTGCAACGCATCCGTGAGCTCGAAGCGCTGGCCCTGCGCAGCGGTCAGACGCAGCTGTTCATCGAGACGCCCTATCGCAATGCGGCCCTGCTGCAGGCCCTGACGCAGACCCTGCAGCACCACACCCGGCTGGCCGTGGCACGCGGGCTGACGCTGGCGACGGCAGAGGTGCGCAGCGACACGGTCAAGGCGTGGCGCGCCCGGCCGCCTGCGCAGGACGATCGCCTGCCGGCCGTCTTCGCGATCGGGCGCTGAGCCGCCTCAGCGCAGCGCCGGCACGCTGTGCAGTGCGCGCACCGAGGCGTCGCCCATGGCCGCGCCGAACTTCTTGGCCAGCTTTTCGGCGACGTTGTCGCGGCGGGGGTAGTCGATGACCTCCTCCGCCTTGACCACTTCGCGGGCGACGAAGTCGACGTTGCCCAGCTGATCGGCCAGGCCCAGGTCGACCGCCTGCTGGCCGCTCCAGAACAGGCCGCTGAACAGGCCGGGCGTGTCGGTCTTGAGGCGATCGCCGCGCCCCTTCTTCACGACGTCGATGAACTGCGCGTGGATCTGGTTGAGCATCTGCTGTGCATGCGCACGCTGCGCGTCGCTCATCGGGGTGAAGGGATCCAGAAAGCCCTTGTTCTCGCCAGCGGTGATCAGCCGACGTTCGACGCCCAGCTTTTCCATCGTGCCGGTGAAGCCGAAGCCGTCCATCAACACGCCGATGCTGCCGACGATGCTGGCCTTGTCGACGTAGATCTTGTCGGTGGCCGCGGCGATGTAGTACGCCGCAGAGGCGCAACTTTCCTCGACGACCGCGTACACCGGCTTGTCGTGCTTGGCCTTCAGACGCAGGATCTCGTCGTGGATGATGCCCGCCTGCACCGGGCTGCCGCCCGGCGAGTTGATGAGCAGGACCACGCCCTTGGCGCCCGCGTCCTCGAAAGCGGTCTTCATGGCCGCCACGATGAACTCGGCGCTCGCATCGGCACCGTTGGCAATCTCGCCCTTGATCTCGACCACGGCGGTGTGCGCGGTCGAGGTGGTGGTGCTGGGCGCCGCGCGCGACATGGCCAACCACACCAGGAAGACGAAGAAGGCGAGCCAGGACAGGCGCACGAAGGTCTTCCACCGCCGTGTGGCGCGCTGCTCGCGCAGCGAGGAAAAGGCGAGTTTCTCGAGGGTGGCACGCTCCCAGCCGGGCTGCGATGTCGGATCGTTCTTGGACATGGGGGTGGGAGATGGCGCGCCCGGGATCGGCGCGGGACGTTCAAAAGGCTCGAAACCCTGCGGTTCCGTGCGGGTGGGGTCGGTCATGAGGGTGGGGCGGGCCGCCTCGCGAGGTGCCCGAGGTGATGAAGGGTCGAATTCCTAGAAGGCGATCGGCTGGAGGTTCCAGTCAGTATGCCAGTGCACCACGCCGTCCTTCTCGCTCAATTCGATCTTCACGAGCCCGCCCCGGCACGGCCCGCCCTCGCAGGCACCGGTATCGGGCCGGTAGACGGCGCCGTGGGTGGCGCACAACAGCCATTGGCCGGTGTCGTCGAAAAATCGGTCGGGCTGGTAGTCCATCTCCATCGCGATATGGCTGCAACGGTTCAGATAGGCATGGGGCAGGCCTTCGAAGCGGATCGCGAAGGCTCGGCAGGTTTCTCCGCCGTGGACCACGTCGAACGGGACGGCCAGGCCGCCTTCCACCAGATCGGACGAGTTGCACAGCGCGATGGTATCGGTCATGGACGGATCCTGAAGGCGCGGGTTCGACCCCTCAGGCATGGCCGAGCAGCCAGGCGGTCAAATCGTCGACCGAATGGGCGACATGCAGGGGATTCAAGGTTTCAAAGCTGTCGGGCTCATGCGCCCCGTAGCTCACGCCCACGCTGGCGCAACCGGCATTGATCGCCAACTGGAGATCGTGCGTGGTGTCGCCGATCATCAGCGTGCGTTCGGGCGGTACGACCAGTTCTTCCATCAGTTCGAGCAGCATGCGCGGATGCGGCTTGCCCTGGGTTTCGTCGGCCGTGCGGGAGCTGTCGAAACGATGGCGCATCGGGGCACCAGCCAGGGCCTCGTTCAAGCCGCGTCGCGACTTGCCCGTCGCGACGGCCAGCAGATGGCCGCGCGCCTTGAGTGTGTCGAGCATCGGCAGCACACCATCGAAGAGCACCACGTCGTCCTGCTGCTTCAGGTAGTGGTAGCGATAGCGAGCGCCGAGTTCGGCGTATTTTTCGCGCGGCACGTCCGGTGCCGCACGCGCCAGCGCCTCGGCCAGGCCCAGACCGATCACCCAGGCGGCGTCGCGCTCGTCCGGCATGGCACCGCCGACGTCCACCACGGCCGCCTGGATGCAGCGCGTGATCAGCCGGGTGGAATCGAAGAGGGTGCCGTCCCAATCGAAGACGATCAGATCGAAGCGGCGTGAAGAAGACTCGGTCATGGGGAGGGCGTCGAAAACGGGATGGTCAAGGCGGCCGTGGCTTCCGGCGGCATCAGGGCGGCGAGTTCCGGTGGCAGATCGGCCTGCAGTGCCATGCGTTCACCGGTCGCAGGGTGGTTGAACTGCAGCCGCCACGCATGCAGGAACATGCGCTTGAGTCCCCGTTTTTGCAAGGTCCGGTTGCGCTCGAACTGTCCGTACTTGTCGTCGCCAGCGATGGCGTGCCCGGCCGATGCCAGGTGAACGCGGATCTGGTGCGTCCGCCCGGTCTTGATGGTGACGGCCAGCAGCGACATCGGCGTCGCATCGCCGGGCAAGGTGACGGCCGCCAGCACGCGCACCAGCGTGACGGCATGCATCGCGTCGGGATGGTCCTTGGGGACGACGCGCACCCGGCGCTCACCATCGGCCAGCAGGTACTTGGCCAGCGGCGCATCCAGCACCTTCTTGTTGGCAGGCCAGACGCCTTCGACCAGCGCCAGGTAGGTCTTGCCGGTTTCGCGCTCGCGGAACTGATCCTGCAGCGCCGTGAGTGCGCTGCGCTTCCTGGCGACCAGCAGGATGCCGGAGGTTTCGCGGTCGAGCCGATGCACCAGCTCGAGAAATCGCGCCTGCGGCCGGGCGGTGCGCAGTTGCTCGATGACGCCGAAACTCACGCCGCTGCCGCCGTGGACGGCCACGCCGGCGGGTTTGTCGATGGCGAGCAGCGCGTCGTCTTCATACAAGAGAGGGAACTCGCGGGCAGGCGCGGGGGGCGTGGCGCCCTCTTCCGAGCGGGCCGCGACCCGCACGGGCGGCAGCCGCAGCACGTCACCCGCGGCAATGCGCGTCTCGGCCTGGGCGCGCCCCTTGTTGATGCGGACTTCGCCCGACCGGATGATCCGGTAGACGTGCGTCTTCGGCACGCCCTTGAGCTGGCGGAACAGGAAGTTGTCCAGCCGTTGACCGGCCGATTCTTCGTCGACTGTCATAAATCGGACTTCCGATGCGCCGGGCTGCGGCTTCGCACCTATAATGTTTTTCACCAGCGCGGTCTTGTAAGTGCTTGATTAAACAGAAGTTTAGAGCACCGCCAAAAGCGCTGGAAGGTCGATGCCGCTTTGGCGTCCGAGCCTGCAAACCCCGCGCTAGAGCGCAAAGTGGCAGGCCAGACGCACAAGTCAAGCCGACGCCCACGAAACACCGATACGGAATACCCAGCCGGCAGGCTCCAATCTGCCGGCGGATCGAAGCGAGTTCTCTTGTGTTGATGCTGCTGATTCAACTGTGCCTGCGCTGGCCCACCTGGCTGTTGCCAGCGGCCCGCGGCATCGGATCTCCAGCGGCCCGCACGACCCCTGTCGCGCAGCCCGCCACCCACAACGTGGCGCGTCAACACCACATCGGGCTCGCGCCCATCCATGCGCCCCCGCCTTCACTGTTCCTGAGCTGACGCTCGGCGGTCGTCTGCGCTTGCGCGACGTCCGGCAGACAGTGTGGGTACAGCGGCAATTCCCCTGGTTTCGCAGGCGTCGTCCGTGCATCGTTGGCCCGTCATGGGCCGGTGAAAACGATACATACAAGGACAACGCATCATGAAGCGGATGCTGATCAATGCCACGCAGGCCGAAGAACGCCGCCTGGCCATCGTCGACGGACAGAAGCTCCTCGACTACGAAATCGAGATCGAAGGGCGCGAGCAGCGCAAGGGCAACATCTACAAGGCGGTCGTGACGCGGGTCGAGCCCTCGCTCGAAGCCTGCTTCGTCGACTACGGCGAAGACCGCCACGGCTTCCTGCCGTTCAAGGAAATCTCCAAGCAGTATTTCGCCGAAGGCGTGTCGGCCAGCCAGGCCCGCATTCAGGACGCGATCCGCGAAGGCCAGGAACTGGTCGTGCAGGTCGAGAAGGAAGAGCGCGGCAACAAGGGTGCCGCCCTGACCACCTTCGTCTCGCTGGCCGGCCGCTATGTCGTGCTGATGCCGAACAACCCGCGCGGCGGTGGCGTCTCGCGCCGCATCGAGGGCGACGACCGGGCCGAGCTCAAGGAAGCGATGGACCAGCTCGAATACCCGAAGGGCATGAGCATCATCGCGCGCACGGCCGGCATCGGCCGCGCGGCACCCGAACTGCAGTGGGACCTGAACTACCTGCTCAAGCTCTGGAGCGCCATCGACGGCGCTGCCAAGGGCGGCAAGGGCGCGTTCCTGATCTACCAGGAATCGTCGCTGGTCATCCGTGCGATTCGTGACTACTTCAATCACGACATCGGCGACATCCTGATCGACACCGACGACATCTACGAGCAGGCGCAGCAGTTCATGGCGCACGTCATGCCCGAGCATGCCGCCCGCGTGAAGCGCTACCGCGACGACGCGGCGCTGTTCAGCCGCTTCCAGATCGAGCACCAGATCGAATCGGCCTACGCCCGCACGGTGCAGGCGCCATCGTGATCGACCACACCGAAGCGCTGGTCTCGATCGACGTGAACTCGGCCCGCGCCATCAAGGGCGGCGACATCGAAGAGACCGCCACCCGCACCAACCTCGAAGCCGCCGACGAAGTGGCGCGCCAGATGCGCCTGCGCGACCTGGGCGGCCTGATCGTCATCGACTTCATCGACATGGACGAATCGAAGAACAGGCGCGAGGTCGAAAGCCGCTTGCGCGACGCGCTCCGACAAGACCGTGCTCGCGTGCAGTTCGGTTCGATCAGCAAGTTCGGCCTGATGGAAATGAGCCGCCAGCGCCTGAAGCCGGCGCTGTCCGAAGGCTCGTCGATCCCCTGCCCCCGCTGCGGCGGCTCGGGCCACATCCGCGACACCGAATCGAGCGCCCTGCAGATCCTGCGGATCATCCAGGAGGAATGCCTGAAGGACAACACGGCCGCCGTGCACGTGCAGGTGCCGGTCGAAGTCGCCTCGTTCCTGCTGAACGAGAAGCGCCCCGAGATCGCCAAGATCGAACTCAAGCAGCGCGTCACCGTGCTGATGGTGCCGAACAAGACCTTCGAGACGCCCAACTACAAGCTCGAGCGCCTGAAGCACGACGACCCGCGCCTCGACCACATCGAAGCCAGCTACAAGATGGCCGAAGAGGTGGAAGACCCGACCTCCGTGACCCGCCGCTCGCAGGAACCGACCAACAGGCAGACGCCGGTGATCAAGGGCGTGTTGCCGGACGCTCCGGCGCCTGTCGTCCCTGCGAAGCCCGAGGCGATTCACGCGCCCGCCGCCGCAGCGCCCATGGCACCGCCCGCCGCACCGGTGGCGGCGCCCGCGCCTGCGGAACGTGGCTTCTTCGGCTTCATCAAGAGCCTGTTCGGTGGCGGTGCGCCGGCGCCAGCGCCGTGGATTGCTTTGGTCACATTGCTCCAACCGCGCACCTGGTCGTTGGACCAGATACCGGGAGTGTCCGGGTAACCCACGCC
>LNAP01002498.1_pt1 | contig 18306 bp, 14 predicted proteins | sample 602601 | NCBI WGS metagenome assembly LNAP01 (sample SAMN02440304, study PRJNA202911) | soil metagenome | biome: Subtropical and temperate rainforests or woodlands; isolation source: soil samples (1 kg each in a 20% v/v slurry with milli Q water) were... ...
CGCCGACATGGTTTCAACAACCAGCTGTCGCCGGTAGAGTTTGAAAAGCGCTATTTCCAGAGCCTGGAGAGTGTCTAGAAAACCTGGGGCGATTCAGGCAACACTTACAAGGTCATCAAGTTCAAGAGTCATGTTTCGGTGAGTTTCCTACTACGTGAAGGCGACGCGGCGATAAAATGTCGGGCGCAGTGGGGCGAGGGGGATTAGGCATCTAGGAGACTCCTTCCTCATTGGTTGGCCGGAGTCCAGTAACTTCGTATGGAAAGAGTAGCTATGCAATCTTAGATGGTGGCCGTCAGTGTTTATGAAGGCCTAACTTATCGAACAGCACCCGATTTCTTCGTTTCGCGTCCCTGACTAGTTTGTCGTACGAAATTATCTCTATAAACCCGTTACCTTCAGGAAGGGTGGCAAAATAGCCTTCGTTATCCGCTGTCCTGTGGTAACGCATGGCTACCTGTCGACGAAGTGTTGGGGTAAGATCTGCAATTAGGTATCCGGTATACCTAAGGCGCTCAGGATTTATTGGTCTTCCATCTATGTCTTTGACGTTTCCCTGGTCAATTTCCCAGAACCGCTGGATGATTTGATCTGCTGGATCTTTATCGTAATCGTCTCGCCCTGGGCGCTTAAACTCCACAATAACCACTCCACCTCCGGGCAGATTATCCGGCTCCGATACACCTATGGGGGTGTCGTAAAAGAATGCAAAGACATCCGGCTCTTTGCCTGATGTGCTTTCAAGCCCGGCTACTTTGTTGAGTTTCTTATCTGACGTAAGGATGGTGTGGAAGCAAAGTCGCTCGTCGATCATCCAGAGATTCTGCTGATCGAGAAATATCTCCCTAGAAGTCACTCCCATTGGGAAGATCATTTTGTGCAAAACGCGCTCGAAAGGGTATCTGCTGTCAGTTTGAACGCGTTTCAGGCTCTGATCGATGAGATCGAGGATTGTCCTCCGGTGAGCAATGTAGTCAGCCAATTTTGCTTTGCCGACATCATTGATGTCTTCCATGAGTTGCCGGATACGTTCTTGATATTGATCAAAGGATTCCCTCTAGATTAGCGCCGCGACATGGCGCTCCTCTTTTCGCATCGCGTCTTAGACCTCCCGTCGAATTTGCAGAAGTGCATGATCGAGTTGTTCGTCCTTAAGGCCTGGCTGCACACGTTGCTCGATCAAGTGTCGATATCGATCATTAGTCAACACCCGGTATTCAGGAGCCTGCACTACGAACCTCTCAACTTGGGCAATCTTTTCCTCGTTAGTCGACTTCAAGTCATTGGCCAATAGCGGGCGTAGGGCTTCCGCAATACCTCGATTGAGCGTCGCTCTGGGGACCAATGTTGCATCAATGTCTAGCTCCTCATCGGATTGGAATGCAATTTTGGTGCGCTCTGTGTTGGCATGAGTATCCAGATACTCGCCGGTCACCAGTACGATAAGGGTGTAGGGTTCCTGCGCTTCATCGAGGAGTCTTTCTGGCAGCTCAGGAAGAACCTCGCGCAACTTGCTGGTGGTGACCTCACGCCCGTTGGCGCAGAGATGCAAATCATGGCGCGCTCGTCCGTCACGGTGGCGATAGGCCTGCAAGGAAAACTCGTGTCCAAGGACTGTAAAGAAGCATTCGTTGATATGTGACTGAACGGTAGTGTTGAACAGTTGGTGGAGGTCTACAGGCAAGTGCCCTGGACACTCCAGTGTCATCGGTGGGCATGAGCGGGCGGCAAAACGAATGAGGAAGTGTGCAAGAATTCGTTCGGCGACCACGCTTGGGTCACTCGGCCATCCCGGTCGGTATTTGTCAGACATCCCTCGGACTGAAAGCTTAGTTCCGACAGGCTCGCTGGTTGGGCGAACTTCTCTAGCGCCATCCATTTCCTCTGCGAACGAAAACTCAAACTCGCGCAGGAAAGTTTCGCTCCGACGAATGAACACACTGCGGAGATGAACACGGGAAAAGACTTTTAGGTAGGTAAAACGTCCAACACCCTTACCACCTAATTTGACCTTGGAGAGCGTGTGCGCCTCTTCGAACGAAGCCATGTTTACATCGTTGAATCCAACACCGTCGTCGATGATATCGAAACCATCGATGGATAATAATCGGTCTCCGGCTTGGTACGCCAAATCATGCGCAACAGTCAGCTGGATACGAATCCTGTGCTTATAAAATCCATCGTGATGTTCTTCGATAGCATCGATTGAATTAGAAATGGCCTCGAAGAGCGGCATCATGGCCTTTGCAGGAGAAAGCTCCAGTCGTTCAACTAGTCCTTTGATGTTCGCAAGCATGATCCATTCTCCATGGCAACTGGGCCGTATCGCCAGACCTTAGCATTTCACCTAATCTCTCTCTATACGTCCGCTCGCGTCCCCAAATTTTTTACAGCGTAGATTTCGTCAATCCGGGGGACAGTGCTGTTGGCCGCTGTAGCCGAGTGTACCTAGTACCCGTCTTTTCTATGTCTGAGTCGAGCGTTTCAAGCGCCTTTTCATACGGAGAGTCATCGACGATGGCTGTGGTGCGCATGGCGAAACTCCTCTTATGAATTGATGACGCTTAGGAGTTCTTCGATGTTTACGGATCGGTTCGTGCGACGTTGCTTATAGCCCTCAGGGTTCGCATTCGTGACGGCTTCCCGCATTTTCAAATTTATGCACTGCCGGGTACGTCGCCCTCAGTCGGATCTTTACGCAACACGTGATCCAGCAAAAAGCGTCGGGCCTCCCGAGAGGCTGTGCTGATACTGCTTGGATGCTGAATGCGATAACACTGAATTGTCCCATTTAAATGAAACCGCCAGAGCTGATCGATTCCAATGCCTTGCTCACGGAAATCAGCAAGGTTGGTGCAAACACTCTGCTCGCCTGTATGTGGAAAGTACTTTCGGCGGAATTTGGCGCTAGTGGCGCCATTAGCGAAGATGATTGTGTCCGGCTTGAGAATTTGGATCTGCGATTTTAATAACCGCTCGGAGATATCCAAAAGTATAGGGAGGTTCGGCCAACGCATAGGCGATTTCCCATTCCAAGCAAACCCAAACAGATTGGCCCAGGCGATACCACCGTAGCCGTGCTCGGATGCTAGAGAGCGAAGTAGATTGAAATAGCTGGATCCTTTGTCCGGCGGCTCTGGCAAGTACTTGGCCAAATGTGCCTGTTGTTTGGTCATGGCCCGCTGTATGTATTCGTCTAAATTCAGAAATGGCTTCTTGTCGGTGACTACGTTCCATTGGCGAGTTTCACGGCCCACTACCATGATGCGCTTGGGCGCTTGCTCGTAGGACTCTGACGTCCCAGGGATAAACAGTCCTGAAAGCTTCGCGAATTCTGGTTCGTGGGCCCGACTACGGTCAAACCAGTGCAGCGGTAGCTCTGAGAGAGTTTTACGGTACGCGGCGGTTAGTGTTTCATGCGTAGAGTTCATCGCAAGGATGTCTTGTATTAGGAATTCGTTAATCAGAAGGCTAAGGCATTGCTTAGTTCTGCGCCATGCAGCCGAATCAGCCGTACCTTTCCGGCAAATTATGAAGGTAAAAAGCAACCTGAAGCGATTAAATGTCCGACGAAATAGGAGGCTCGACCCTTGGCTTACTCGACGCGGATTGATCCCCTCGTTAGAATAATTGGGTGACGCCCGCCCAACTTGCACACGAGTTAAAAAGGCTTTTTCTTCCTCGTTCACATACTTCTCAGCCGAGAAACCTCCAGAGCCTGCGCGTCCGGGGCTTAAACGTGTGCCGACTACTCCATACGTCAGGCAATGAGGATGGTTTCATGGCTATCAAAGCATTCGTCTACACCGCCAAGCACAAGCTTGAGGCTGCTACTCAAACAGCAGTTTCGTAATACCCACATCTATAAGCTATTGGCCGCGAGCTTCGGGTTCAATTCCTGCGCTGCCATGAATACGGTTCATGTCCTCGCTGTAGTGGAGCGAGCCTATCAACCTTCGGTTAGCACCCTCGTTACTCTGAGAAGGCGCCTGATTGAGCTGGGTTATGACGAGATCGTTGATCTGGCTGGAGCCGCATTGTTGTCGGTAATTACCGAGCATCGCCTAGGGGCGGTGACAGTTGAGGCAGTGCTTGATTCTTTGGGAGGCGACAATTTTGAATGCCCGGAGGTCATGCCGGGTTGTGAAGAAAAGGTGCATGGCGAGGACTTCAGTGGCCCGTCGACAATCATTGATCTCGAAGAAGTCGGACTGCTAGTTGATGGTCTGAGCAGTGCTGCGGCTAAAGGAAGAGCGGCTACGCATTACGCTCTTTCACTCATATATAGAGGCGACAACTTCGACGAAGAAGTCGGCTCGCCCTACTGGCACTCACAAATGGAGCAAGGGGGCGAGCTGGTGGGGGCGTACAAGGATGGCATGCTTAACTCTAAGCGTGAGGGTTTGCACCTGGGTGAGGCGGCACGTTTGGGGTGGTTGGATGCTAGATTAGATATAGCGATTGAATGCGCGCAGCGTGCTGAAATATAGAGTGATCTTGGGCAAGCCCAGCATTGGTACACGGAAGCGGCCCAACTAGGTGATATTGAAGCAATGCGGGCCTTAGTCTGGTTAGCCCAGAACACCGATGATCAGTTATCTGCCAAGCACTGGTGCCAGCTGGCCGCAGTGCTTGGGGACACCGAAGCCATGCGTGCGCTGATTGACCGCTATGATCGGCAGGACCTACTCCAGAACTGGGGGTGGATCTATTTCTCTGAGCTTTTAGGCTTCGATCTTCGGCGCAGTACTATGCAGGCCTATCATGATGGTGGTTTATACGATGGTCAGGAGTACCACGATGACCAAGGTGGTCCTTATTCATTGATGGTTACGAAGGGGTCGTCTTAGCATCGTTGAGTGTCGAAAAACGTGCTGAAGCGAAACGACTCGCCCATGGGTATTTCAGCCAAATTCCCGCTGGGGTTCGGTAGGTTTTGGCAAAGGTATCTAGGCCAATTGCTGTGTTTGTCATATTCCTGGATGTGGAGCTATTCTGGTGACCAAATTTTCTCAGAGCAAAACGAAATGATTAACAGACAGAAAGCTCAGAGGATTGACCAGGCTCTAAATGATTTTCTTAAACAAGCACCTCAAACCGATCAAAGTATTGTTGGAGAGAAAAGGGCTTTAAGAGATGCGATTTCCGGAGCCGTGAAGGGGACGTCGTCGGAGCAGTGGGGCACGCGAGCGAAGGACGATTACGCGCCTTGGTCGCCTGCGCGGGAGGTTGATATTGAAGGAATTAAAAAGCTATCAGCCGATATCGAGGACTCTCCAGACGAGGAGTTGCACCATCTATTTAAACAATGGAACTTAGAGCAAGACCTTGGGCTTTAGCGGTCGATACGACCCGTAGTTTTAAACTTGATGGCGTGGTAGCAGTAAGTTATCAATACCTCCGGTTTAAGTTTTGGGTTTAGGCACTTTTTTCAATGCTAGAAGACTCTCGTGGCAGCAGCGCATCGCGCTACAGCCACGATTTTATAATTTAAAGTCAGCTGAGAGCGGATCCACAGCCAGAGCAAAACTTATTGCCTTTATTGTTGCTTTCTTTGCACTCGCCGCAGGAAATGCTCAACTCTTTCATTATGGCCTTTTGACGCATGTAAGCTAGTTGAACCACACATGGCACGGTAACGCGATACGCCGGACTGGCCATATCGGCGATAGTCCATAATCCGGTAATTACCCATCCAACCGGACCTAATACAACACCGATTGTGCGTGTGAGCATTGCATTGGTCGCAAACGTTAAACCTTTTCCCAGAAGAGCGCGTGAGATGGCATTGGCTACGATTAACGCGATTTTGTAGGTCGCGAACCCAGCAAACTTTCCGGCCGCTATCGCTGCTGCGGTCGCGCCAGGCTTCAGCATCGATAGGTCTCTGACGCCTAGCTCATCTAGTACGGCCTTACGCTCTTCAGGGGTCATTTTTGCAAACGAGTCGCTGAGTAGCTTACCTAGAATCGCGTCTTCTAAAGATAAAACCGAATCCCCTTTGCTGTAGTTGGTCTTGAGCTTTGACGCGATGTCTATGACTACCTCTTGGTAATCGATAGCCGCGTTGGAGTCAGGTAGTATTTTGTCGAGCGCCGATGAGAGCGGATTGGTATGACCAAATAACGAAGTGCGAGCATCACGATAGAGGTTTGCAAGCGTATTGCCCCCAAACCGACGAATTTCATAGGATATTTCTAATAGCTCATCGTGGGTGTAAATACGACGTTGTTTAGCATTAATCAGCTTCGCGCACACATCGCTCGATAATGCGATACGTCCTTTCCCGTTGTCGGTGATGTAATCCACAAGAATATCGATGTCTTCAACATCGCTAACCTTTAGGACCGCGATAATGTTGTTAGGCTGATCTACAAACTCCATTGTTTCTTCCTTTTTAAGTTAATTCAGGTGCGCGCCGAGGATGGCGCAAATCGCAAGCAACGGGATTAGTGAGTCATGAGGTAATTTGCCCATAGGGGGCAGCGCTGACATCGCAAGGACGCCCATTTTAGTTTTCGCTCTCTTGGCTTGTATCTCCAACTCAAGCTGGCTGCTGCCCGAACGATTCGGCTGCTCGCTATACAGCCCAAAAAGTTCTGCCAGTAGCAACCCTGCTTCTGACGTTTCACCAGCACTAACGCGCCGCGATTGAGAAAGGTCCTGTACGACCTTCACAAATTTGGGGTCATTCATAGCCGATGCGAAATATGTTGCAGATTGAGCAAGGTGGCTCCAGTCCTCCGGGCGCAATAGAAGAAATGCAGGGGCGACATTCAGCGAATCTGCTAGTCGGCAGATCGTAGAAAGATCTGGATTGATGGCGTTTGAATCTCCGGGCGCGGAATATTTAGCAATCGTTGACCGGGCAACACCTGATCGAGCTGCAAGTTGCGCTTGCGTCAATCTTTTTGGCTCGCCAACCTCATTCTCCGATGCCACCAACATTGCCCTCAGGACGCCGTGAGCGAAGCTCTTAGACGTAGACGAAAGACTGGGGGTTGGTCGAGCTTCACTTCCTTGCATAACAGCTCCTTAATCAATATGGAGCTACGTTAAGCATGGCTAAAAGCCACTGCAATCGAATTTGTCTTCGTGAGAGGACATATTTTTTTCGGCGCTAGCTAAAGCAGCTGGATGAAACGAGCTGAGTGCGTGCGGAAAATTTACATGTATATGTAAACACTATAGATACGTCTGCTAAAGCGACATAGCATTCGGTTTCGCGCGAAAATTCGCGTCCTTGGTGCCAAGCGTATTGTTCAAAAATAAGGCAGGATCTGTATGGAGGGCCTGGAAAACGGCGGTTTAGCCTTAGCCGAGCGTTTCTGACCTCAAGAATGTCGAGTATTGTGCAACCCCATGGACGGGATGGTGGCATTTAGATATCTTTGAACGAGTACAAAGACTCAGCGTAGATTGATAGTTAGCGGATATTTGTTCGTGGTTTTTTTGAATTGAGTAAATTTTTAATGGAATTGGTTGATGCTAAAGGATCAGAGCTGGAAAACAGTTTATAGAACCGGTGATGACGACATACTCAACGACTTCTATATCCCGGCGTTAACGCATGCCAAAAATTACGATAGAGCGGTGGGGTATTTTTCATCGGAGCTATTGGTAAGCGCAGCTAAAGGCTTAAGCTCTCTCGTTAAAGCTGAGGGAAAAATGCGCCTTGTAATAGGACATCCTTTAGACGAAGACGAATACGCAGCAGTAAAAAGTGGTGCGGATTCATCTTGGCTTATTGGTGATCTGAAAGATCGTCTTTTGGATCTGCTATCGGAAAATGGTTCAGATCAACATATTTATCGATTGAAATTAATATCTTGGTTGATAGCTTGCGGTCGTCTAGAAATTAAGTTTGCGTGTCGAAAGAGAGGTATGTATCACGAAAAAATCGGAATAATAACCGATATAGATAATCAAAAGCTTATATTCCAAGGCTCTGCTAATGAAACAAGTTACGCCATGGGCTTGGACTTTAACGCAGAATCCATCTCAGTATATCCAAGTTGGACGGAAGCGTACTCGGATTATGGCAAGTACTATGAGGACGCCTTTGAAAGAATATGGGAAGGTCGGCAGCGTGATACATATACGCTAGATCTCCCTTCGCGTTTCTACGAAGAAATTGCTAAGCGCGCAGCCAAGTCGATGAATGTAAATCTTGATATTGAGTCTGATATCGATGAACAGGCTCTTATTCTGAATGGAATGGTTTTGAAGTCGGTTGAGCCCTCTGTGCCGAAAGTGTTGGGGGGGGAAGAATTTAAGGTCAAGGACCATCAGAAGGCAGCGCTGGAAGCCTGGAGAGGAAATTCTTTCCAGGGGATAATGAAGCTAGCCACTGGGTCGGGTAAAACTATTACCGCAATATATGGTGCAGTAAAAATTTATGAGTCTTCACCTAGGCTTTTTATGTTGGTGGCCGTTCCTTATGTAGATCTTGCACGGCAATGGATAACCGTCATGAGAATTTTCAATATCCATGCACACGAGTGCTACGACTCGAAGAATAGCTGGTATGAAAATCTCAAATCGCAAATCGAGCTTTATAGAACCGGTCAAATTAAATTCATCGCAGCCGTGGTTGTAAACAAGACATTAACTTCATCATCATTCCAAGATGTAATTTCAACGATTCCAAGGGACAATTTTTTAATGATCGGTGATGAATGTCATCGCCACGGTTCGGAGACGGTTAATAGTGCTTTGCCAAACGCTAGGTTTAGACTAGGTCTCTCCGCCACGCCTTATCAAGATGATGATGACGAGATTGATTCGCCGTTTCCAAACTCCTCAAAGTTAAGATTGAACGATTACTACGGATCTATAATTGCAGAATACTCGCTGAGTGATGCTATAAACGACAGGATACTGACTCCTTATGAGTATTATATTCATGAGGTGCGCCTAACAGAAGATGAGCAAGACGAATATGATGATCTGTCTGTAAGGATTCAGAATTTGATAAGTTCTGATTCCTCAAGAATATCCGGTTCGAAGGAGCAGAATTCGCTCTCTATTTTATGCGGTCAACGATCCCGTCTGCTAGGCGAGGCGAGTAACAAGTTTATCGTTTTGAAGGCACTGTTGAGTGCTGACGGCGGACTAAGTAAAGGACATTGTTTATTCTATTGTCCTGAGGGGGCTTCCGGAGAAAATGACGAGCGCCAAAAAAATATTGATAAGGTATCTAAGGTTCTGTCCCAGTTATCTTGGCGTACTTCTCAATTTACTAGCTCAGAGGATAAGAGGACGAGAGAGGAAATACTGCGAAGTTTCGTGGCTGGAGGAATCGACGCAATAGTTGCGATGAAAGTTTTGGATGAGGGTATAGATATACCTGTATGTAGAACGGCGTTCATTTTAGCTAGTACTAGAAACCCCCGGCAGTACGTCCAGCGACGGGGCAGGATATTGCGAAAATTTCCAGGTAAAGACTTTGCTGTAATACACGATTTTGTTGTATTGCCAGCTAGCGGCAGAGAGGGGTCTGGAGCTAGTAAAAGTTTAATCAGAGCTGAGCTTGAACGTATAAGCGACTTTCAATTGATGGCTACTAACAAGAAAGAAATTTACAGCGCTTTGAACGAAATGGGGATTTAGTCATGATTGAGGATTTTAAGCGAGAGTTAGAAAGCGTGGAGCAAGAATTAGAGGCTGACAAAAATAAGCCGTTAAATAAAGCTATCCGAGAAATAATGGGTGTGGAGCGGCAGTATTACTACAATAAGGGTAGTAATCAACAACGTGTAAAAGATGTACGAACTATCATTGCCAAGTTTTCGGGGTAGGAGTTTTAATATATGGAAATATTAAGCGTCGAAATAGCCGACTTTAGACAGTTTTATGGTACTCAGAAAGTTAGATTCTCGACTGATACTGAAAAAAATATTACATTGATTCATGCTGAAAATGGCGTAGGCAAGACTGCGTTTCTAAATGCTGTACTCTGGTGTTTATTTGAGCAAACCACCGGCAATTTTAAACATCCAACTGAACTCCTCAATCATTCGAAAAAAGCGGATGGTGAGGATGGTTACCATGTTTATGTAGAGTTTAATCATTTAAATAGGCTGTACATTGCTCAGAGACGATATACACGGTTGAATGGTTTAACTTTCGTAGTATATGAGATTTCTGATAGCGGTAATTACTCTCAGGTACCTAGTCCATCGTTATTTATTAATACTATTATTCCAAAAGATATGGCAGGTTATTTCTTTTTTCAAGGAGAGGGTGCCAATTCATTTGCGGATAATAAAGCGGGCAGCGTAAGAGATGCAATCAGGGATGTATTAGGTTTTTCTGTCGCTGAACTGGCCATCTCAGATATAAAAAATATTAAGAGTGAATTTAGAAAAGAGCTAATTAGAGTAGACCAGACCAGTGAAGTCGGAAAAATTCAGTCCGAGATAGGAAGCCTTGAGCAAGAAATCACTCTGTTAGAAACGCAGTTGGCGAAAGACAACGCTCAAAAAGATTCGCTTTCAGCGCAAGCTGATAAGGTCGACCAAGAGTATCGAGAATCAAATATTGAAGTTCTAAGAGTGAAGCAAAGCCAGCGCGACTCCAAACAAGCGGAGTTATCGAGGTTAGAACATTCAAAGTCATCAATATATGCACGTAAAGCTAACTTAATTGCACATTATGCCACTAGCGTATTTGCTAAAAAAATTGCAGATGAAGGTATTGAATTTATTGATGATAAGGAGCTGAAAGGGACGATTCCCGCACCTTTTAACGAGCAACTAGTAAAGGATATTTTAGAGAAAGCACTCTGTATTTGTGGGGCGCATATAACAGAGGGGTCGGAAGCTTATGTAAATATTCATAAGTTGATTGCGAAAGCGGCAGACCCCATGTTAATTAATCGAGTTAGAAGAGCGCGAGGCCAGTTGAGCGGCATACGGAAAGATTTGTCAACTGCGCAACATGAGTTTAACAGTGTGCAAACAGATCTCGCTGTCACTCTACGCAATATTGATATTCTAACTCGCGAGCTGCAAGAGCTTTCCGTTTCGATTGGCCAGATTTCTTTTGATGACATTGCGGATAAAGAACAAAGGCGAACAGTTCTGAAGAGGAACTTAATTGAGGTGGTAAAAGGCATAGGTGCTAAAGAGCGCGACCTTGACCAAAAGAAAAAATTGCTTTTAGACCTCCAAGGCAAAGTGTCTCGACTCGGAGCTAGAACCCCAGAAATTCAAAGCTTCAATAAGAAAATTGATTTTGCGGAGTTGCTTGAGAAGAAGCTGGAAACTGTGCTCGAAGAGACTGAGCGAAGCTCACGTTCTCTGCTTATGAAGAAGATAAATGATTTCCTTTCGTTGTATGTAAGGCAAGATTATGTTGCAGAGCTTTCTGAAAACTATGACATTGTTTTAAGGGATCGGAACAGAAATAAAGTTGCGACTAGCGACGGTCAGGCTCTTTTGCTTAGTTTGACCTTTATCTCGGCGCTTATTTCTATAGCAAAAGATAGGCTCAATGCTGCCGGAGAAATTTTGCAGCCTGGAGCGACGGCGCCGTTTGTAATCGACGCACCGTTCGGCGTGTTAGATAACGAATATAAGTCTAATATCGCACGAGAGCTTCCTTTGTCTGTTAATCAAATTGTTCTTCTTCTGTCCTCGTCTCATTGGGAAGGCGCGGTTGAACAGTCAATCCGTGATCGAGTTGGTGTCGAATACAATATGGTTCTTGAAGTTGCTTCTGACGAGAAGCAAGGGGTGATATCTGATATCGAAATTCAGGGCGTATTGCATAAAACTGTTGTTTACAATTCGCGGCGAGATATGACGCGTATAGTTGAGGTGGTTAAATGCTGATCGACTCAGGAAATGTTCAGGTTAAGCGTAACCGAAAGTACGAGCCCATCGTAGAAAAACTGTGCAGCCGCAGGTTCAGTCACTCGAATAAACCAATTTTTGTTTATATTAAAGACTTAATGGTCTTTGCGGCAATGGTTGGTTATTCCCACGACGTCACTGAGGAATTAGAGGCTGAGCCAATTCAGATTATCCTCAACACATATGCAAGCGATGAAAAGGATGGGTTTATTTATCTAATTGCGTTGCTTCAAGAAAAGAATGCAGAGTGTCTTAAGGATGGAAATATCACAGACTCCGTTAAGTACTTTGAGAGATTTTGTAACGGAGGGCTGTCGGTAATCAAAGGCTGGCTGGATGAAAATCCGGGGGATTCAGAGTCGGTTGATACTTTGGTCGACAAAATATTTGAGCAGATTATTAAAAATAACGAAATAATTAGTTCAAGCGATTTGCCGCAGCCGGTCTTTTGACCGGCTTTTTTATTCTTTATTTATGGCAGATTAGGCAAGCACCCCCGCCTTCATCTTCGTAGTACAAATCATCGATGTCGAGCGGTCCTTCAGTTGCGGGTCTTAAGGGATTAGCTTTTCTTCGGGCCAGTTCTCGTTCCTTACGAACTTCAAACTCTGCCTTGATCTCCTTAACTCGCTCTGGTTGTTCTAGCTCAATTAACGATTCTTTATTTGCCCAGGTAAACGGGGACCCGTGCTCCAGAGCAGATTTTTCGTACGCCTTCGCTTTCTCGAATTCTTCCGGATGTTTTTCCTTCAACCCAACCCATTCGATTTTTTGCTGAAAAAAACAGAAGGTACAGCCACTCCTCGACCTCCAGTCGTAATATTTAGGAAGCCCCAAGCCAGAACCTTCGAGAATTGAGATGACTTCTGCCTTATCTACACCTTTCTCTCTGAATGGAAGGTGTACCACAAGATTTTTGTGCTGAGTTGTCATGCCCTCACGATGGTTTTCATCTGCACGGATCGCAACGTAGCTATGGACACTATCACCGGCAGCTAGCCACGGCTTTATCCAGTTTTTGAAAGGTTCTAATTTAAGCTGTCGCGTACACCATCGAGTATTCGCGGATGGTAAGAAGTTATTATACTGCCTCAGCCAAAAGTCGAAGTCGCGATGAGGATTCAAATAATTAATGGGCTTACCCAGAAAACCTTCGAGCCTACCCAAGAAGTCGTAGACTTCGGGAAGCTCTTTTCCGGTGTCGGTAAAAAAATATTTAATGTCTAGCTCGGGGTAATGCAACCGCATATAGACAGCTAAAGCTGCGCTGTCTTTTCCGCCCGAAATACCCAACACATGGTGCTCAGCCATTGAGTTCCTCCTTCATTTTTTGGTTGATGAGAAGTGCCCCTGCTTCGGCTAATGCGGCTATTACTACATCTCTTTTTTCTTTTTGTGCAGACGAAAGAATTTTCTTAACTAGATTTTCAACCGCAGGTGTATCTGAATCTGAAATATCCACGGAGTCAGAGACGTCTAAACCTTTGCTCGCACCAAATACAACCCCGATCATTCTTCGGCTTGAGGTGCGTCCGCTGAGTGGTGCAAGTGTCTCTACTTTTCGGAACTCGTGCGCCCAATTGCCTAACTGCACTAATGCAGAGTCGATGTCCCTGTCGACCCAGTTCGCACTTGGCTTACTCGCCGCGAGGCTGATTAAGCCTTCTACAGATTCATTTGATGAGTCAAAAACTTCAAGCCTCGACGAGAAAGCTTCTAGGCGGAAGTCACCACTTATTGCTTTGATGCTAAGGGCTCGCTGCTTTAATAAGTCCAGCGAACCTTCGTGATCTATGGCTGCAATGAGATGCTTTTCCACGCGTGCCAACATATTTGGATACGCGTTTGTTAGTTCGGAAATGACGTTCTCAAGTTTAGACGCAAGCTCTCGAGAGTCAGCTGCTTGAAGGAGTGTTGGCAGGTCAGCAAACAGCACTTTGTGGGGGTCGTTAGCTTTTAGCAACATCGCCCTGACGTCCTGCGCGTTTTGGGATATTGTTGATGTTCTTTTGGACCAGCCAGGAAGGCCAAAAACAAATCCAACTAACGCTCTCGCTACATCAAGTGGTTCTCCATGAACACTTATATTTAGGGTATTTGAAAGGTTGCCAGCTAGTGTCGATACAAGTTTCTGTTGATCTGAGGAGGCCGACACGAACTGCAAACGTACCTCTCTCGGATCAAGTAGTAGTTCGTCCACCACCGTTTCTGAAAGGTCTGGAGTAAATAGTCCCGATATATACATTGCCAGGCTAGATCTGTGTGCCATGAAAAAAGCTAGTGCCAAAATTGGCATAACTCCAGCTTTCACTCCATAAGGGGCTGCCGCCCATAGGCTATATAGTTCGGATAGAAGTTTAGATTTCCCAGGACTACACAGAAAATTAACTGTCGCACTCCATAGAGGTTCCATCGCGCTGCCGCGATCTCCTTTATTTGGCTCAACGAAGCACCATCCTTGAGGATAGCTATATCTATGGATACCGGTAGATTGCAGCACGGTGTAATACAGCCCCGCATCGGCGGGGAAACCGTCGTATCCAAGATTCTCTAGTTGAGAGCCTCTTATCATTTGATACATCAGGTCCTTTCGGGCCCTGTTCGAATTGCTAGATGGGTTTTGACGATTTATCAATTCACTAAAAATTTTTGGAGATTTTTTATAGATACCCTCTACAATTTTAGATGCGATAGAAGACAACGAAGTTGTGGGATCGGTATCAAGCTGCGCACCTCTCCAGTACCATGTCGCGAGGCTAAATGCGTCGGATAGCTCATCTTCAAGAGCGGATTTAACTGAAGCAATTCGAGCTGTAAGCTCTCTCCGAGCTACTGCATCACCTTCCAGCTCAGATCTGGTTGCGACAACTCTCTCGGCTGAGGCTAACTCAAGCCCTAGTTCCGAGATGCGTAGCGAATTTTTAGGGATACCTATCAATATATTTGCTTTGTGATGCTTATTCCCTAATTTCATTATTTCTTTTTCAGTACTCGCATCGAGTTCGCGAGTGTCCTGAATGCAAAGCGTAAACGCTCCAGCGCTATTACTTTCAGAGGTATAGTTTTGAAAGAATTTTTCTATCTCTGAATTTTTAATGATATGTCTTGTGAGCCAGTGCATTGCACCTGTCTCAGCATAGAATCGCTTAGCCAATACAGGTTGCAAATTACTTAAAGATGTAACTTGGGATAGCGAAGGGGTTCCGATTTCACTACGTGTTTGGGAAATTGCAGCTTCAATGTCGAAGTCACTGCCAGCAAAAACTCCATATGACCCAAGGTGTTTGCGCTCTATTAGAATTTTCCAAGATACTAAGTCGATCAGTGCCTGCTTTATTTTTTTGGGGCTGCCGCTAACTGATGTTTCAATGACTGCTTCTTCCGCAGCTAGACCGGATCCGCTGCGAAACATTTCTAGGAGCGCAACAGTTTTGGCGATATCTATGTGAAGTCTTTCACCTTTACTTTCTGTGCGCTCTACTGCGTCAACTCCTACTGCCCAACGATGGCCATCAGGAGAGGACAGAATCGAAGGTTCAAGATTCGCCCGTAAATAGTCCCAATATTGGGCCAGCTCATACATGAGATCCGAGTTTTTAGGCGTTCCAGATAAAAACTCCACGAACCCTTGCGGTTCGCGGGAAGCTAAAAAGCCAAAAGTGCTACGTTCATTTTGGCCAAATCGACGTTTGGATATCGGCCCTAGGAGGGCGGCCGTAGAGGGGTGAAGTGGCCAGCACCGGGCGAGACTCGCTTCGATCCCTGTGGGAGTACCCGGCCGGCGGTCCCGTATGCTTTTGCCTATAATAGAGGCGTGTTTTTCCACCTCATTTCTCGGCGTCGGCTGTGATGACTCGATTGCTCGCCCAATCAATTCGATGACTTCATTGGTCGCTGATACGAGTGGGATATCTACAAATCTACCCTGTACCTTTGCCCAATCATCGCGAGCTTGCCGGCCTAATCTAGCGGCATACGCATCAAATGATTGGTGGAGGATACCGACGATTATAAGTTTCCCAGCCGTTCGACTTGCGGCTTCGGCTAGCTCTTGAAAAAAATAGATATCATCACCACCCTCTAGTGCTGATGCTTCCAAAAACTTTCCAAGTTCATCGATTACAACTAAAACACCTTGAGGATGGCTTTCCGCTGTTTTAACCAGCGCCTCAATCAGGTTTTGATCTTTCGGAACTTTGGTTTTTGTCTTGATTAAGGTGGCTTTAAGCTCGCTAATCACGCTCGACCGTTTGCCTACGACAGGTAGCACCAACCAACCTTCGTCTTTGGATTCGAAGGCGCGGTGTAGAGGACTTCCCGCTGGCAAATCCAAAATTGTATGAGCTTTGGTTCTAAGCTCCGAACTCGGGCCGACTAAGGAGCAAAGCATTAGAGCCAGTGAGGACTTCCCTCCGCCGTAAGGACCGGTCCAAGTAAATGCTCTTTGCCGAGTGTGCGCGATGTGCTCGGCCATGTTCTCTAATAGCGAGCGAGCCGTACCTTGGCATACATAACCTGAAAGCGCGTCAGCTCTACCGAAGTCGATGTCCAATCGTACAGATCTTAGGAACTGTCGTGAAATGGATACCACGCTTGAAAGCGAATTCGCGGTATTGACTACTTTATTTTCCATATGCAGCTCTGAGAACGTTAAGCATTGTGGTTCTTACCTCGCTGAGAGCAGCGCCGCGTCTAGTTACTTGCCGTATTCCGGCTTGCTCAGTCCACTGGATTTCCCCATTGGTAAGCTCATCTAGCGCCATTAGTCTGTCCGCTACAGCATCTTCATCGAGTTTGAATACTCTGCCTGGTGATCCATAGTCATGTGCAATTTTATCGAATGCCATGACTGAGCTTGTTTGCTGTCTTTTCCAATAGTCGAGTAAGGCGTAGGCAAATATGCCGTCGGGAAGAGATCGTTTAGCTCCTCTTCGGAACTCAAAAGTATTTTTATTATGCTGTTGAATAAGCCCAAGCTCTCCTAAGAGAGGCTCGCTTGTGTCTTCTGCGGAGTCCCCGCCGATGTGAGGAACATAGCTTCTAATGCAGCACTCTACATCGCGTTTTATGGTGGCAGGCGATATCCGTTTTAAAGTTGCAGTTTCTTGCGCTAGCTCATCTAGTTCAGATATCAAGGACTTTACAACAGTTTCTCGATCAAATACTTGGCTAGTTACATGATTGAACACGTAATACCACGTAGTGGTTTTGTCATAGGTGCTTGCCATGAACCAATGCATTAACCATGCGGTCGCGGGAGACTCACAGTACTGGTCAAGGCCATTGTCTCCAAATAGTTGATGACCAAGTTGAGTTGGCAAATAGGGTGTCTGATCTTCAAGAATTTTACATGCGGTGGCCCAATACCTAATGGAGGAGACCATGTTTTTTCCGACGCCAAACTTTACGATTGCTTCGTCATTAAAGATCGTGCCTCCTTCAGATGAGGAGTCTACGGATGCTCGATAAGCTTTATTAAGCCAGAGCTGTCTTAAAGGAAATGTTTCATGACCGGAAAATTGAGGTTTGCTATCGGGTGAAAGCGGGATCATCTCTATATCCTTCCACTGGAGACTTGAACCAGTTTTGGTCAGTATACCCACTTTGAAGGCTTGAAAAAACGGACCTTTCAATTTGCTTTGGCTATCTTGAATCTATTTGTAATAGCTTAATGCTATTTTGTGTTTCGGCTTCTATATCGCATTCAATTTGCGATGTCTGATTTTCAACCGTGATGAAAAAGGACGCTTTCGCGTCCTTTCGGTTTCAGACGACCACTGGATGGCCGTTGAAGGGGAGTTTTTGGGGGGGCGACGTGCTCGTTTCTGGCTTCGTGAAACCTCCCCTGTTTCATTGGTTTCGCGCCTTTTTGGTGCGCCCATTTCACGCTTAGTGAGAGAGTTTCGCGATCTAGAGATTTTGAGCGTCAGCTAGCCATCAATCCCAGCTCAAAGCCCCACCAGTCTGATACTCAATAACCCGAGTCTCAAAGAAGTTCTTCTCTTTCTTCAAGTCCATGATCTCGCTCATCCACGGGAACGGGTTAGTGGTGCCTGGGTACTCTTCCTTCAAGCCAATCTGCGACAGGCGACGGTTGGCGATGAATTTGAGGTAGTCCTCCATCATCGCTGCGTTCATGCCCAATACGCCGCGGGGCATGGTGTCGCGGGCGTATTCGATTTCCAGTTGGGTGCCCTGGAGGATCATTTGGGTCGCTTCGTCTTTCATCTGCGCGTCCCACAGGCTCGGGTTTTCGATTTTGATCTGGTTGATCACGTCGATACCGAAGTTCAGGTGCATGCTTTCGTCGCGCAGGATGTATTGGAACTGCTCGGCGGTGCCGGTCATCTTGTTGCGGCGGCCCATGGAGAGAATTTGGGTGAAGCCGCAGTAGAAGAAGATGCCTTCCAGTACGCAGTAGTAGGCGATGAGGTTGCGCAGGAATTGG
>LNAP01002816.1_pt1 | contig 18306 bp, 23 predicted proteins | sample 602601 | NCBI WGS metagenome assembly LNAP01 (sample SAMN02440304, study PRJNA202911) | soil metagenome | biome: Subtropical and temperate rainforests or woodlands; isolation source: soil samples (1 kg each in a 20% v/v slurry with milli Q water) were... ...
AATGGTCACTCCTTAATGCTCAGTGGCACGTGTTGGGCGTGACCCGTATTGAATCGATGTCACCCCTGACGCACATCAAACAATAGGATTGTGCTGACCGTCGTATTCATGCTTCGTCATTGAAGCTAAGGCTGCGAGGCGAAGCATTGCGGCCAACGCTATCCGTGGAACTGACACTGTTAAAAGGTTCGGCGTCTTGATAAATAGTCCGTCTGGCGGACGCTCGCTGTTTAATCTATGCGCGAGTGAGCGCGACATTTTCTATCATGCGGGCGACAAAAAATGTCCGTTAGTAACGCTAGGTTGCGATTGACAAGCGCTACAAGCTAGCGCGCTTGTGCATGAGCCGGTGCACACCAAGAATTCAAAGGCTATCCCCATTATCTCGCGACGATGAAGGGAATATTTGGGTCGTGCCCCAGACAAAAATGTATGGAACTTAATGTGAGAGTCCAGAGCTGAGGATTGGGTGATCATTCTTGCTCACGCATCGGTCATGCTTCCCCGATTTGTTGCGCTCTTTTAATGAAGCGCTCCAGTTCTGCTGAAATTGGCCTGTCAGGTACAACGATGAATGTTGCGGTGTCGGGGATATCGTCGATAACCGGCCGAACAATGACGTCAGGGGGGTTGTAAATGGAAAGCTGCGATTCCAACCCGATACCAATGCCATAGCCAGCGGCCACTAGCATCATCATGGGCTCATGACCAGAAACATGTTCAGCAATGTTGGGAGAGGGCAGCGAGTCGTCCTCAAACCAATGATTAATGACATTACGTCCGCCGGCGCAACGTTCAGGATGGCAGAGAATCAGGGGGTACCGGAGTGCTTCCCCAAGAGGCACTTTATCCAGGGAAAGCAGTGGATGGTGAGTCGGAATAGCAATGGCAGGGCGTTCGGCCCAAACCCTAAACTTTGTGAGGCCATTGGTGGCTACTGTGCTGTCGACAGTGAAACCCGCATCTATCTCGTCGTGTAAGAGCGCTTTGTGCATCTCGTTGACGGTCATTTCAACAATCCGAATCTCGGTGGTAGGTTCCTCCTCTCGGCATCGAGCCAGTAACTGTGTCAGCCGAGGCTGAGCCAGGCTATCGGCGATGGCTATACGTACCCTGCCGCGATAGCCCTGGGAGGCCGATTGCACTCGTGTCAGGGCGTTATCCATGTAGGCAAGTACGCGGCGAGCCTCTTCACGGAAAATCTCCCCAGGCCAAGTCAGCTGTATACGCCCCTTGGTGCGATGGAGCAGTCGGACACCGAGATAGGACTCAAGATCTCTTATGGCTCTGGACAACGGGGACGGTTCGATGTGAACTCTGGCCGCCGCACGAGCAAAGCTTTGTTCTTCAGCGACGATAAGGAAATAGCGCAGGTGACGTATTCTCATGGTGTATCTTCCTTGTTGGTTGTTGACATGAGCAGGGCTCTGTTATTAGCGCACTGGTAGTGGTTTCGGTGACCGCTGTGTGATGCAATCCACAAATTTTGACGCAGCCGAAGTGTCATACATAGGGCGTAATCGTGTGACACATTCCTGAAATGATGATCCTCTCCAGACTGATATCATCACCCTTGCACCCGACCGTATCGGGTTGGATGGAGGGACTAAATGTCATAGATAACCAACCGGTAAATGCTGGAGATATGTTGCTGACCATTGACCATTGACCATTGACCATTGACCATGAAAGTTTCGAGGCCGCGTTGCAGAGTGCTCGTGTTGTGGTCGAAACCCAGCAGCAAAAACTAAAGCAAAGTGAGCACGAAGCGCAGCGCCGGATTACGCTCGGCGCGGGAGCTAGCAGAGTTACTGTAGATCGCTCAATTCAACGCAAAAAACGCACGAGGACAACTCGATAAGGCGCTGGTTGTTGGCGCCGACGCTGAATTTACCTACGTGCCGACGCAAGACTGCCCCAACTCCAATCGGAAAAAATCCAGCACAGGAAATAGTTCGCGAAGAATCAGACTGGGGCAGTGGCATCTCGGTAACTGGATCAATTCAGCGTCGACGCCAACAAACAGAGGAATGCCTGAGGGATTGCCCTAGCGGCGATAGGCGATTCGGGCGCCTGGCTGCGGCCGGTTTCACCCATGGCGAGTTCTACAAACACTTCCGCACCAAGGCCGACCTGATGGCTGAAGCGACAGCGAGCGGGATTACGCAGACCCGGCATCCGCACGTAGTGGTCGAGGCCCATATACGACGGCTGAAAGCCCTGCGTCGAGCGGGTCTGGTGGAGCGACAAACCGGAGGCGTCTGGAAAGTACCGAATGACCTGCCGGAGCGCAGCCGCCAGTACGACGAGCAGCGCCTGGGCGGCGTGGCCGTGGAACTGAAATCGCACCTGCCCATTGAGCGGCAAACGCGCGTGATCGGCGCGACTTGGCTGGATCAGCAATTGATTGGTGGCGGCAAGGGGCTGGGCGATATGGGTTTTGGTCGTGAGGTAAAACAAGCCTTGCAACTGCGCGGCGATTACCTGGCCGAACAGGGCCTGGCGGAGAAGCGCGGACAGCGTGTGCTTCTTGCGCGCAATCTGCTGGCAACGCTACGCAACCGCGAGCTGTCGCAGGCAGCAAAAGACATTGCCGCGGAAACCGGACTGGAGCATCGACAGGTAGTCGATGGGCAGCGCGCCGCCGGCATCTATCGGCGCTCCATCATGCTCTCCAGTGGGCACTACGCCATACTCGATGATGGCATAGGTTTCAACCTTGTGCTGTGGAAGCCGGTGATCGAACAGCGGTTGGGTCAGCAACTCGCCGCCACGGTGCGCGATGGCGGTGTTTCGTGGGTAATAGGGCGGCAGCGCGGGCTTTCGGTCGGATAACAGCACCATCGGTGCTGGTGGCAGCTCGTATTGATGGTCTCAATGTTATCGCTGATTGCGTCTTACGACACGCGGAGGCACTCATCCTTTTCAAACCACTTTCCGATATCAAAGAAGCCTTTCTTGACAGTGTTTCAGAGCCTCTCGTATATTTATGGAACAATCGATCCATAAATATACGTATTGAAGGTGCTGTGCCTTTTGACGGCAGCGGATCTCTTTTCCTAAATATCTGGAGCATAGAAATGAGTTTTTCTCTCGAAGTCGCTGAAGCTGTCGCAGCAGCTGGTAAAGCCAAGGCCAGCGCCGAAGGTTTCCCAGCCGTGAGTATCTGCATCGTCGATGCAGCTGCTCATCTGGTTTTATTTGTGCGCATGGATGGAGCAATTCTGGGTGCGATTGATGTTGCCACTCGCAAGGCCCGTACAGCCGCTCTGTTTCAGAAAGATAGCGCGGTGCTGGGCGAAGTCATGCAACCGGGAGCCAGCTGTTACTCACTGGAACACAGCAACGGCGGTTTGATCAGCTTTGGCGGGGGCGTCGTATTACGCGACAAAAGCGGAGATGTGATCGGAGCTGTTGGGATCTCTGGTGCCAGCGTCGAAGAAGACGAAATCATTGCTCGCGCTGCCGCCAACGCAGCCTCATACGTTTAGGAGTTCGTCATGCCGTTTGCCCTGATCGCACTGGCCATCTCTACATTCGCTATTGGTACCACTGAGTTTGTGATTGTTGGCCTGATTCCTGAAATGTCCCGAGACTTGAACGTTTCGGTTCCCACCGCAGGCCTTCTGGTCAGTCTTTATGCATTGTCTATCACTGTCGGGGGGCCGATCTTCTCTGCGCTCTCTGGACGCTTTTCCCGTCGCGGCTTGATTCTCGGCTTGATGGCTCTATTCACTCTGAGCAACCTTGCCGCAGCGTTTGCTCCCGGCTACGAAATGCTGCTTGCAGCGCGGATCGTCATGGGAGTAGCCCATGGCGTATTCTTCGGTGTGGGTGCTGCCGTCGCCATGTCGCTTGTTGACCGATCCAAGGGGGCGAGTGCGGTCGCGGTGATGATGGGTGGACTCACCATCGCCATGGTCATTGGTGTCCCATTGGGTTCGTGGATTGGCCAAGCTTTTGGCTGGCGCTCGCCATTCCTGGCAGTCACCGCGCTCGGGATAATCAGCCTGGTCGGATTGCTCTTGTTTCTGCCCAAGCGTATTTCCCATACACCGCAAAGCGGATTTCTGTCGCAGCTCGCGTTGCTTGGTAATCCTCGGCTGAGCCTTTTGTATCTGATTACCGCACTCAGCTTTGGCGGTACGTTTGTGGTCTTCACTTTCCTGTCCCCACTCATGACCGAGATCACAGGGGTCAGCGAGTCCACCGTCAGCTGGGCGCTGATGCTGTTCGGCGGTGCCACCGTAGTTGGTAACTTCCTTGGCGGCAAAATGACCGATGCACTGGGCGCCAAACAGGCACTGATGATCACGCTCGTCGGGTTGATTATCAGCCTTCTGGCGCTCCCTCTGACGGTGCATCATGGGGTTCCAATGTTCATCAACGTCATGCTGTGGGGCATCTTCGCCTTGGCCATATCGCCCATCATGCAGTCGGCGGTGATTGCTCTGGCGCAGGTAGAAGCTCCGAACGCCATCGATACCGCCTCCGTGTTCAACATCGCCGCCTTCAACTTGGGGATAGCAAGCTGTTCCTTTATCGGTGCCAAGCTGGTCGCTGGCCCCGGACTGCTCGCTACTCCTTGGGCTGCTGCGGCATTTGCAGTGCTGGCACTGATCATCGCCGGGCTGTTCATGCAAGGAAAAATCAAAAACACATTACTGGAGAGTGCAGTATGAGCAAGTCGGTAAAGATTGAGTTCGTCTCCGATGTTTCTTGCACTTGGTGCGCTATCGGCATCAAGAGCCTGGAAGCCGCTATCGCAGCCGTAGCTCCAGAGATCGAAGTCGACGTGCACTTTCAGCCTTTCGAGCTGAATCCCGACATGCCGGTTGGCGGGCAGAATCTGACTGAGCACATCGACGAAAAATACGGTTCATCGCCCGCGTCATGGGCCACCTCCCGAGAAAACATTCGTCAACGCGGAGAGGCGGTGGGGTTCAGGTTCAGCCTGAATGAGGACAGCCGAATCTACAACACCTTCAATGCCCACCGGTTACTGCACTGGGCACGCCTGGAGGGTAAACAAGTGGAACTCAAGCGCGCATTGATGGCTGCACATTTGAGCGAAGGCCAAGACCCTGGAGATCAAGATGTTCTGATCCGGGCGGCTGTTATGGCAGGTCTGAATACAGATACAGCCCGCTCCATCCTGGACTCAGATGCCTATATCGAAGAGGTTCGTAGCTTGGAAGAGCGCTGGATTCGTGAAGGTGTCAGAGCCGTACCCACTTTAGTGCTGAATGGTGGCCAAAAGGTCGAAGGCAGTCTTCCAGCTAAAAACTACGAGCAGTTGATCCGCGAGGCAGCGGCATCAATAACGGTGTAAAGCAACAACCCGCCAATCCATATCCCCGCAATCCTGCGGGGATATGATCTATCCAAAGACACAGAAGGTGATGCCATAAGTGATCAAGTTTCGTTTGTCGTTTATTTACCGACTAATGAAGGCCGACTCGAAGAGTTAAAAGAGCATCTATTCGGAGTGGTTCACGCCATGTCCGCCGAGCCAGATTTCATCAATACCTGGATTCACGCCTCACAGGACGAGCCAAACACTATTGTATTGTATGAAACCTGGGCGTGCAGCAAGGAACACTTCATCAGTCATCACTTTGCGAAACCGTACCGTCAAGCGTACGAAAAGCTGCTCCCAGACTTACTGGCTGCAGAGCGTCGCCTGGAATTCCTTGATGTAATAAAAAGCTACCCTGAGCGGCGCGTCGTTTGAGGTAAAGCGAATGTTTGCATCTACGAGCTACCTTGATCAGCCTCCCCCTCATGATGAGGGTTTGTCGAGTAGCATCATGATCTCGGTAATCGCGCTGTCGAATGCATGCAACGACGTATCATCGCGCGCCTGTATCGTAATGCCGAACAGAAAAGTCTCGAACAGAGTTGCCAGTGTCACAATGTCTTTCTTTGCTGGAATCTCTCCGCATTCTCGCGCTCGCTCAAGACAGCTGCGCACACCGCCACGAGTGCGTTCACGCTCCTTGATCAGCAGCGCCTGAATATGGCCGTTCTCCGGTGAGCAGGTGCTGGCCCCCATTACCAGCAGGCAGCCTTGCGGGTGGGCATGGTCTGTCTGCATTCTGGCCGAGTTCCTGAGCGCCTGCTCCAGCGCTTTTCTGGGGGAGCAGGACAGATCCCAAAGCGGTGCTATTGCCTGGCCATGGCTGGCTACATAGCGATCCACTGCCTCTTTGAACAGGGCTTCCTTCGAATCAAACGCGACATAAAAGCTGGCTGCCGAGATGCCACCAATACTTTCGCGCAGTTGCGCAAGACTGGTGGACTCGTAGCCATGCTCCCAGAACAGCAGCATGGCTTTGTCGACGGCCTTGTCACGATCAAAACGGCGTGGCCGACCTCTTGGTGCTGCCATTACAAAACTCCTCAAGTGCAGATATTTCTAATCAGTCCAAATTGTGGATAAGGCAGCTGTGTAACCGGATCGATAGGCCCCACTCTTTGGTGCCTCCATGCGACCCGAATACTGAGTTATTGATCCTGTGATTACCTACAGGCAGGGACTCGGTATGGACTGATCTAGTAATCGAATCATACGCAGCAATTGTTTCTATACTAATCGATCCACAATTTAGTGACAAGGACGACGAGTACAGCTAGGATCAATTACGGATCGATTGATCCACTTATGGATCTCAATCCAGAAGGCCGTAACAACTTCCTGGCAGGTGGAATATTTATTTCGCATAACCGTGCCGGGCCATTCCCAGTGTGCTGGCGTTGAGTCTCCAGCAAACTCTGGAGCAGCCTTAAAGGAGGCATTATGAGCAATCTATTCGAACCTTATGATCTTGATGGGCCTGTACTCCGAAACCGCATCGTAATGGCACCGATGACCCGCTCACGCAGCGCGGGCTACGCAGCGAACGAGCTGAATGCACGTTACTACCAACAGCGTGCTGGCGCGGGTCTTATCATCACTGAAGGCACACCGGTGTCCCCGCAAGGTCAAGGCTATATCGATGTTCCGGCAATCTATTCAAATGAGCAGATTGCCGGCTGGAAAGTTGTGACCGATGCGGTACGCGAAACAGGCGGCACTATTTTCGCCCAGATTTGGCATGTTGGCCGCATGTCGCACATCTCGCTGCAACCCGATGGTGGCGCACCGGTTGGGCCGAGCAATAAGCCTGTAGCCAGTGGGCCCGGAAATCAGGTTTACGCCTACCTGCCTGACGGCAACCCTGGGCAAACCGATCCGAGCCCGCCGCGTGCGCTCGCCACAGAGGAAATCCCCGGCATCGAGGAAGATTTTGTCAAGGCTGCGCACAATGCCATCAAGGCTGGCTTCGACGGTGTGGAAATCCACGCAGCCAATGGTTACCTGTTTGAACAGTTCCTCAATCCGCATGCCAATACCCGTGATGACCGCTACGGTGGTTCAATCGAGAATCGTGCTCGACTCATTTTGGAGACTGTCGACAAAGTCGTAACTGCCATCGGTGCAGACAAGGTTGGTATTCGCCTATCCCCCCATAGTCAGCTGTTCGATCTGCCAAATTATCCGGAGAACAAAGAAACCTATCTTTATTTAGCAGCAGAGCTGAACAAACGTGATCTGGCTTATATCCACTTGTCGGACAACCGTGTGCGCGGCGAATCGGTACTCAGCGAAGCATTTCTCAAGCAATTCAAGGCTACCTACGGCGGCACAGTCATTCTTGCTGGCGGCCTGACTCGTGAGAAGGCAATTCACCTTGTGGATACCGGCTTGATCGACTTAGCCGCATTTGGCCAACCATTTATCGCCAACCCAGACCTGGTTGAGCGACTCCAGAACAACCTGCCACTGAACTCACCTGATCGCGAAACCTACTACGGTGGCGACGAGAAGGGTTACACGGACTATGCCATCCATGTAACCGATGTGAACTAGTCAGAAGTGGTCTCTCGGCGAAGTGCCGAGTATGGAAGTGATCAATAATTATCGTGCAGAGGGTTTTTATTTTCTCCGACTAATCCATGATTATTCATAAGCGAAAGTGAGTCTCGCTTTAATAATTGACCAATGGTGTTGAGGTTTAAACTTAAGAAAGGATGAGCACGAGCACTGTCCCCGAAAACTCTTCCGTTGATGAGGTTGTTCACCATGCGCACTATGAGAAGTTTGAGTTTTCAAAGGTCAAGGAAAGAAAGCACCCAACCAATTTATTGGTTCCGGCTGGAGAGTTCTTTAAGGTCGTCCGGGGGCAGGAGGATACAGGTGGAAAATATCTGTTCGCCAAAGTAGTGGTTCCACCAGATATCGGACCGACTCCTCACATCCATCACTGGACGGATGAGTGGTTTTGGGCTCCCAATGGTGGAATTCACCTAGTTATGGGTGAGGGACATTATGATGACATAGAAAAAATACCGGGTGAAAGTGCACCTAAAGATAATGTGAGCATCATTGAGATGCGGCCAAAGGAATTGTTCTATGGCGGTCGCGATCATATCCATGGTTTCTTCAATACAACTGGCGTGACCCAGGAGCTTTATCTCGTATGGACCCTGACACTCCGGATGTTTCCATTCTTCAATATTTTTTACGAGCTGGGCGAGTTCTCGATGAAATCGATCAGAGGTTGTCGCCAAACTACATCTCAAAAATTAGAGGGGTAAATTTGGCACCCCGGTGGGGGATAAATCAAAGCTCTGACTTTTGGCAGTATGTAAATGTCGGAGGTGTTCGGGAAAATCGACCTCAAGGCCATCAAGACAATCAAAAAGAGCGGCTTTTGCAACTTCTAAGAGAAGGTGAGAGCTATTTTGAAAAGGTTTATGGCGATTTGTAGGAGGGCGATGATACTTAATCTACTCTTACGCTCGTACTGAGCGTAAGAGTGGATTTTTATAGAATGGCTAGAGCAATCTTGAGCCAATCAAAAGAGGGGCAGCATGAATCTCCCCGGACTTTCTAGACACCCGCTAGGCTCTGAAATTAACGTCGTTCGTACTCGACCGGTGACAGGGTATCACTCGTACCGTGTCGGCACTTCGGGTTGTAAAACATCTCAATATAATTGAACACGTCTCGTCTCGCGGTTTGGCGAGTCGGATAGATCTGCTGTTTAATTCGTTCCGGCTTAAAAGTAGTTAAAAGAAGCTTTCAAGAATAGCGTCCGCAATTGGAGCCGCATCCGTATGGACCTACTTAATAATTACGGCATGGCTCCCGATTCGTCCTGTTTCAGCACCTCGGCGTCATAACACTCACGCGACGCAACGATAGAGTCATGGTGCTCTTGAGCCCATAGCACAACCGGAGCGAAGGCCTCTAAAAATGCATATCCGGCTGGGGTGAGAGCATATTCCACAGAGGGTGGCCGCGTAGGGTAAACAGTCCTGGTGACAATGCCATCCCGAGTCAAACTGCGCAAGCTAGCGGTCAGTACGCGCTGAGAGATATCCGGCAGACTACGCCGCAACTGATTGAAGCGGAAGGGCTTCTCTGCCAGCAATATCACTACTAGAAACACCCATTTGCTTCCCAGATTGGCTATTACATTACGAATAGGACAACACGAGGCGTTCAGCTCGCCTGCGGTATCGCGCATACGTGCCAACGCCTCTTCAACGTCATGAATGTCCGGTTCCCTAAAGCGGGCTTGGTTACTCAAAAGTGCCTCCTTGTGCAAGGCTATATGGACTCATAAGATGGTTATAGTATCAAAAGTATACTTACAACGCATGATCTAAACTGAGTCCATGCACGTTCATATTTGAGAGTACCTATCCCCATGACTACCCGTAGAACCTTTCTCCAGGGCTGCGCCACTACGCTGGGGGTCGCTCTGGCCAGCACGTCAATGGGCGGCTTTGCCGCCAACCTGACAAAATCCGGACGCAATGATGACACTCCTCTATTCGGTGTAGTGTATGACCCTTCGCATCCTGCCAGTACCCGTTTCGGGGCCGTCTCTCGTCAACTTGGCCACCAGGTCCATGCCATCGCGGGAGACGTGACCGAGTTCTGGGTCGAACATCTAGCGACCCAGTGGCGCAAGCAGCCCACCGCCATTGGTGGCATGACCCATGCGGACTCCCTGTTCGTCCTCGAACGACTGGGCTGGGATCACGGCCTGCGGGTGGTGTTTCGCGCAGAACACGTGCTAGCCGATGGTCGCTCGACCCATAGCTTAACTGGACCGGAAAGCATGCTGGCCAGCTGCGAGGCGCTGGCCAGCCGGGAGCATGATTATGCCGATAGCATGGCCGCAATTATCGGTCATTGCCCCGGAGTTACGCGCTCCCCCGGCCACAGCACCCTGCACCTCGCCAATCATCACCAGTCCCGGACAACCCGTCCTCTGTATACCTGGGTCATCGCCCCTCAACAGCGCGCAGTCTGAATGTCAAGTATTAACCAACGATGGGAAATAACATATGAAATACCCTGAGGGCGTAAGCGCCCAGAATTTTAATTCTGCCATGGCGGAGTTTCGCCGTATTGTCGGCGATGACAAGGTGTTCACTGAAGAGGCTGATGTAGCCCTGTACCGTGACGCCTACTCTCCCAAATGGGGTGAACCTGATGAGCTGGTCGCTTCCGCTGCGGTCGCTCCCGCCACCGTGGAACAGGTGCAGACCATTGTCAAAACTGCCAACCGTTTTGGCATCCCGCTGTTTGCCATTTCTACCGGCAAGAACCTTGGCTACGGTGGCTCAGCCCCGAACATGAGCGGCAGCGTGATTGTTGACCTCAAGCGGATGAACCGAGTGCTGGAAGTCGATGACAAGCGCAACTTCTGCATTGTCGAGCCGGGCGTATCCTATTTCGATCTCTACAATTACATTCAGGAAAAGGGTCTGAACTTGATGATGGACGTGCCCGACCCAGGATGGGGCAGCCCGCTCGGTAACGCGCTGGACCATGGCGTGGGTTACACCTGGGGTAACTACCGTGACCATTTCGGTTCTCATTGCGGCTTGGAGGTGGTGCTACCGAATGGTGAGTTGCTGCGTACGGGTATGGCCGCCGTACCCGGTGCCGAGACCTGGGGCGAAAACAAGTATGGCTACGGCGCTTATGTCGACGGCCTGTTCGCTCAGTCCAACTTCGGCATCGTGACGAAAATGGGCTTCTGGATGATGCCGCAACCAGAGCATTACCTGTCTTGCATGGTGAAGGTAGACCGTTACGAGGATTTGATTCCGCTGGTCGACACGGTCAACTTTCTCGAAGATCAGGGTCTGATCGGTCACCCGCGTTACAGCTGCCCGATGGATTCCCTGTGCATGATGTGGGAGCCGGAAGTGTATAAACCGACCCCGGAACTCATGCAACTGAACAACCAGCCCGGTGGCGCGTCCGTCGCCGAATACCAGCGGTATGCGCAACAGCACGGGCTTGAATACTGGAACGTTCTGCTGAACTTCTATGGGCCGAAGAAGACCGTGTTAGCCAACTGGGAATACGCCCAGGAAAAGCTTGCCGCCATTCCGGGAGCACGCTTCGAACAACTGGAATCCTACAGCTTGCCCATTGCCAAGGAGGATCAGCAGAAGCTGCGACATAAAACAGCGGTGGGTATTCCGAACATGTCGATCTTCTCGATCGGCGCCCGCTCCGAGGCGATGCCTAATCCGGATGACGGCCATGCCTGGTTCGCCCCCATCATTCCGCGCAGTGGTAAACACTTCCTGAAGTCCCATGAAGTGTTCTGTCAGGCGGCCAGGGAACTTGGTCTCACCAGTGCCCCCATTGCTCCCACCAACGTGCCCCAGACCTGGCAATATCGTACCTACATCTACCTGTTTCCGTTCTTCATCTCGCGCAGCAACAAAGAGCAGAACCAGCGAGCTGTCGAGCAATTCATCAAACTGGTGAAAATAGCCGCAGAGCATGGCTGGACGGAGTACCGCACAGCGCCGATCTTCCAGGACCTCGTCGCCAGCACCTACTCGTTCAATGACAACGCGCTGCTGCGCTTCCAGAACCTGCTGAAAGACGCTGTCGACCCCAACGGCATCATTGCTCCAGGCCGCGCGGGTATCTGGCCAAAACGGTATCGGAAGGACGTATGATGAGAAAGTTAATCTTGCTATGTATTGCCAGCACGATTGCCGCCACTTCGTTGAGCCTGCAGGCGCAGGATCAACTGTCCGAGGGCCAGGCGCTCTTTGAACACTGGTGCGCTAGCTGTCATGGAGTGGGGCCGGGACACCCCGGCACCCAGGCACTCGAACTGCGCTACCAGGGCAGCAAGCCCGGAGCGCTGGAAGAGCGCAACGACCTGACGCCACCGTTTGTTGGGATATTCGTGCGCAATGGCATCTCCGTCATGCCGTTTTTCCGCAAGACCGAGATCAATGATGACGAGCTTGCAGCAATCGGGGCTTATTTGGCTCAGCCCAACAGCACCGTCACCGAGTAAGCGGGCGGCACCCGTGAAGAGGTCGCCCGCCTTGGGCGATCTCTCATGACAACAGGCCTGTATCAGACGATGGTATAGCCGCCGTCCACCAGGTAATAGGCGCCGGTTACGAAGGAGGCATCGTCCGATAGCAGGAAGCGAACCACCTTCGCCACTTCCGCCGACTCTCCCAGTCTACTGAGGGGATGGCGGCCAATGAGTTCTTTGCGGACCTCATCCGGCTGAGCGTTCAGCAGCGGCGTATTGATATAGCCCGGACCTACTGCGTTGATACGCAGACCTTTTGGTCCGTACTCTGCAGCAGCATTGCGTGTCAGCCCAATCACACCATGCTTGGACGCGGTGTAGGAGCCCATGCCTATATTGGCCACTGCGGAGTGGATCGACCCCATGTTCACGATGGCGCAATGCTCGGCTCCGGCTTGCAGCATGGCGGGTATCTGGAATCGCATACCGTAGAACACACCATTGAGGTTGATATTGATGACCCGGTTCCAGTCCTCGATATCACTTTCTCCGGCAGGCGCCACAGCACTGGCAACCCCAGCATTATTCACCGCATAGTTAAGCTTGCCGAAGGTCTCCACGGCAAAGGCCACTACTTTTTCGTTGTCTTCCACCGAGGCGCTGTCGGCAGCAATGGCCACAGCCTTACCCCCTGCTGTAACTATATCGTCGGCTACGCGCTGCGCACCTTCGCTGTTGATATCAGCCAGTACCACGCTGGCACCAAGCCCTGCGAGCTCTCTGGCGACAGCTTCGCCGAGACCTGACCCCGCCCCGGTGACCAATGCAACCTTGTTTTGGAATGACATGCGATTTCTCCACTGTTTTTTGAACCTATGAAAGTAGCCCCATCATATAGCACACGCTCCACTCTAGGCATGACCAGCACTCCCGACCCACTTTTTATCAACGGAACTATCATGAGGTATGAGGATAACGATGCCATCGCCCGTCACCAGCATTTGCCTGAACTGTAAGGCATGGGATGGGCGTAGTTATCGGTCTCAAGCTGGTGTAGTAGGCGGTTTGTGTTGAGTCTGATTCAGGAGGAGGCCAGACTGAACTTAAATCTGCTGCACTGCAGGGTTTGAGGCGGTTGTCGACCTCGTTCTGGTCGGCACTGAAGTAACTTGCGAAAGGGTCAGTTTTCAATCAGCGCCAACAAGCAGGCCTGCCAGCAGCGCCCGTCCACCACGCCCCGATTTCACTTCGCCAACTTTGCCATAAGCATTGGCAACGAGTTGCTTCTGATTGCGTTCGAACTCCGCCCAGTCAATATACTTCGTGATGCTCATTGAGCAGAACCTCCCACTCTTCAAGCGGCTTAGTGTGACCATAGCTATTGCGCGCACGCCCCTCTATGATCTCTGTGTGTTTCTCGCTTCTGCCGTAGCCATAGGCCCCAGCGTAGAACGGATTCTTGAGAACCGAAATCACGTTGCGATAACGGATCAGCGTCCAATCGAAGGCCACCAGAGTCTTGCCATCGGAAGGACGCGGAAAGTGAATCTGCTCGGCCCGCAGTGATAACAGCACTTGCCGCGCTGCCCAGTTGGCGAAACCGTGAAAAAATCAGCTGTATCACTTCCTGTAACCGAAGATTTGGGTCGAGCCCCAGACCGGCTTCACGATACCAGATATAACCTATTGGTACGCTGATGCGAAGCTCACCACGACGCGCCTTGGCGCGTGCTGCGTCTCGCATTCGAGTACGTAGAACACTGAGTTCGAACTCGTTGATGCTGCCCTTCATGCCCAGTAGCAGCCGATCATTAGGGCTGCACGGGTCATAGACCCCATCCATATCTATCACGCGAGCATCGACCAAGCCGCAGAGCTCAAGCAGATGATGCCAGTCACGCCCATTACGCGCGAGTCGGGATGCGTCCAGGCACAGAACCGCGCCAACCTCTCCGGCACAAAGCCAAGCAAGAAGCCGCTCAAAGCCAGGCCTGGCTACCGTTCTGCTGGCTGATCGACCGAGGTCGTCATCAATCACTTCAACTTGGCTGAATCCTTGACGCCGTGCTACCTCAACCAGCTCGTATTGGCGGCGTTTACTTTCGAGATTCGTTTGGACTTGGACCTGAGTCGACTGCCGGACTACACCACTGCTTTGCGTTTAAGTACCGTAGTGGGTAAACGATCAGTATTCATCATCGCTCCCCTTTATCGCGTCGGTAGCGGCCTGAATTAGCAGGGCGGTCAGATAAGTAAGTATTTTCGTGCGCTGCGCCTGGCTTAGCCCGCGAAGCTCTACCGCCTCGAACGCTATGCTGATCTGGCGTTGCGGCGTCGACTGCAGCCTTGCTCGAACTCTTCTTGGTGAAGTATGCATCGCGCTTCTCCCGGACAATATTGGAACTGTCCGGCGAGTCTCTCCGTAAACCCTGCTCAATGAGAAGTTGGTGCAGGCCGCGCAAAGCTGTCACGTTGTTCAATGGCTCACCGAGCGTCATGTTTATGCATGTGACGGGATCCAGCATCCACGCGGCAATGATGATGACTACCCCGGAGCTTTCCTCAACATAGTCGATCCGACCTGCACTACGTTGCTCGCTGTTTCGAAGCCTGACACGACGCCCATATAACGGATGCCAGCGATAATGGATTTCCACGTCTTGCCCGATATGGGCAGAATGGTCGGGAACTGGCATTGGGTCGCAAAAATTACCTGTTTGCCGGTTCCAATGCCGGCGGAGAACGAGCGGCTGCGATTTACAGCCTGGTGGGTTCGGCCAAACTCAACGACCTGAACCCACAAGCCTATCTGACCTACGTGCTGGAGCACATTGCCGAGCACCCGATCAATCGGGTGAGCGAGTTGCTGCCCTGGAACATTTCTTTGAACCACTCTGAACACTGCGAGGCCGCCTGATCCATGGCTAAAACTGTCCGTTTACCCAAACCCGCCTCCGATCTGTTGCTGCTGCACATTGAGCTGAAGTGGATCACTCCGACGATTTGGCGTCGGTTCGCGGTGCCTGAAAATATTACCTTGGGCAAACATGCACCATGTCATCCAGGTCGTGATGGGCTGGAGTGATAGCCATCTGCATGAGTTTGAAATTGCCGGTGAGAATTATGGTATTCCCGATCCTGATGGGTGGGGGCCGACGGTGAACCCGGAAGCACGTAAAACGATGATCAAGGCGCTGAACGGAAAGCGGACATTCAATTATCTCTACGACTTTGGTGACAGTTGGCATCACAGTATCAAGGTCGAAAAAACGCTACCCGCTATTGCCTGTCCTCAGGTGCCGTACTGCATCGAGGGCACCAATGCTTGCCCACCGGAAGACGTGGGTGGCGGGCCTGGTTACGAGGACTTTCTGGAGGCGATGGCCAACCCCGATCATCCAGAGCATGACGCGATGGTTGAATGGCATGGAGATGTTTTTGATCCAGCGGCATTTGAGTGCGAGCGCGTGAATCAGTGGTTTAAACGGATTAAGGTTTGAGTTGCAAGGCGGTTTAGTTCGGACGCTTACAATTGTTCTATGGCAGTCGCAATCATAGGTCGAACTCGGCGGAAGTCGGCCCGAAACGCGGGTCGCCAGAGCCACGCATGTTGTGGTAATTCATGCCACTGCCGACGATCAGCACGCCGTCGTCGCGCAACGGCGCCAGCGCACGACCAGTGTCCAGGTGGGCCTGGACATCGAGATCATCGCGCAGCGACAGTTGCACCACTGGGATGTCGGCGTCGGGGAACACCAGCTTCAGCGGAATGAACATGCCGTAATCGAAACCACGCTCCGGATTCTCTTGCGCGCCGACCTACGCCAGGCCGAGCAGCCCGGCAATACACGCTGCCAGTTGCGGCTCGCCGGAGGCCGGATAGCGCAGCTCGTAGGTGCGCGCTGGAAAGCCATAGTAGTCGTAGATCAGCTCCGGGCGTTGGCCGCTGGTCACGCTGATCTGGCCTGTTTGCGCCAGTTGGACAATGACATTTCGCGGCCCCCTTCACACCGGGAAACCTCGGCCAGGTCAGGCTCAGGGGAGGGAGCAGCATCTTGAGCAATGCGGCTTTGCATTCAGAAGATTACGGCACGAGCTGTCACTTTCCTCCCCCGAAATGTTTGTTTAGAAAAAAAGGGGAGGCGACAACTGTCCTGACACCCGGGGCGGGGAGGCAGATGAAACGACGCTAATCTGTCACCGTCTCGGCCCTGCTGGCAGGACTGTACACTCTGCTATCGATGTGTGAAGTACTTGAGCAGTACAATCCTGAAGCGATGCAGGCAATAGTAAAAGAGGCCATCGGCTGGTTACCCAACCGAAGGATCTGAGTTGTGTAGATACCTATGCCCTTCGGGAGAGGGTTAGGGAGCACCACACTGACCATTTGAAGCCTTACTTCAGGGTAACCGTGCCTTTCATCATCGAGATGTGGCCTGGAAACGAGCAGAAGAAACCATACTTCTCGCCAGCAGTCAGCTTGGACACGTCGAACATGACCGAATCGCTCTCCTTGGCGCCAATGATCTTGGTGTGGGCGATGACACGTGCATCACCTTCCTTCAGGTAGTCCTTGTCGATACCAGCGTTCAGGCCATCGGTGGCGATCGGCTGCATGTCCGCTTCTTTGCTCAGCACCCAGTTATGGCCCATGACGTTTTTCGGCAGGTTGCCGGAGTGGGTCAGCTCAACGGTGAAGGTCTTGCAGCTTTTGTCGATTTCGATGGCCTTGGTGTTGAAGGCCATTTGGTCGGTGGAATCGATGGTCGTCTTGCACTCGGCAGCCATCAATTGACTGCTGGCCAGTGTCAGCAGGGATACCGCAACAAGCTTGGCAAACATGGTGAATCTCCACGCAGGGTTCTATTGGAATGAAGACTGCCCGAATTCTGATCAGGTTCCAGTGACCTGCATCAATGACGCTCAAGCAGTGAATTTGCCTCTCTGGGCCCTATCAAGTTAACCAGTGGGTCAATAATACATTGAGAAAATATGATCGGACAACACCTTGACAGAGTGTCTACCATACACATCAACAGTCTTTTTCGAAACCTACTTGCCGCCTGTGCGGATTCCACGCCATCCGGCCACTCGTTCCACTCTCATCCGACCGGCAGTCGGAGCGAAGCAGGTTGGCATTGTTAGTCTGAAGTCCCCTCCGTCACCCTTGCCTCTGGCTAACACTTCCCCTTACCGGTCCGCTCAGCCGCTAGATACAGATGCTGGAGCGTTCTCTGGGGGTTACGCTGCTTGCGCGCAGTAACCGCAACGTGCAGCTCACTGTCGCCGGGCAGTATTTCTTGCGTGACGCCCAGAACACCATGACCACTAGGCCGAGTGCCTGTATAACCGCGTCGCCAAAATCGAAGTGTGCGCTTCTACGTTAAATCTGAAATTTATCGGCACGTCAGCAGATGTGGATTTTGCGTAGAAGCGCGGTTTCCAGTTTGGTTTTGAGTAACTATCGCACTGAAAAACGTTTTTACACAGCCTGGGCCGATAGCAGCCTGGCAGGAAGGGCTGCTATCGACCCAGGCTGTGTGAAAACGCCAGTAATTGTCTAACCTTCTGATCGTCTAGATCCTATCGGGGGCGATCATGAAGCGATTTATTGAAGGTGAGGCTCGGACGCAAGTGACGCTGCTGCCAGAGTGTCTGGACGATTACGTAGCCGAAGAAAATCCAGTGCGCGTGGTCGATGTTTTCGTCGATGAACTCGACCTGGGCGCACTTGGTTTTGAGGGCGTCGATCGCTGCTGCGACGGGTCGTCCGGCCTACCACCCAGCGGTCTTGCTGAAGATCTATATTTACGGCTACCTGAATCGGATTCAGTCCAGCCGCAGGCTTGAGCGTGAGGCCGAGCGCAACGTCGAGTTGATGTGGCTAACGGGGCGTTTGGCTCCGGACTTCAAAACCATTGCCGACTTTCGCAAAGACAACGGC
>LNAP01012176.1_pt1 | contig 18306 bp, 19 predicted proteins | sample 602601 | NCBI WGS metagenome assembly LNAP01 (sample SAMN02440304, study PRJNA202911) | soil metagenome | biome: Subtropical and temperate rainforests or woodlands; isolation source: soil samples (1 kg each in a 20% v/v slurry with milli Q water) were... ...
TGCTGAGAGGCTTTGGTGCCCTGCACTGTTTGCTGGCGCGAGTACCCGGCGGTGTCGACGTTGGCAATGTTGTTGCCGGTGGTCATCAACGAGGATTGGCCAGCGGCCAGACCCGACATCCCGATATTGAGCAAACTCATGGTTCGACCTTAATCCTTGTGCCTATAAAGGCGTGGTGGAAACGCCCGCCGCAGCGTAGTTCTGGTAACTCGTCATCTGCTTGGCTATCTGCGAAATCTTGCTCGCGTAGTCCGGGTCGGTTGCATAACCGGCCTTTTGCAACTCGCGTACAAACTGTTCTGGGTTATCGGCCGACTTCACGACATCTTGATAGCGATTGTTGGTCTGCAGCAAAGTCACAAGGTCATGGAAGCTGTCCTTGTAAGAGTCGTAGGAACGGAACTCGGCCGTCTCCTTGACCATCGCGCCATTTCTGAATTCGCTGGTGATCGCGCGCGCCGAATTGCCCTGCCAGTTGCTGCTGGCCTTGATGCCGAACAGGTTGTGGCTGCTGCTGCCATCCTGTGCGCGCATGACCGACTTGCCCCAACCGGTTTCCAGCGCCGCCTGGGCCACGAGGTAACGCGGATCGACCCCGATGCGCTCGGCGGCTTCCTTGGCCATCGGCAGCATGGTGTTGACGAATTCGTCGGCGGAGCTGAAGGCTTTCTTCGCTGGCGCCAGGGGGATTTGCGCCATGGCACGACCATGAATCTGCAGCCCGCCGTTCGATGCGGCCTGGGCATTCGCCAGCCAATCACCGTTGTACAACGGCCCTGAACCGGTAAGCGTGGTGCGCTCCGGCAATGGCGTCTTGTTGACAGTCGTGGCCGTAGTCGTGGCCGAAGGCACCAGGCCTGCCAGCAGACGGTCGGCCAGTTTCGGTGGCAATGCCAGACGTCGCTGATTGATCAGCGCCATGTCATTGCGGTGCGTGCCGTCGCCTGCTGCCTGCGGTGCATGGACCGAGCGCGACGCCCACAACGGACGCTCGCCATTGAGGCGCGACAACGGTCCGTTGGTGGCAACCGTGCCGGCGGCAATCGGCGTTTCTGCGGCGGTTTTCGCGGCCGCCTGCTTGGCCGCCGATGCGGCAGCTGCTTCGCCCGGCGCCATCGGTTTGTTCTTCGACATCTGGCGCATCAGCACGTCCGCCAGGCCGATACCACCACCCTCGCGAGACATGGAAACGGCCAACTGCTGGTCATACATTTCCTGGTATTGCTTGGCGGCCGGGGTGTTGAGCGGATTGTCCTCACCCAGGCTGTCGGTAGCCTTGCGCATGGACTTGAGCATTTCACCGAGGAACAGCGACTCGAATTCCTGCGCCACCTTGCGCATGTTCCCGTCACTGTTCTTGTCACCGACCTTGAGCTGGTTCAGCCGGTTCAGGTCCGAATAGGAACCCGAATCGTTGCTGCTGACACCCAGACCGCCCTTGCGCATATCCATGGTCGCCGTCCTCAGATCACGATCAGGTCGGCTTGCAATGCGCCGGCCTGTTTCAGAGCTTCGAGGATGGCCATCAAGTCACCCGGTGCCGCGCCGACCTGGTTCACCGCACGTACGATCTCGTCGAGGGTGGTGCCCGGGCCGAACTTGAACATTGGCTTGGCTTCCTGTTGTGCATTGACCCGCGAGCGCGGCACGACCGCCGTTTGCCCATTGGACAAAGGACCGGGCTGGCTGACGATCGGGTCTTCGGTAATGGTCACGGTGAGGCTGCCGTGGGTGACGGCGGCCGGGGACACCTTGACGTTCTGACCGATCACGATGGTGCCAGTACGCGAGTTGATGATGACTTTCGCCACCGCCTGGCCTGGATCGACTTCGAGGTTTTCGAGGATCGACAGGTAGTCGACCCGCTGACTCGGATCCAGTGGCGCCGTGACGCGAATCGAACCGCCATCGATGGCCTGTGCGACGCCAGGGCCGAGCATGTCGTTGATCTTGTCGACGATGCGCTTGGCGGTGGTGAAGTCGGAACGGTTGAGGTTCAGGGTCAGGCTGTTGCCCTGGTTGAAACCGACGCTCCACCGATGCACCACCGGGGATGCGACCGGCCGACGGAACGTTGACGGTGATCTTCGACCCGTCGCGACCTTCAGCATCAAAACCGCCGACCACCAGGTTGCCCTGGGCGATCGCGTACACGTTGCCATCGATACCCTTGAGCGGCGTCAACAGCAAGGTGCCGCCCCGCAGGCTCTTGGAGTTACCAATGGAAGCAACAGTGATGTCCACCTGCTGACCGGGTTTGGCGAAGGCCGGCAAGTCGGCACTGATCGATACCGCCGCGACGTTTTTCAGCTGCACGTTGCCCGAACCCGGCGGCACCTTGATGCCGAACTGCGAGAGCATGTTGTTGAAGGTCTGCAGGGTGAACGGGGTTTGCGTCGTCTGGTCACCGGTGCCGTTAAGCCCGACCACCAGGCCGTAGCCGATCAATTGGTTGGAACGTACGCCGGAAATACTGGCGATGTCCTTCAGCCGCTCGGCTTGAGCGTTGAAGGCTGCCGACAACATCAGGGCCGCAACGATGAGACTTCTGAAATTCAACGTAGCCACCTAGAAAGGGAACAGCGGGCTGAGGAAGAAACGGTCGAACCAGCCTGGCTGACTCGCATCGGCAAACGAACCGGTGCCCGAGTAGGTGATGCGTGCATCGGCAATGCGGGTCGACGAAACCGTGTTGTCGGTGGCAATGTCGTCGGCCCGGACCAGGCCGGCAATCCGTACCAGCTCATCACCCGTATTGAGGGTCATCCACTTCTCGCCGCGCACGGCAATGATGCCGTTGGGCAAGACGTCGGCGACGGTCACGGTGATCGAACCGGTCAGGCTGTTGCCCTGCCCGGCCTTGCTGTCGCCCTTGGTCGCGCGGTCGCCGCTGTAGCCGGCGTCCAGCGTCAGATCACCGTCGCTGAGCGGGTTATTCGTGTTCGGTATCGCGCCGAACAGCGAGGACAGACCGATGCTGGCCTTGCTGTTCTTGCCGATTTGCGAGTTGGCGTTCTTACTGGCCTGGGTCTTCTCGTTCAGGGTGATGGTGATGATGTCACCGACCCGGAACGCCTTGCGGTCGCTGTACAGGTTCTGTTCAAAACCGGCCTGGTAGATCGAGCCGTTATTCGCGGCAGCCGGCAACGGCGTACGCGGCAACACCGGGGCGTAGTAAGGGTCATTGGGCTTGGGCGTCGGACCGACGCAACCCGCCAGCGCGGCGACTCCACTCAGTGCCAGAACAGATACAAAGCGATTCATGACCCTACCTCACGGTGTTGCAGGCGACCTCAGGGTCGCCTCATAGACTTGATTACAGATTCTGCGTTACGAACGAGAGCATCTGGTCGGCGGTGGAGATCACCTTGGAGTTCATCTCGTAGGCGCGCTGAGTGGTGATCATGTTGACCATCTCTTCAACCGTGCTGACGTTGGACGTTTCCAGGGTGTTCTGCAGCGTGGTGCCGAAACCTGCCAGGCCTGGCGTGCCGACTTGCGGCGCGCCACTGGCGGCGGTTTCCAGGAACAGGTTGTTACCCACCGCTTGCAGGCCGGCCGGGTTGATGAAATCGGCGGTCTGCAGGTTGCCGATCACCTGGGACGCCGGGTTACCGGCAATGGTGATGGACACGGTGCCGTCGCGACCGACCGTGAAGGTCTGTGCGTCGTTCGGAATGACAATGGCCGGCTCCAGGGCGAAACCGCTGGCATTGACGATCTGGCCGTTGGAATCGAGGTGGAAGGTGCCGTCACGGGTGTAGGAAGTGGTGCCGTCCGGCTGCAGGATCTGGAAGAAACCGCGACCGTCGATGGCCATGTCCAACGGCTGCTCGGTGGTTTGCAGGCTACCGGCGTTGAAGTTTTTCTGGGTGCCGACGATGCGCACACCGGTACCCAGTTGCAGGCCCGACGGCAGTTCGCTGTCCTGGGTCGACTGGGCGCCTGGCTGGCGTTTGATCTGGTACAGCAAGTCCTGGAACTCGGCACGGTCACGTTTGAAGCCCGTGGTCGACACGTTGGCCAGGTTGTTGGAAATGGTGGTCAGGTTGGTGTCCTGGGCGGACAGACCTGTTTTGGCAACCCATAGAGCCGGAAGCATTCGATTCTCCTCGTGCGCCTGTTTTACGGCGCGACGTTCTGATCTGCAAGACCCGAGCCATGGCCTGGTCGTCGTCTTTGGCGGTGTTCATCATCTTGATGTGCAATTCGAATTGCTTGGCCAGGGCCAGAACAGACGTCATCTCTTCCACGGCATTGACGTTGCTCGACTCCAGGAACCCGGACACCAGTTTGACGTTGGCATCGGCTTGCGCCGGCTGGCCGTCCTTGGTGTGGATCGAACCGTCCAGGCCCTTGGTCATGTTCTTGAAATCCGGATTGACCAGCTTGATGCGGTCGACTTCGGCCATCACGCGAGGGCCTTCACCCATCGCGCGAATGCTGACGGTGCCGTCCTCGCCGACTTCGATCTGCTGCTCGGGCGGCACGGAAATCGGTCCGCCGTTGCCCAACACAGGCATGCCGTTGCCGGCGCGCAATACGCCGAGGGCGTCAACGTTCAGGCTGCCGGTGCGCACGTAGCTTTCGCCGCCGTCCGGGTTCTGCACGGCGATCCAGCCATTGCCCTGCACCGCTACGTCGAGGTCGCGACCGGTTTCCACCAGGGCGCCCGCAGAGAAGTCGGTGGCCGGACGTTCGGACATGGCAAATGCTCGCGCCGGAAAGCTGTCACCGAACACCGGCATCGAACGCGCCTGCTCCAGGTCTTTCTGGAAACCGTTGGTGGAGATGTTCGCCAGGTTGTTCGCATGAGCCTTCTGCGCCAGTGCAGCCGGTCATTGCCACATAAAGGTACTTGTCCACACTCTTTCCTCTGCATGCCGGACGTTTGCCGCCCACCGCTGTACTGCTGAGCCATAAGCAATTTGCAGACCAACTTTTTTCTGGCGGCGCGGGGCCCGGCAAACAAAGGACTTGAGGGGTTCAGAGGGGAATGGGGGATTGTGTCGAAGACGAAAAACCGGCGGTGTTATGCCGGTAAGTGGCAAGGGTCGGCCTTTCTGATGCACTCACCCCTGTGGCGAGGGAGCTTGCTCCGGCTCGGGCGCGCGGCGGCCGCAAAACCCTCGGCACTATCTGCCTGTCAGACCTCGGCCGTTCTTTTGGGGCTGCTGCGCAGCCCAGCGGGAGCAAGCTCCCTCGCCACAAAGAGCTGACGGTCTCTGCTCAGGCGCCAGGCTCTTTACCCACCTCATACTCACGCAACTTGTTGGCAATGGTGGTATGCGAAACCCCCAACCGCTTGCCCAGCTGGCGACTGCTCGGATGCTCGGAATACAAACGCTCCAGCACCGCTTTTTCGAAGCGCCCGACAATTGCATCCAGTCCGCCTTCGAGTGAAAAATCGCCAAGCGGCTGACGCACGCCATAGTCTGGCAGTCGAATATGTTCAGCCTTGACCGTCCCGCCTTCGCACAACGAAACCGCCTGGAACAACACGTTTTCCAACTGCCGGACATTGCCCGGCCAATGATAATGACTGAGCCGGTCCATGGCCGCCGGCGCCAGTTTCGGCAGCGGGCAACCGATTTGCCGACTGGCTTGATCAAGGAAATGCTCCACCAGCGGCGTCAAACCATCCAGGCATTCGCGCAGCGGCGGGATGTGCAGCGACAGTACGTTCAAGCGGTGATACAAATCCTGGCGAAACTCGCCTCGCGCGCACAACTCCGACAGATCGACCTGAGTCGCGCAGATCACTCGCACATCCAGATAAACCTCTTCATCACTGCCTACGCGGCGGAAGCAACCGTCCTGCAGGAAGCGCAGCAATTTCACCTGCAAGCGCGGGCTCATTTCCCCCACGCCATCGAGAAACAGCGTTCCCCCCGCCGTCAGCTCCAGCAACCCCAGCTTGCCTTCGGCCCGCGCCCCTTCGAATGCACCGGGACCGTAGCCGAACAACTCGGTCTCGGCCATCGACTCCGGCAGACCGGCGCAGTTGAGCGCCATCAACGGCGACTGCCCCCGTGGACTGGCCAGGTGACAGGCCCGCGCCAGCAATTCTTTACCGGTGCCGGTTTCGCCTTCTATCAATAGCGGCGCGTCCAGTGGCGCCATGCGTCGTGCTTCGCGAACCACGGCGGCCATCACTTTTGAACTCTGGAAAATACTGTCGAACCCGCGCAGTTCCTGTTTGCGCACGTTGTAGATGCGCTCCCCTACCCGGTCGGCACGATGCAGCGTCAACACCGCGCCGGCCATGGCTTCGCTGTCGTCATGTTCCGATTGCAGCGGCGCGATGTCGGCCAGAAATACATCGCCCTTGACCTTGACCCGCAGCCCATTGATCCGCGATTTGTTGGCGCGCACCAGCTCCGGCAAATCGAAATCCTCGGCGTACCGCGATAACGGAATCCCCGGCACCTCATCCACCCTCACCCCGAGCAACTGCGCCGCTGCACGGTTGGCTGCGACGATCGAACCGCCCATGTCGATCGATAGCACCGGAAACTCCAGGGCGCCGAGCAACGCATTGAGTTCCATATGCCGACGCTCGCTGGGCATCAGTCCTACGCGCTTGACGCCAAAGACACCGGCAATCGACTCGAATTTCGGACGCAGCGCCTGGAACTGAATGTTGATCAGGTTCGGGCAATGCAGGTAGATCGCGTTGCCATGTTCGCCACCGACCTCGCCGCGAGCGACGTTGATCCCGTACTCGACCAGCAGGTTGAGAATGTCGCGCAGGATGCCGATGCGGTTCTGGCAGTGGACTTTGATACGCATATAAAGGCCCGAAACATGAGTGATCGAGGCCCATTGCGGGAATTTTTCTGCGCAGGGGCCAACTTAGTCGTCAAGATTATGTGACACCTGTGAGCCTTTTCAAACCCGAAAATCTCAAGCGCTGCGCCATACCGGCCTTTCCGTAACGAAAACTTTACGAAATTCGACGAATTTTCCTACGCGCTATGGCTTTCATGGGCTGCCACATCGAAATTCCTGGGGTATTTCTAGGTCCATGGCAGGACATAACAAGAACGAAATCCCCTAGCAGGAGAGCAGCATGAAGCAGACGCAATACGTGGCTCGCGAGCCCGATGCGCAAGGTTTTATCGACTACCCCGCCGAAGAACACGCGGTCACTCGCCAACTGAAAGTGATCGAAGGGCGTGCGTGCCAGGAATACCTGGACGGTATCGAAAAACTCGGTCTGCCCCACGACCGCATTCCGCAACTCGGTGAGATCAACAAGGTCCTTGGCGAAACCACCGGCTGGCAAGTTGCCCGGGTTCCCGCACTGATTCCGTTCCAGACCTTTTTCGAATTGCTGGCGAACAAGCAGTTCCCGGTGGCGACGTTTATTCGTACCCGTGAAGAGCTGGATTACCTGCAAGAGCCGGACATTTTCCATGAGATCTTTGGCCACTGCCCGCTGCTGACCAACCCCTGGTTCGCCGAATTCACCCACACCTACGGCAAACTCGGCCTGCAGGCTTCCAAGGAAGAACGCGTTTACCTGGCGCGTCTGTACTGGATGACCATCGAGTTCGGCCTGGTCGATACCCCGCAAGGCCAACGCATCTATGGCGGCGGCATTCTCTCCTCGCCGAAAGAAACCGTTTACTGCCTGTCGGACGAACCTGAGCATCAGCCGTTCGATCCACTGGAATGCATGCGTACGCCGTATCGCATCGACATCCTGCAACCGCTGTACTTTGTCCTGCCGAACCTCAAGCGCCTGTTCGATCTTGCCCACGAAGACATCATGGGCATGGTCAAGCAAGGCATGCAGCTGGGCTTGCACGCCCCGAAATTTCCGCCCAAACCAAAAGCCGCGTGATCCGTAGCTTTTAGAATCAAGTGAGCCTGTCAGGAACCCACGCTTTGGTTTAGCGTGGTGACACTGACGGCCGATTTCCAATCATTCGATTTCAGGAACACACCATGTCCACATTGAACCAAGCCCATTGCGAAGCCTGCCGCGCCGACGCCCCCCAGGTCAGCGACGAAGAACTGCCGGTATTGATCAAGCAGATCCCTGACTGGAACATCGAAGTTCGCGACAGCATCATGCAGCTGGAAAAGGTTTTCCTGTTCAAGAACTTCAAGCACGCCCTGGCGTTCACCAACGCGGTCGGGGAAATCTCCGAGGCCGAAGGTCACCACCCGGGCCTGCTGACCGAGTGGGGCAAAGTCACCGTGACCTGGTGGAGCCACTCCATCAAGGGCCTGCACCGCAACGATTTCATCATGGCCGCGCGCACTGACGAAGTGGCCAAGGACGCCGAGGGCCGCAAATAATGCATTTCGACGCCATAGGTCGAGTACCCGGCGACCCGATTCTCGGCCTGATGGAGGCCTATGCGCAGGACCCGAACCCGCGCAAATTCGACCTTGGCGTGGGCGTCTACAAGGACGCCTTCGGCCTGACGCCGATTCCCCAGGCCGTGAAGCTCGCCGAGCAGCGCCTGGTGGATCGCCAGACCACCAAGACTTACATCGGCGGTCACGGCGAACCGGCATTCGGCAAGGTCATCAATGAGTTGGTGCTCGGCGCTGACTCTGCACTGATCGCCGAACAACGGGCCGGCGTTACCCAGACGCCGGGGGGCACCGGCGCGTTGCGCTTGAGCGCGGATTTCATCGCCCAGTGCCTGCCGGGGCGCGGCGTGTGGCTGAGCAACCCGACCTGGCCGATTCACGAAACCATTTTCGCCACGGCCGGGGTCAAGGTTAATCATTACCCTTATGTCGGCAGCGATAACCGCCTCGATGTTGAAGCGATGCTGGCGGTGCTCAATGAAGCGCCGAAAGGCGATGTGGTTTTGTTGCACGCCTGCTGCCACAACCCGACCGGGTTCGATCTGTCCCATGACGACTGGCGCCGGGTGCTGGACGTGGTGCGCGATCGTGATCTGGTGCCGCTGATCGACTTCGCCTACCAGGGCTTCGGCGATGGATTGGAACAGGATGCGTGGTCGACCCGTTTGTTTGCTGCCGAGTTGCCGGAAGTACTGATCACCAGTTCCTGCTCGAAGAACTTCGGGCTGTACCGGGATCGCACGGGGGCGCTGATAGTTTGCGCGAAAACCGCTGAAAAACTGGTGGATATTCGCAGCCAACTGGCCAACATCGCCCGCAACCTGTGGTCGACGCCGCCGGATCATGGCGCTGCCGTAGTGGCGACGATTCTTGGCGATCCGGAGCTGAAAAGCCTGTGGGCCGATGAAGTGGAAGCCATGCGCTTGCGTATCGCGCAACTGCGCAGCGGTCTGGTTGAAGCGCTGGAGCCGCATGGTTTGCGTGAGCGTTTTGCGCATATTGGTGTGCAACGCGGGATGTTTTCCTACACCGGCCTGTCGCCGGATCAGGTTAAACAGCTGCGCGATCATCACAGCGTTTACATGGTCGGTACCGGCCGGGCGAACGTGGCGGGGATTGATGCGACGCGTCTGGATCTGCTGGCTGAGGCTATCGCCGACGTCTGCAAGTAATTTGAAGCAATGGCCGGCTCCCCTGTGGCGAGGGAGCTTGCTCCCGCTGGGCTGCGAAGCGGCCCCATGCAGGCAATGAGTTTTTACCGATGAACCGCGTTTGCATTCCTTGCGACCGCTGCGCGTTCGAGCGGGGGCAAGCGCCCTCGCCACATTGGTTTCGCGAATCTGGTCCACACCTGTCTAGACAATCCCACCCGTCGCAACAAATGGATATAAAAGTCTATTTGTCATTTCTGCTGCTGTATCCTGCCCAGGCTTTTTAAAAGCGCGGATCTACCAGATCTATCAACAGACTTTGCGAGGAGCGCGAAACATGCACGAGATCCCTAATCTCCCCTTCCCAAGCCTGCACGAAACTGAGCAGACAACCCCGCAGCAAGCCGGTGCCCAACAGCCCGAGCCGAAAGAAGCCACTGAACGCCGCCAGGCCGACAGCGAAGACTGAAACACTCGCAATGCCAGACCGTGTGGAAAGCGCTAACATGCGCTTTCCACACCGCCTGAACCCTTGAGTTGCACAACCATGACCGATGACTTCAGTGAGACCCAGGCCAGCGTCCTGATCGGCACCGCCGAGAAGATGATCGAGATCTGGAATCGCCTTTCCCCCGAGAAACAAGCGGCGTTGCTCGCCCGATTCGGCAGCGAAGAAAATGCCCTGGCCGCCTTGGTCACCACGCAACTGGTCGCTCCCGCCAAGCCCTGAAACACCCCATCCGGCAAATAGTTTTACTTTTCCACGCCTCGCGGCCGCTCGCGCCGCTATCATAAGCAGCCTATCTATCCTGCTTTCCCCGTGGACCTTTACCCATGTCTGAAAAACAGCGCCCCCTGGCGGTCACGCTGCAAGTTGTTTCCATCGTCCTCTTTACCTTTATCGGCTACCTCAATATCGGCATTCCCCTGGCTGTGTTGCCGGGCTACGTCCACAGCGAACTCGGCTTCGGCGCGGTGGTCGCGGGGCTGGTGATCAGCGTGCAATACCTGGCCACTCTGCTCAGCCGTCCTTACGCCGGGAAAATCATCGATAACAAGGGCAGCAAACTGGCGGTGATGTATGGCCTGGCCGGTTGCGGTTTGAGTGGTGTGTTCATGCTGGTTTCAGCCTGGACCCAAAGCCTGCCGGTGTTGAGTCTGATCAGCCTGCTGATCGGTCGTCTGGTGCTTGGCAGCGCGGAAAGCCTGGTGGGTTCCGGTTCGATTGGCTGGGGCATCGGCCGGGTCGGTGCAGCGAACACGGCTAAAGTCATCTCCTGGAACGGCATCGCCAGTTATGGCGCATTGGCCGTCGGCGCACCGCTGGGGGTGTTGTTGGTGAGCCAGTTGGGTTTGTGGAGCATGGGCGTCAGCATCATGTTGCTGGCCGTCCTGGGCCTGGCGCTGGCCTGGCCGAAGACCGCAGCCCCCATTGTGGTTGGTGAGCGCCTGCCGTTCATGCATGTGCTGGGGCGCGTGCTGCCGCATGGTTGCGGTCTGGCGCTGGGTTCCATCGGTTTCGGCACCATCGCAACGTTCATCACCCTGTATTACGCCACGCAACACTGGGACAACGCGGTGCTGTGCCTGAGCCTGTTCGGCGCCAGTTTCATCGGCGCGCGACTGCTGTTCGGCAACCTGATCAACCGTCTCGGCGGGTTTCGCGTGGCGATTGCCTGCCTGTCGGTGGAAACCCTGGGGCTGTTGCTCCTGTGGCTGGCGCCGGATGCGCATTGGGCACTGGCGGGTGCGGCGCTGAGTGGCTTTGGTTTTTCGCTGGTGTTCCCCGCACTCGGGGTGGAAGCGGTCAATCTGGTGCCAGCGTCGAGCCGTGGTGCGGCGGTCGGGGCGTATTCGCTGTTCATCGATTTGTCACTGGGGATTACCGGGCCGTTGGCGGGTGCGATTGCGGCAGGTTTCGGCTTTGCCTCGATCTTCCTTTTCGCCGCACTCGCCGCCCTGAGCGGTTTGGCCCTGAGTGTTTACTTGTACCGGCAAGCCCCCAAGCACCTTAATGAAAAGCACCGCGAAGAAAGAGCAGCGCGCTAGAAATCGACCTTGCCGCGCCCGGCCTTGATACTGCCGCGCTTGGTCTTGGATTCGAGCCGACGCTTTTTCGAGCCCAGGGTCGGTTTGGTCGGACGACGTTTCTTTTCGACCTTGGTGGCGCTGAGGATCAACTCGATCAGCCGCTCCAGCGCATCGGCGCGATTGGCTTCCTGCGTCCGGTATTGCTGAGCCTTGATGATCAACACCCCTTCGCTGGTGATGCGACTGTCCCGCAGCGCCAGCAGCCGTTCCTTGTAGAACTCGGGCAAGGACGAGGCCGGGATGTCGAAGCGCAAGTGCACAGCGCTGGAGACCTTGTTGACGTTCTGCCCACCGGCGCCCTGGGCGCGAATGGCTGTCAATTCGATCTCGGCATCCGGCAGATGCACGTTGTTGGAAATCACCAGCATGGAAAAGCGTCCGGGTTGAGGTCTTTCAGGATACCGCGAATGAATGGCAAGAACGCGCTCCCACAGGGCTTTGTGTAGGCCGAAAAAGACAAACCCGGCACATGGCCGGGTTTGTCGTTTCTGCGCGCTGCGCTATTTCACTGCAGCCTGCAACGCATGCTGGGCACTGCGCTTGTTCTTGATGCCGTAGCAAACCCACATGAACGCAACCCACACCGGAATCGCATACACCGAGATCTGAATGCCCGGGATCAACAGCATCACGCCGAGGATGAACACCACGAACGCCAGGCAGATGTAGTTCCCGTACGGGTACCACAGGGCCTTGAACAGCGGCGTTTGCCTGGTCTTGTTCATGTGCTGGCGGAACTTGAAGTGCGAATAGCTGATCATCGCCCAGTTGATGACCAACGTGGCCACCACCAGCGACATCAACAGCTCCAGCGCATTTTGCGGGATCAGGTAGTTCAGCAGCACTGCAATCAGCGTCACGGCAGCCGAGGCAAGGATCGAACGCACCGGCACGCCGCGCTTGTCGATTTTCGCCAGGGCTTTCGGCGCATCGCCTTGCTCGGCCATGCCCAGCAACATGCGGCTGTTGCAATAGGTGCCGCTGTTGTACACCGACAGCGCCGCAGTCAGGACCACAAAGTTGAGGATGTGCGCCGCGGTGTTGCTGCCGAGCATCGAGAACACTTGCACGAACGGGCTGCCGCTATAGGAATCACCGGACGCGTTCAGGGTCGCCAGCAGACTGTCCCAAGGCGTCAGCGACAGCAGAATGACCAGCGCACCGATGTAGAAAATCAGGATCCGGTAGATCACCTGGTTAATCGCTTTCGGAATCACGGTTTTCGGCTTGTCGGCTTCCGCTGCGGTGAAACCGAGCATTTCCAGGCCGCCGAAGCTGAACATGATGATCGCCATGGCCATCACCAGACCGCTGACGCCGTTCGGGAAGAAACCGCCGTGGGACCACAGGTTGGTCACCGAGGCTTCCGGACCGCCGTGACCGCTGACCAGCAAGTAGCTGCCCAGGGCAATCATGCCGACGATCGCCACCACCTTGATGATCGCGAACCAGAACTCCGCCTCACCAAAGACTTTGACGTTGGCCAGGTTGATCAGGTTGATCAGGACGAAGAATCCGGCAGCCGAAACCCAGGTCGGGATCTCCGGTGCCCAGTAGTGAATGTACTTGCCGACCGCAGTCAGCTCTGACATGCCCACCAGAATGTACAGAATCCAGCAGTTCCAGCCCGACAGGAAACCGGCGAAACCACCCCAGTATTTGTGCGCAAAATGGCTGAAGGAACCGGCCACCGGCTCTTCGACGATCATTTCGCCGAGCTGGCGCATGATCATGAAGGCAATGAAGCCGCAGATGGCGTAGCCGAGGATCATCGACGGGCCAGCGGATTTGAGTACACCGGCCGAGCCGAGGAACAGGCCGGTACCAATCGCGCCACCGAGGGCGATCAGTTGAATATGACGATTCTTCAGGCCGCGTTTCAGCTCGCCTGAATGCGAGTTTTGTCCACTCATGAAAAGGGTCTCACGCAAGGTTTGATGATGTTCAGTAGACGTTGCTGCTCGGTTGCCCGATCAAACCCCAGCGCAGGCACCAGGAGTTCAGCGTATTTACAACGGTCATGCGTCACCTGTTTGTTTTTATCTGTGACGAAATCGAACCCGACACGCTCGTGACGTGGCGGAGTGAACAAGGCGGATAGCCTTGAGGTTTGCGCAGCTGCGCAGGAGGTCACAGGTAAAACGCGGCGCATTGTACACCGCCAACCCCCTGCTGCCAGACCCGCTGGATCAGCGTGTCGGTTGCCGGGATTGCCTGTGTCCGCCTCGAGGGTCTCGGGCGGCTGCAAAAAATGAGTCAGACCTTTGCGGGTCATGGGCGTGAACGATGGAAAAACCGTCCCACGGGAAGAGATGGAGATCAGTCACGGCGTACATTGCGCCTCCTTCTTGTTATGCACCTGCACGACAGGCATGGCGCGCATCTCACCCTTCCAGCGCCGCTGAAACAAGCGCGCCAGAGCCTTTTGCGGGGATCAATCGGCGTGCTGGCGGCAGGTTTTCCTTACACCTATCCCGAAGACGCGAATCCATGGGATTCAGCGCGCAATTTCGTCAGCATTCCTTTACATGCCGTAACGAAACTTTGCCAAATCAGACATAACTGTAGGACGACTGCAAATTGACGATAGGAAGCTTCCTAAGGAAAAAGCCTGCTTAGTTTTTTGTTTTCTATTAATAAATTTCTATTTAAAAAACAGAACAAAAAGTTCAATTAAATCTTATTTAATTATTTTTTTGCGTTTCAAAAACCAGTGAACTAGGTTTTCAGCGACTTGCCGAGCCGCCTCGACTGGCAAGTTGTTCTTACTCAAAAGTCATCTAGGAGATTCACCATGCAAGCAATGGAAAAAGACCTGGAAACTGAACTGCAACTGGACGATTGGTTTGAAGCACCGACCCATGAAGCCGCCGTTGAAATGATGCAAGCCGACGCGGTAGTTCCGTTCGGCACGGCGATGTGGCCTCTGTAAGTCATCCCGGCAGGTACGGTCCGGCCGGTTGTGCCTGCCACTTTCGCTCGGTTTGTCAGGGAGGACTACATGGATAAGCCACGCGCCATTTCGCATTTCCTTTACTACCTCGAACATCACCCGGCCCTTGCCGGCCTCAATCCGGCGAAGGTCTTGCTGGGCCACACCGCTGATTACGCAGCACTGACCGGCGCCATTGCCGAACAGGCATCCGACAGCCAGCCATTTCGCTTCAGCTCGCTGCGACTGGACCTCGAACCCGCGGATTTGCTGGCTCAGGCCATTATCGACAGCGATCTGTACATTTTTTTCTACGACTCCTCCACCCTGCCGAATCCACGCCCCGACGGCCCGGATTTTGTCCGCGCCCTGCAAGGCGTGATGGCCGAGAACTGGAGGAAGTCGCTGCTGTTCAAGGATTACGGTGATTACTTCTACGACACGTTCAGTGTCACCCCGCAGCGCATTGCCGGACTGAACAGCCATTTGATCCAGCGCATGTCCCACGCAACAACGTTAAGTTTCAAGGATGACCACGGCTCCTGGTTTGAAACACCATTGAGCAGTATCAAGAAGTGGACTGACATCAATGGTGTCGGCAACTTTGATCTGGCACCCGGTGAAATTGCCACCCACAGCGAAGCCATTAATGGCCGGGTCAAGTTCATGGGGACATTTCTCAGTACTATTCCGTTTGCGCGCAAATATGGAGTATTGGCATCACCGCTGGAGTTATGGATCGAGAACTCGACCATCGGCAGAATTGCGACTGAAGTGCCGGGACTGGAACACGATTTCAACAAGTACCTGGACGCCAATCCGTCGAATCGGCGGATCGAGGAGCTGGGGATCGGCACCAATGAAGGGATCAAGGCGTTGTATGCGCGCAATGCCGGATTTGAGGAACGCCATTGCGGGCTGCATCTGGGGTTGGGGGGTGGAGCGAAGGGTAGCCATCATCTGGATCTGATCTTCTCCAATGGCGTGTTGGCGCTGGATGATGAGCCGCTGTTTGATGGACGGTTTGTGTTCTAACCCCCCCGCCTGGAGCCGCTGCGCGACTCAGCGGGAGCAAGCTCCCTCGCCACAGGTTACCTGCACTCTGAAGACCGGTTATTGCCAGACCAAAAAAAACGCCAACCCTGAGGTTGGCGTTTTTCATGTATCGCTTACCGCTTACTCAGGCTTGCGACGACCAAAGCCTGGACGCTGGCCGGAACCGGCTGGCGCACCGCGGCGTTTGCCCGATGGTGCATCCTTGTCGACCAGGACGATGCCCGGGCGTTTCTTCGGCGCCGGTTTGGCCGGGCGCTTGGTGTCGGACGGACGATCGGCCACTGGCGTACCGCGACCGGCTGGAGCACCGCGATCACTGCGACCACCGCTTGGCGCACCGCGGCCTTCGCCACGCTCGGTGCGACCGTTGGCCGGACGTGGCGTGCGTGGACCGCGCTCGCCATCGGCACGCGGAGCAACCGGCTTGCGCGACGGACGCTCGCCTTCGATCTGCGGCTCACGTGCAGGACGCGGGCCCGCTGCCGGAGCGCCGGTCGCTGGACGCAGCGTACGCACGCGCTCGGTCTTGCCGACCGGACGGGACGATTTACGCTGCATACGTTCGAGCTTGTCTTTGCTCTTGGCGTTCATCTGCGGCATGGCCACTGGGGTCAGGCCCACTTCAGCACTCAGAATGTCGACTTCGTACTGGCTCATTTCGCGCCAGCGGCCCATCGGCAGGTCCGAGTTGAGGAACACCGGACCGAAACGCACGCGTTTCAGGCGGCTGACCACCAGGCCCTGAGATTCCCACAGGCGACGAACCTCACGGTTACGCCCTTCCATTACCACGCAGTGATACCAGTGGTTGAAACCTTCGCCACCGGGCGCCTGCTTGATGTCGGTGAACTTGGCCGGGCCGTCTTCGAGGACCACGCCTGCCTTCAGGCGCTCGATCATCTCGTCATCGACTTCGCCACGTACACGTACCGCGTATTCACGGTCCATTTCGTAGGACGGGTGCATCAGGCGGTTAGCCAGCTCACCGTCGGTGGTGAACATCAGCAGACCGGTAGTGTTGATGTCCAGGCGACCGATGTTGATCCAGCGGCCTTCTTTCGGACGCGGCATCTTGTCGAACACGGTCGGACGGCCTTCAGGGTCGTCACGGGTGCAGATTTCACCGTCGGGTTTGTTGTACATGATCACGCGGCGTACCGACTCGGCGGCTTCTTCGCGCTTGATCACCTTGCCATCGATGGTGATGGCGTCATGCAGGTCGACGCGCAGGCCAAGGGTGGCGTCTTTGCCGTTGACCTTGATGCGGCCGTGGCTGATCCAGGCTTCTACGTCACGGCGCGAGCCGACGCCGATACGGGCGAGGACTTTTTGCAGTTTTTCGCCTGCTGGGCCGATTTCCTGGTCGTCTTTCTGGTCGTTGATACTCATCTGGGCACCTCCCGGTGTGGTCTGTTCAGGCGGCTCTGAAGTGAGGGTCCTGAAGAGTTGAAAGCTTTTACTCGGGCGAAGGGATCGCCGAAGGGTCGCGAATCATACGCTCATGGGAGCGTTTGCGCATCAGAGACTAGCTGATGAATGGCCAGTTACCTGGATTTCCGCCGACCGGTGGCGCCGAGTTTGATCAAGCGCAACGAAGCTTCAGCGAGGACTGTGCGCTTGTCGGTCTTGTCGAGCTTCTTCCAGGCCTTGATCTCGCGCTTGCTGCGGCCACAGCCGAGGCAGATATCGTCGGTGAATTTGCAGACGCTGATGCAGGGGTCTTTGGTTGAGCTCATCAATCACTCCATTCGACACCAATCCCTGTGGGATTTGGATCAGTCTTCGAACTCGCGGCGTTCGGCTTCGATGGCTTCGGCGAGAGCCTTGGCTTCGGCTTCTTCGTCGCTCAACTCGGGCTCGGGTTTCGCCTGTTCAAGGGCAGCGACAGCCGCCAGGAGTTTCTCGCGCGCCTCGGCGACGCCAAGCACATCATCCTCAAGCTCTTCTTCAACTGTGGCTTCTGGCTCAACCGGAAGTTCAGCTTCAATCTCCGGCGCCGGCAACTCCAGAACCTCTTCGGTCCCGGTCACCGCGCTATCACGCAGAATGTCATCGAAGTCGGTCTTCAACCCCTCCTCCATGGTGTCCAGTTCCAGCAACAGCGTATGGAAACTGGTTTCTTCCTTGGGCTCCTCCGGCTCAGCGCTGGCATCCGCCAGTTCCTGCAACCCGGCCGGCACCGGCGCGTCGTCGAAATCGAGCACCGGGTCTGGCTCCAGCTCGCGCAGTTCGGCGAGTGGCGGCAAATCGTCAAGATTCTTCAGGTTGAAGTGATCGAGAAAAGCCTTGGTGGTGGCGAACATCGCAGGTTTGCCCGGCACATCCCGGTAACCGACGATGCGAATCCACTCCCGCTCCAGCAACGTCTTGACGATGTGACTGTTGACCGCCACACCGCGCACGTCTTCGATCTCGCCCCGGGTGATCGGCTGGCGATAGGCGATCAGTGCCATGGTTTCGAGCATGGCACGGGAATAACGTTGCGGGCGCTCTTCCCACAAACGTCCTACCCACGGCGAGAACTTTTCGCGGATCTGCAGGCGATAACCGGAGGCGACTTCCTTCAGCTCGAAGGCACGACCGTCGCAGGACTTGGCGAGAATCGTCAGGGCTTTCTTGAAGACTGGCGGCTCGGGGCGCTCGCCCTCTTCGAAGAGTTCGAACAGGCGTTCAAGCGATTGCGGTTTTCCCGAGGCCAACAGAAAGGCTTCAAGCAGTGGCGCCAGCTCGCGGGGTTCAGTCAGG
>LNAP01003897.1_pt2 | contig 18295 bp, 28 predicted proteins | sample 602601 | NCBI WGS metagenome assembly LNAP01 (sample SAMN02440304, study PRJNA202911) | soil metagenome | biome: Subtropical and temperate rainforests or woodlands; isolation source: soil samples (1 kg each in a 20% v/v slurry with milli Q water) were... ...
GTATCACGCCCAACGAGCACAGCCAAATGACCGAATACAACGAGCAGCGCTAAAAATTCAATCAAGGCCCGAAACAGGGCCTTTTTATTGCATAATGGAAAAAACGCTAGGTCAGAGGGATGTATATGCAAGAGCTTCAGTGGTGCATGAGCCAGGGTTACACGAATCAACAAGCGGCTGATCATTTGGGGATTAACGAGCGGACGGTTCGCAGATGGAAGGCTCGGTTGAAGCCGGAAGAGATTCAGGAGACGGCTAGCGACGACGGGCAGCACGATACGTTCGTCATTACGTCGGCAGTCAATGCAACAAAGGCGCATAACGGTTTTCTGGCATCGCTGCACAACTACTGCCAGGCTAACAACGCCAAGCTTATCGTTCTACCTATGCGCTATCGCAACCCTACGCGCAAGGAAGAGACGCCGGACGACTACTGGGATGCTCGACTAACCCCACACCTTGTCAATCAGCGCACCAAGCTATGCCGCGACGTTGTGCTACTGGCAGACATCAAGGTTCAGCCGACTGCAATCAATCCGCTGCAAGGCTGGCTTACGGTCTCCGGCACGGACTCTGCGATCCTGGCTCACACGAAAGTCGCGCTTCAGTCAGTGCCGACTATGGTTGGTGATGACGCCAAACTCGTGATGACTACGGGCGCTTGCACAGTTCCGCAGTACTCCGACACCAACGCCGGCAAGAAGGGCGAATTTCACCACACACTAGGTGCTGTCGTCGTCGAGGTTGACAAGCGCGGCACTCACTTGCGGCACGTATTGGGTGAAAGAGACGGATCGTTCATCGATCTGACGGTTAAGTACTCTAGGCATGGCGTTGAGGCCGCTCCTGATGCGTCCGTGCTGGTCTTGGGCGATCTACACGCTAGACAGGTAGACAGTAAGGCTCTGGACGCCACAGAGAGGCTTGCAGTGGCTATCAATCCTAAATCAGTCTGCCTGCATGACGCTCTCGACTTCTCGTCAGCCTCGCATCACGCCGGGTACTTCGAGAAGTTCAAGCTTCACGTAACCAAACAGAACAGCATTCTGTCTGAGCTGAAGGTGACAGCTAAGATCCTTGATCGTATCTCTATGTGGGCGCCTGAGATCGTCATGGTCGGCTCGAACCACAATGAACACTTCACTCAGTACCTATCGAAGTACGAGAACGCGCTAGACCTTGAGAACGCGCTTGTCTATCACGAAACCAAGGCCGCAATGCTTCGTTCTATCCATGAAGGGTCGTATCTTGATCCGTTCAAGTACTGGGTTGATAAGCTGGCATCGACTCCAGAGGCTATTCACTGGCTGCGACCAGGGGAATCGTTCTCGCGTCACGGTATTGAGCTTGGGTTTCATGGACATCGCGGTCCTAACGGCGCACGAGGTAGCACGAAGGGGTTTAGCAATATCGGTGCGCGCACAGTAACCGGTCACAGCCATTCGCCGGCTATCATCGATGGTGCTTATTGCGTAGGCACGACCAGCAAGCTCAAGATGGGCTACAACGAGGATTCGCCGTCATCCTGGCACCATACGCACTGCATCGTGTACGCAAACGGGAAGAGGGCGCTTTTGCATTGTGTATCAGGCAAGTTTTATCGTTGATTTACCTTGACCGCGCCACAAACGCGGTCTAACCTGCGCTCACACATAGGAGGGATTGAGATGTTCGGATGGTTTAGCAATAAAGAGAAAGACGAAGAGCTGCGCAAGCTTCGGATCAAGGTTGAGTATCAGGCGCGCTGGATTGAGTGGGCAGAACGCAAGAAGGGCGTAACCAAGGGCGAGTATAACGACTCAGTACACCTGAAGTCGGTTATGCGCAAGATGCAGAATTTGCTTAACGATCATCCAGACATTCATAAGCAATATTTTGGAAAGGGGTCCAAGTAATGGTGCCGGTCGTAATCAAATGGAAAGAAGGTTCTCCAGCCCGTCTAATCCCCGGCCAATTCATCGTCTACGAGTCAGGCGAATATCAGCTAATCGGCAGTCATACGGCTATCACAAGCACACTACGCTGATTGAGGCGCATGAGTTGGAGTGGTTGCAGTCGATGGCTGTTCAGCGTTCATTGGGGGTGTTGAAATGAGTGATTGGATTAGCGTTAACGAGTCACTGCCAGATCAGAATCCAGAGTGTACTGATGGGGTAAGCGTATCGGTAACAGTGTTCTCAACGGAATACGGTATCTTCCATGGCGCTCTTGTTCGTGGTCACTGGTACTTAGATGGTCCATGCGTAGTTATGGCTAAATGGAGCGCGCCACTTGAGGGCGTCACCCACTGGCAACCACTTCCGGAGCCGCCAAGTAAATGACAACCCTAATCGCAATCTATCTCCTGTTCGGTGTGGTCAGCTACTGGCCCATGGTCTACTTCTGGCTGGACAAGGAAGAGTTAGCTACAGGTCAATGGCACCACTGGGCCATGGCTTGGGCAATGTGGTGCGTATCCTGGCCGTACTGGAACGTGATGAATGCTTGGTATTGGTGGAGGGCGAAGAAGTGAGCTTCAGTCAAGAAGTTGTGCGTCGTATTTATGATGACAGTGAGGGTGTATTCATCGAGGTCGGACCTGATGGAGATGGTCTTTGCGGTATAGAGATCAGAACCACTAACGCGGAAAGCAAGGAGTTCTATGGTGATATCCGGTGTTCGATTCACTCAAAGGAGCAAGCTATACTGATTGGCAAGGCGATTCTTGCGGCTGCTGAGGACATGTAAATGACCACAATCAACGACCTAGAACAAATCAACACCATGGCAATGATGACCATGTGCGAGCTTGGGTATGCGCAGGGTTAAAGATGGATGACGAGGCTTGCGATAAGCTGAGGCAGTTCGTTTATTCGAATTCAGACATGGAGCACGAGCTTGAGCTTCGAATAAAAGTGGCCCCGATGTACAAAAAGAGTGTACAATTGCATCACTAACCGAATCGCAACGTCCCCCTCCGTAGCGATACCTTAAGACCCGTGAACCGTCCGGGTCTTTTTTTTTGCCTATTAAATGGCAGTTTTCGCACGTTCCAGCCAGAATATTAGCGTTTTCGCGCTCGTGGTATCATTCTGCATCCTGTCGCAGCACGTAAGGAACCTCGGCGAGATAGCATGCAGTAGTGCTCGGCGTAAGGTGAGACGCAGGTGATGTTTGTGATATAGTTCCTTTCGTGACTGTATCTAGTGGATTTACAGCGTAAGACCAGCTAGGAGAACCGTTGTGTATTAGGCGGCCTAGGACTTACTCGAGTCATGGACGGATGGAGGAATGCACTCTCCATTGAAGGCGGCGCCATAGCAACAGTTTGGCGGTTTGAGAACCCTTGCGAAAGCACGAGCTAATCGAACGGTGCGACCTTCCTGTAATGCAATACGGATCTAGTATGGTTTAACGCCCAGCTAGACGCTGACGAGTAGACCAGCCTATTCAGCTAGGGTGCCAGGAAATCTTAGGATCTGGTTCTGCTACGAAAGACGAGGCCACAGTAAGCCAGCAGTAGCGGCGAATGTCGCCAAGCCCGCAGATGCGGGGGGCGGCGAGCTTATAGCCTGCTTCCAATTTGGCCTTTGAGCCCTTAAAGAAGTGGATGGACGCATCCTAAAGTCGTCGGAGTCGAAGTGTACGGCTGCCAGAAATGGTAAAGTCACTAGCACGGCGCACCAAACAACCAACGCCAACTGCCCGCACACGCGGAACCCAGGCAGCAACGCTCTTAGGCAGTCAGTAGTGCGCGAACAAGGGTTTATAGTAGCGACTGCAAACGAGTAACCCCGAAAGACCCGAAGCCTGACATCATCCGGCGACAATGCCAGCGCAGAACATGAAATTCTGTTAGCTTCCGGATAGCAGTCCAGATAGGTTGCATGCACAGCTTGCAGGTTATCGAAAGGCCGGATACGACTTACGGCAATCATCGGGTGAGATTTGGTCATCTGATCTGTCGCCGGTACAGACTGCAAAGACCGCTGTAGTCCTTGTTCCCGTTTAGTTGGGAAGAGTCAGCAGCCCGCACATGCGGAAAATCAGAATGTTCGGACAAAAGCAACCAGACGCCTATGCTTGCAAGCGCACCACTGATGCCGATATCTGATGTAGGCTCTTGAAGCACCGCAACACAGCCCCAAGCCTATGCCTCCGGAATCAGACCGGCGTTATGCTCAAATCGGGGCGTTTTATTCGTAAGGGCAATGGAGTGCGACAATGAAGACCTCGGTTGATCTTGTAAGAAGAAGCAATGCTAAACTCTTGAGCGGCTTGGCGACCAACGCAAAACGGCGTTCCTCCAGCTTGACTCAGGACATGCTGAACTCTTTCTTCAAGATGGCTTTCTACGGGCAAGGAAAATAGATTCACCGTCAACCATAAGAACGACGACTTCAGGGTGGTTCCTGGCAGTGGAAGAGAATCCGAAAGGGAAAGCTGCATAGAGACCGTATGACAATGGAGATCGCAATCATGGTGTAGTTTATCGGCGATGCGCTGGCGGGTCGTAACCAGCAAGAAAAAAGGTGTTGACGTGCAATCCTAGCAGGCGTAGATTTGGCTCATCGAAACGAACAACGGAGCAAGACGAGATGACTACCGAACAAATCCGCAGAATTCAAGACGCCATTGCCGACTGCTCCCGCTTTATCGCTAAAGAAGAGATCCGTAATCCTGCATTGCGCCCTGCCGAAACCTATGAATTGCTGGACTTCTACCGCAGCCACAAGGTTACTCTGGAAGGCATGCTGAAATGAGAATTCCGTCCTTATACGCTGAAAAGTACCGTTTACAAATAATCGGATGCATGCGTAACCAAGGGGCGCTAGACACTAGCGACGAAGAGATAGATAGGACTCTCAAAGATTGCGCCGGGAGCATGGGGCTGGTACCTGCGGCCAAAGAATTGAGGGACTTAGGACTTCTGGATATCGGAGATCGAAAGAATGATGGACAGTGAAGTGAAATGCGTTTGTGCCCATATGTTTTTTTGGGGCGAAGGCTTGGCCAAGGCTTTACAAGATTGCGGGATTTGCTCATCCCTTTCGGAGGCTGTTGAGAGTTTAAGGCTTAGAAAGTGGTTTTACGACGAAGAATCGGACTCTATCCATTGGATAGGTATCGATCCAGCCCCAAGCAAAGCTCCACCAATCCTATAACAACCCCGCCCACCTCAAGCCCCTTAACTGGGGCTTTTTATCGCCCGCCAAAAAGTGATATCACAAAGCTACCGAACTGAAACTGATATCATTACTCCAATGTTTACATTCCTTAAACCCCAGACTCTCATGAAGCCAAATAAAATGCCTGACTCCCCAAACGGCTGGTTTAACCTGCTGTCGAACATGCCAGGACCACTTCAGGCATTCGGCGCAGCCATCATTACTGCGGTTCTCCGCGTCTACTACGACAAATCAGAGACCAGTTGGCAGCGTGTAGGCTTGGAGGGTGCGTTGTGTGCGTGCCTGGCTACCGGCCTGTCGATGGTGTCCAGTTACTTTGGCCTGCCTGAAAACTCGGGCGTGTTCATCGGCACATTCGTTGGTTTCATTGGCGTCATTAAGTTCCGTGAGTACATGGGCAGGCTGCTGGATAAGCGGACTGACTGATCCTCCGTGTTACCATTAGCCTCTATAACGGAGGCTTTTTTATGGCTAATCGGGAAATGATTCATACGGGTGATAAGGTTACGGGCAGGGGTAGGCCACGTACCTTTGAGACGCCCGAAGACTTGATGGAAGCGTGCGAGGAGTATCTTGCATGGAACGAGGCGCATCCTCTATTCGAGGAAAAGCCTTTCATGTATCAGGGCCAGATCATCATGGCCGAGATGCCTAAACCACGCGCACCTTCTGTCGTCGCCCTCTGTACGCACCTTGGTATCCATCGACACACCTGGCAGAACTACCGCATCAGTGACGAGTTCGATATGGTTTGCGAAGAGATAGAGGCTCGCATGCGTACGTTCAAATTCGAGCGCGCAGTTGCAGGGCTTATGAACTCGACTCTCATTGCTCGAGATCTTGGCCTTGTTGATAAGCAAGAGGTCAAGCACTCCAGCGACGGCACCATGACGCCTACGCGCATCGAGCTAGTAGCAGGCAAGGAATGACTACAGCGCAAATCCGCCTGCCTCCTAAGATGCTGGAGGTATTCAGCCATCCTCGCGGCACTGTGCGCTATCGTGGCGCTAGGGGCGGGAGGGGGTCTGGCAAATCATTCTCATTTGCGAAGATGGCTGCTATCTGGGGCGTCATTGAGCCTCTGCGCATTCTCTGTACTCGCGAACTCCAGGCATCTATCAAGGAGTCATTCCACGCTGAGCTAAAGAACGCTATTGCATCCGAGCCGTGGCTTGAGGCCGCGTATGACGTTGGTGTTGACTACCTGCGCGGAAAGAACGGTACCGAGTTTCTGTTCAAAGGTCTGCGCCATAACATCGGGTCTATCAAGTCGCTTGCTCAGATAGATTTATGCATCGTAGAAGAAGCGGAGGATATTCCAGAGGCATCTTGGCAAGCCCTGGAGCCAACCATTCGTGCGCCAGGCTCCGAGATTTGGGTCGTTTGGAATCCAAGACTAGACGGTAGCCCTGTCGATCAGCGATTCGTAAAGAATCAGCCGCCTCGATCATGCATCGTGGAAATGAACTATTCCGACAACCCGTGGTTTCCTCTGGAGCTTGAGGAACAGCGGTTGCATGCGCTGAAGACGATGGATAGCGCGACCTATGCGCACATCTGGGAAGGCGACTACCTTAGCCGTACCGATGCTCAGGTATTCGCCGGCAAGTCACGCATAGCGGAATTCGAGCCGCAATCCGACTGGGATGGACCATACAACGGACTTGACTTCGGGTTCGCGCAAGACCCTACGGCAGCAGTCAAGTGCTGGATCTGCGATGACCGGCTTTACATTGAGTACGAGGCTGGACGCATTGGCCTTGAGCTGGATGACACAGCCGCCTACGTCAATGAGCGCGTACCTGGATTCGCCGAGCATGCCGTCCGTGCTGACTGTGCGCGTCCTGAGTCCATAAGCTACCTAAAGCGACACGGGATGCCGCGTATTGAAGGTGTCACCAAGGGAAAGGGCAGCGTAGAAGACGGCGTAGAGCACATCAAGAGCTATCAAGAGGTGGTCATTCACACCCGATGCGTCAAGGTTCAGGAGGAGTTCAGGAAATACGGGTATAAGGTTGACCGCCTATCTGGCGACATCCTCCCTGTGATCGTAGACGACTGGAACCACTACATCGACGCAATCCGTTATGCGCTTGAGCCTGTGATGAAGCTGAAGAACTCTGGCGGCATCCTGCTACCAGCCCGCATGCGTAGGTAACGATTCTCCGGAGAACACTTGCCATGAGCCGGATCCCGCGCTATATTCGGCTCACAACTGAAACGGAGGGTGGAAAGTGGCTAAGCAAATGGTAACGCTGTACGTGGTCAAGCATTCGAATGGAAACGTCGAGATCTGCAACTACAAACTGCATGAGATGGACCATCTGGATTGCATCCTGATCGACACCAAGGAAGTCGAGATTGAGTATGCTGACGCAGATACTCGAACAGCTCAGATCGAAAAGCTCGAGGCAATCATCCAGAAAGAGCGCGCAGAATCTCAGTCTCGCGTGAACATTCTTCTTGAGCGGATCAGCAAGCTGCAATCAATTACATTCGACGCGGACGGGGTTAAGTTATGAGTAAGGTTGATTGGAGTTTGGCGCCGGAAGGGGCAACGCATTATTGTGATGGCGCAATGAGTGGTTTTTGGCGAGACTTGAGCGAGCGCACATGGAAGTTCTTTCGAGACTCGGATAGAACTTGGCACGATAGCGGCGATAAGACTAGTTCGCTTATGCATAACAGTATCGGTCTTACGTTGATTCCGCGACCACAACCTAAACCCTGGTCAGGCCCGGAAGATGGATTGCCGCCAGTGGGATTGCCAGTCAAGAGGGTATATTCATACGGAGCTAATAAACTTATTGATAGCAAGGTGTTGGCGCACTCTCCTTGTGGAAAATACGGAGCATATGCAGATGAGTGCGGCATGAATTGGGCGGGCGCAATGGCATTCCGCGCAATCAAAACACCAGAGCAGATCGCCGAAGACCAGCGCGAAACAGCCATCCGCGAACTAATGGACATCGCACAAGTAGATTGCCGCGTGACTGCTGCTCGGTTGGTTGATGCTGGGTTTAATCGATAATACTTGACAAACCAATAAACACCATCCACCAACTGTCCACAATCCATAAACCGTGGACAGTTGCGTTTTGGTGTTTTTCTATTTGTCAAGTCCTTGACGAATGCCAAAATGACGCCTATTCTCCAATCACACACAGGAGATGCAGCCATGAAATACCTCGCACAGATCAACATCAAAAACAACGGCGGCTGCTACAAGTTCAGTTCCGACAGCCTTGACGAGATCCGTGCCTGGGCTAAGAAGACCGGCAAGGAAGGAGATACCCTGCTGATCCTCAAGAATGGCGACAAGATGGGTAATGCTCGCACGTTTACCCTGTGAGCTTTGCTAGATTGGCCGCCTTGTTCCGGTTGGCTCTAGCCATGATCGCGCTAGACAGCGGATTACCTTTCTCGTCAACCAAAATTTCCACCGTGGAACATTTGCAGTTGCACGCGTCCTTTGCGTGCGACCAAAACTCCCTTTGCTCTTGAGTGGTATGAAGCGTGCCATGCCTTTTCGCGTGAGTAATGCGAGTGGTCGGGCTGAACGCGCTTATGTGGAGCTGAAGAGTTCTAATGCCTAGATCGGCTGTCGCTTGATCCGCCTCATCCATCCTCGCACGTCTCAGAGCCCCCGGCACCTCAGTGCGCGCAATCAAATTCGCTCTCGTCTTGCTCAGGCTAGTAGCGTCCTGCAAGTCCTGACTGATCGCCCGTGGATTCTTGCCAAGAGCCATGCCTTCGCTCAAGGTCCTACGCATCACATCCTTTGTGCGGTTGCTCAGGTTCTTCATCTCCTCAAACTCTCGCGCACGCAAGAGGCCGATACGCTTCCTGTACGGCTCGCTGTTTAGAATCGAGTCGAGAGCCGGCCGAGAGCGCGCATACGCCTCACTCTGGATCGTAAGGTTGGCATGACTCTGTGCTGTGCCTTGAATCGCGGCAGGAATCACGTAGGCGTTTAGGAACCAGAGATTTTGCTCGCCACCCTGGAGCAAGATGCTTTCGATCATCGCCTGAATTTCTTCGTTCATGGCCGCCAGAATCTCAGGCGACAGCAGCCATTCATAACGGGTCGCGTTAACCTCAAACAGCGCGGAATTGATCGTGACAATCGTGTAGCGCTGACGGTCTAGGATCTCGCGCATGTTACGGTAGATCAGGTTCATGCGTTTGGCGAAGTCGTTGATAGCTCCCCGCTCCTTGCTGTCGGCGCCTGTGGGATCTTGTTCGTTTCTTGGGATGATAGCTTGGGCGACCATTTAAACCTCTGAATTAGAAAAGGCCCCGTAGGGCCTTGATTATTGCACGGTTGCCGGATCTTCTGGCGGGGCGATGTCAGGCAATGGCTCAAGCTCAACCTCCGCATCATAACCAGCGGCAACTCGAATCTCGTCAACGTTAAATACTGGCTGGCCCGAACTGAGCATCTGCGCATTGACTTCGGACATGGTTTTGGCGTTCAGAAGTTTCTCAGCGTCAGTCGATTCAGTCAGCTCGTCCCACATGACTTCATAGTCTTCGCGGAACTCAATCACCCCGTGCTCCATCATCCAGTCAACGACTAGACGGGAGTTCGGTCCTACTTCGTTTTCTCGACGACTCTGGCCGAAGCGGTTGAATGCCTTAACGTCTTCGTTGCTTGCAAGCGTACCAGTCTGACGGCCAACAATGATTGTCGATGGCACCTGCATGCCGGCGCCAGTTTCTTGCAAGTTGACTTCGAACGGCTTTTCAGGATCTGGAACTACCGATGCAATTGTTTCAACAACACCACCCTGAGTAACGATTGCAGAGTCGATGCCGCGCGAGACACCCTGTACCACCTCGTTGTATAGCTCGCCTATCTGGCCGGGTTGCAAGCCGTGGGCTCTGGCCAACTGCGACAAATCTGCGGTGGCATCAAACCCGATATGCAAGGCGCGAGCAGCCGCTTTAATGTACGCCTCGCCCGATCCACCAGTAATTTTCTGGATCGAGATAAGCGAGTTAAGTACGGGCTCGAAAATTGACTCTGGCTCAGTGATCGAACCGAAGATAATCACGCGGCTAGGGTGCATCTCCACGAGTCGTGGCGAATCACCCACAGCCTCGCTATGCTCGCGGTAGGTATACATCAGTGGCTGACCGTATGTTGGGCTAGTTTGATTGGTATCCCATACGGTAACTTCAAGCGAGCCGCGCCAAGCGGGAATGAACTTGACGATTGCAGCGGCGCTTACCTTTTCAAGTTTCTGATTCCACTGCTTTGAATCTTTTACCTGAACGATCAGCCCCGCATAGCCGCCAACCATTTTTCGCTTATCAGTCTCTTTAATGGCACTCCATATCGCTTTCTTCTTGAAGAGGCGCTTTACGTCTTTTTCCCACTGAGTTTCATCGCGAGTCTCGTCTAGCTCGTCCTCACCCTCGATCAGCCAAGGCGACGTCTGCCAGGTTTTGTCCAAGACCTGCATAAGTGCGCCGTGACCGATGCCGTGACGCTTGTAGACCCCGTAGAACTCGCTGAAGCCTGGATTCTCAGGGAAGCCATACTCGCAAAATGCACGGTTACGCTTTTGGTCCAAATTTCCATTGCCGAATGCTGCCAACTGCCTAGACGCCGCAATCTGCCGCTCAGCAAGGTTATTCAGCGCCATCATCAGCTCAGGTGGTGCGGTGACAGTCATAAAATGGACTCCACTTGCTTGTGCTGGGTGGATGGGCTAAGGTTTGTGGACTTTAAATGGAGGGTGGTTAGGATGAAATTGGTTGAATTGTTGGCTCGGGAATTGAGCGATTGGCCTGCTGGTATGCTTGGTAATGACGGCATGACTCAGGACAAGTGCGGCGACCTGAATACAATGGACACTGGAAAATCTCCAGACTTCCATGCTGGCGACGGTGTTTGGCATGGCAGATCCCATTCTTTTCTTGAGGGATCTAACCGAGTTGAAGTTGCAAGCGATTACGCAACATCCGTAGTCACCAAGGAACAATGGCAAGCCGAACGCGACAAGCAGAAGGGTGGCGAGTGGAAGCGGCATCGTGGGGGTAAGCAGCCTGTAGCGGATGATGTAGTGATCGAATNNNNGATACATGGAGCGCCAAAAGTTTAAGCTGGAGTCATGAAGGTGGCGAAGGCGATTTGATGCAATACCGAGTAATCAGCCAGCCACAAGCGGAGGAGGTAAAGGTGAAAGATACGACTATTGGAACACTGAGCTACAAGGTGGAGATTGATACCACTGAGGCTAGTCAGGCCATTGATGCACTGTCTGCAAAATGGGATCAGGTTGACGGTCCTCTACGCTGGAGGGATTGCGTCAACGAGCTAGACGCCTACATCGAGGAATTCACCCGTGAGCGTGAGGCGCTGATTAACCGTCTTGCGCTTGAAGGGTTTGCGCTGCTTCCGGCTATGACTGCGGTTATGGGGGTTGCTCCATTTTCTTTGCCTTACGCCGAGTGGAAGATTGGCGATCTTGTGACCAGCAAGACCGATTACAACAAACAATTCACACAAGGAAAGCAATACAAGCTCACTCGGATTTACGAGCAGTACGGGACTAATAGGATCAGCATTGAGAGTGATGACAAGGGAGCCGGCAACGGATGGATCGCCAGCAACTTCAAATTCCATAGCCGCCCATAACGCAACCATCAACACAAAAGACCCTGCTTCGGCGGGGTTTTTTAATTCCTGTACAATAACGGCTATCTATTGGAGGGTTAGCCCTGTGAACACTGATCAATTCGCCTATTGGCTCCAAGGTTATTCGGAAATCACAGGCGGTCGCATGCCTAGCGAATCTGAGTGGCAGATTATTCAGGACCATTTGAAACTCTGCTTCGTGAAGAAAACGCCTGATCGTTATCTGGGCCCAAACATCGCAAGCCCAGCGCTATTGCCGAAAGATTATCTCGGCGGAGTGACAATTACATGCTAAATACCCGCGTAAACGTCCGAGTAGCTGTAAATGCTGCATCGATTCGTCGTGAGCAGCACAATGGCCGCGAGCATATCGTAGTGCCGTCGTTCACTTTGCCTGATGGAGTGGTCATGAATAACGGTCTCTACCCAAAGGAAGAGATCGATAAGGCGTATCAAGGCCTTGAGGGTACTCTAGCCCCGCTGTCACACCCGATGGTTGATGGCGATTATGTTAGCGCTCGACAGCCTGAGGCGATCAATTCGTACCATATCGGCGCCTGGAATAAGAACGTCAAGCGGGTCGGTAATCGGGTAGCCATTGAAAAGTGGATCGATGTTGAGTTTGCCAAGAATAGCGAAGGTGGTCGCGCATTGCTTGAGGCTATTGACAAGGGCGATCCGATCCACACTTCTACCGGTATTTTCCTTGATCGCGAAATGACGCCTAATGCTGAAGGCTATGGCTGGATCGCAAGGAATATGCAGTTCGACCATGACTGTATCCTCCTGAACGAACAAGGCGCCGCAACCCCTGCTGACGGCGTAGGCATGATGGTCAATAAGACATTCGTTATCAACTCCGCGATTCCAGTAGTCAATGAAGACGCCCTAGACGACTCATACGGCGAGAAACTTGCCATTCTTTCTGAGGCAGTCAAAGAGCGATTCGCTACATCGGACTCTTACGCATACGTTCAAGACTTCGATGATCGCGCATTGATCTACGTGACTCCAGAAGGCACTTACACTATCGACTATCACTACGAGGGCGATAACCCGATCCTCACTGGTGAATCGAAAGTAGTAACTGTTGAAACGTCGTACAAGGTTAAAACTAACTCCATGATTGAGCACGTTAGAAGCGTGCTAAAATATTTCAGTACCAAAACTAAACAGCCAGTAGTGGCTAATGTGATCGAGGAAACATCCGATATGAAACCCGAAGAACTGCAAGCGGCGCTCGATGCGCAAGCTGACAAGTTGCAGGGCGCGTTCAACACTGCGCTTGCGGCTCTCGAAGCTAAGAACACCGAGGCTCTGTCCGCTGTAAACGCCAAACTGCAAGAAGCAGCAGAAGCAGGCCTCAAAGACAAGCGCGCCGCAGTAGCTGCCAAACACGGCGAAGTAGTTGCAAACGCACTGTCAGGCGAAGCTCTGGATGCAATGTTCGCTAGCGTTCAAACTGCTGCCGGTATCGTTTCCGGTTCGCCAGTTGCCAACGCCAAAGACGAGTTCGAAGGCTATAGCTTGAACCAAGCTGATCAGGAGGCCAAATAATGGCTAACGTTATCTGGCGTGGTCCTGTGCATCTTGCACAGCCTGACTCCGTGACCGCAAAGACTGGCGCAAGCATTCTGCCGGGTCTGGCTGTAACTCGTACCGCTGGCGTGTTCCAGTTGGCCGCGACTTCGAAGGTTGACTTCTTCATCATGCACAATCGTGCGTATGTTGGTGAGACTGTGGATACCGCGATCCCGTCCGGCGAAACTGGCGAAGCTTTCAAGCCTGCCGATCAGTACGAATTCAACGTGCGCTTTGCCGCTGCCACCTACGCCCCTGGCGCAGTTCTCAGCATCGCTGCCGGCCAGTTCAAAGCAGCCGTAACCGGTGAAGTCGCTGTAGCTGTGTTCGACGAAGCAGCCTCTCGCGCAATCTCCGCTAACGGCCTCGGCGACGTTCGTATCCTCGCTAACTCCTACGTGGTGCCTGTATAATGCCTATTTTGACTTTCAACAAAGAGCAAGAGGCTGCCGTTCTCGGTAAGCGTCGCGCTCATAACGCCCGTCAAGAGCGCCTCGCAAAAGAAAGCGAAGGCGAACTGATCGGTAACGCCTACACCATCCCTCGCGATGCATGGGCCACCTACGACAAGGATCTGATCACCCTGCAACGGGCTCAGCTTGGCGTGTTCACCGACCTGTCCAGCTTGCAAAAGAACGTGCCAATTGGCAAGGTTCTGAACTACTTCTCGAAAGTAGGCGATCAAGGCGAAGTGAATAGCTCGCTCGACGGTCGTAGCCGTGCCAAGGCAGATGCGCCAGTGATCGACTACGAAGGTACTCCAGTGCCGATCTACGACACCACCTTCACTTTCGGCTGGCGCGATGTTGAAGCCGCTCGTCAAGACGGAGGCTGGCAGTTCCTCGATGCGGCCACCCGCGACAACGGTAACAGGAAGCTGGTCGAAAAATTGGAAGACCTGGTAATTAACGGGGATACCAAGTATTCGGTAAGCGGTAACAACATCTACGGTATCCGTACCGCTCCAAGCCGCGCTACCGGCAACTTCGGTAACTTCGACCTGGTAACCGCTACCGGTGCCGAATGGTTGTCGGCTGTCAAGAAGGTATTGCTTGGCCTGCAAGCCAAGAACTACTACGGCGGCGCAACTCTGTATGTAAACTACGGTGATTGGTTCGCGGCCTCCACTAGCGACTACGTGACCGCAGCTCCTCAGAACACCATTCTGAGCCGCCTGATGACGATCCCTGGCATTGTTGCGATTGTGCCTTCGACCGCAGTTCCGGTTAACGAAATCCTGGCCGTTGTGAAAGAGCGCCGTGTTCTGGAGATCCTGACCGCGATGCCTTTGACCACCATGCCGATTGATCGCAAGAACTTTACCGATGAGTACAGTTTCCAGATCATGACCGCAGTCGCGCCGCAATTCAAGCGTGACGCCAATAACAACAGCGGCGTTGCCCAGTTTGTTAAGGGTGTGTAACTGCAAGATGTAAAATAGGGGCCTTCGCGGCCCCTTTTTATTTAGGTGAAATATGAAAGAGTTTCAGATTACAGAGCGCGGGTATTTTGTTGAAGGTGTCGAGCAAGAGGTTGGCGCGCGCATTCGTGCGGAGTCGCTGCCTGCAACGCTTGTCAACAAGGCTGTTGAAGTTTCGCAGGAATTAACCCTCGAAGTCGCAACCCCTCGACGCGGACGACCGCCGAAAGAGCAATCAGCAGAATGAAAAAAAGCCCCGATTAAGGGGCTTTGTTTTACAGTTTCGCGTTAACGCTATCTGGCAGAGAAAACATATCTCCAGATAACGGATCAACGATGAAGCCGCTGATTGCCGACATGGCTAGGCCAAACCAATACCAGCCAGTTACTTCAGAATCAAGCTCGACGGTTGGGCCGTTATCGTATGCCACCTGATATTTCTCGCCATCAAAGTAACCGGCGGCGGCATCGAGCTTGATATTGTCTGGAGTAACGCCAGATCTAACCTTCTGACCGTCCTGATTCTTGATCGAGTAATGAGCGCCAGATGGCTCAGACAGGATCGACACATCTTGAATTCGGTCGCTCATCATGGTTGAACAGCCGGTTGTCATGGTGATGGCGAGTGCGGCTAGTAGCGTTTTCATTTTTTCGGCTCCGTTCCTGTCTGACTGACTAAAGAAAGCTCAGGACTCGCTCGTATTCGTCGTTCAGGCGTTTTGCTTCTGCCTGAGCCTCTTGCTCATCATCAAAGCTGTCGATCAGCATCTTGTCGCTAACGATGTCGTAGCGGCCTGCTTGGTGCTTGACTTGGAAATTCATCTTGTGTCCCTTCGTTGTTTGCCTGAAATGAACTCTAGCCTCTGATCCAATCTAATGCAAGAATGATGTTAAAATAATGCCTACATTTAAGCGAGCGACCGACGAATGGCAATGATCTACGAAATCCCACGCGGAAGTCTCGAATCGGGACCGATGAGTCTGGATTATGACTCGGGGCTGGTTACGATCCAGTATTACGACGCTGGAGGCGTGGAGATTTTCCCGACTGTCATGGCGACGATTTCGGTTAGCCGCACGTTGTCTGGCGAGAACTTCAAGCAGATTTACGCTCAGGCGCTGCATCAATGGGCTTTCGAGGGTCCGGCTGGTAGGCTGCGTGTGGCGCTTACAGGTACAGGCGCGACTACGGCTGCACTCAAGATCTGGCGTGGCGACGATGCAGGCTCAGGCATTCCGTCTGGCGCATTCTCTGGTCTGCGTGCGATGACCTTCCAAAACTACATCGAGGCGAACGTCAAGAACGGGGTTCAGTACGAGATTGCCAGCGACAACCTCGCGCTCGCTATTGGCGGTAACATCGACACCATTTTCACGACAGGCGCGAATCCTGTAGTCATCAAGAGTCGTATCGTGAAGTTCAGCGGTACGCACCTGACGACCCGCGTATATCGGACGCCGACTTACACTGGCGGCACGATCACCCCTTACTTCAACCTGAATGATCGCAATCCGGTAGCGGGCACTGTCGTAATTCGTGCGGGCGCCACTGTGTCTGCTGTTGGTACTGAATTTGGCGCTCCGACATTCGACATTGGGTCTACGAACATTGGGAACACAAGCGTAAGCACATACACAACACTCGGCATTGAGCGGATTCTTGCTCCGAACACAACCTATTTGCAGCGGATCACGAACGACTCGTCGGCCACTCAGGAGGTTACGTCTTACCTCAGTTGGTACGAAGGAAATACGGATATTCCGCTGGCTTGATTTTTAGGCGTAAAAAAGCCCTCGCTTGGAGGGCTTTGTTTTACTCGTAGACGACAGTAGTTGTCGTTACCTGCTTCTCTGTTCGCTTGAGTCCTTCCTTTTGGATCTCGATATCGTCTCGGCCCCAGTCGTAATCAGCGCTGCAAGTAACGAGCGCGTATGTGTCCTCGTCGTTCTTCTTGATGTAAAAGGTCTGATGCGACCCTCGTTTATAAACCTCTTCTTCGTAGTCGTGCTGATCTTCGCCGTTATAGCCATTGGCATCGCACCATTCATCGTATGCCGAATTGCCGCCCAAGTAGATCGATGTCATTTTGAAATCCTATAGCTGCCCGCATAATCCGTCAAGCAAAAATGCTAAAATGGACCAAACTATTTTCAGGTGGCGAAAATGCCTATCACTATCGCGCAGCTTACTGAGTATTTGATCAGTATCGGTGTGCCAGTACCTCCGTCATTTATCATGCAGGCTTGGTTAGACGCTATCGCAGTGATTCAGCCGTGCCTCGACGGCGCAGGGTATCCAGCATCGACCCAGCTTCTGATCTACATGTACGCCTTGGGATTGTTTGCGGTTTCTTCCATGGACAAGTATGTGTCGAGCCAAACGGCGCCGAGCGGTGCATCTCAGTCGTTCCGGTACAAGTCGCTGAGTGACGCGTACAGGTCGATTAACGCCATGCTCAAGACCCTAGATACTTCTGGCTGCACATCCGGCGTCATCCCTGCCGAACCCGGCGCATCTGCCGGCCTATGGGTATCTACTGGCGGGAAGTGCTGCTAATGGCCTTCATGTCCGCCTGGTACATGATCGACACCGCGACGATCTATCCTCGCCAAGCCTCAGACGATTGGAGCGGCGACGCCGTACACGATCCTTTGCGGTCACGAAGGCGTGTCGAGGCAGTCACGCGACACCGAAGGCGCAGAGTTCGTAACGCGTGACGTCTATTACACTGGCGACGTTCGCCCCCGGTATTTGGACCGCATCGCGTACGGAGACACAACCGCGTCTGCTTGGGATGCAGTATCAGCCGCAGAGATCCGCAAGATTGCTCGTCATGGCATGTCAGCGTTTAACTACGACGACGAGTACGAGCTGGAGACTGTGTAGATGCCAGTTCGCGGGCTTAAGGAAGTTAGACAGCAACTCAAGCGCGTATTCGGCGACATCTCCGGGCCTCGCGCAGAGAAGACGCTAACCGAAGTCCTGATAACCGCTGCTGGATTCGCTGCGACCATGACGCCTATCGACACTTCGAACCTGATCAACAGCCAATACCGCAAGATCACCGCTTACGGCACTCGCGTAGTCGGAGCTATCGGCTACACCGCTGCATACGCTGCTGCCGTCCATGACAAGCCAGGCACGCTGCTCGGCACCAATACGCCACGCTCAACGTCAGATCCTTCGCGCGGCAACGTATGGGACAAGGACGGCGAGCCCGAATTCCTGAGAAAAGCATTCGAAGACTCAGATGCTCGTGCTGCAATCGATGCAATCATTAAACGCGGGATGAAAATCTAATGAGCCACACACCGATCAACCTATTCCGCGACTGGCTAGAGGCTTACGTTTCGACTGCCGGGTACACTATCAGTCGCGGGATGTGGGAAGAGACGAATAACTCGGCTAAGAAGTTTGTAGCTGTTTGGTCTGATGCTGGGCGCACTCCGAACGGTGAAATCCAGTATCCGCATATTCGC
>LNAP01002483.1_pt1 | contig 18293 bp, 20 predicted proteins | sample 602601 | NCBI WGS metagenome assembly LNAP01 (sample SAMN02440304, study PRJNA202911) | soil metagenome | biome: Subtropical and temperate rainforests or woodlands; isolation source: soil samples (1 kg each in a 20% v/v slurry with milli Q water) were... ...
CAACACCTCGTCGCTCACCGTGGCCGAGATCGCCGCCGCGCCAGCGGCGCCGCGCGAGGTGGTCACCAACTTGAAGCCGCGCAAGCCGGCCAAGGCGAGCGGGCAGGGGACTTTGCGCGATCGGTCAAAGCAGCTTTCGCTTTACCTGGAGGAGCCGGTTTACGATCAGATTCGCGAGATCGCTCACGTCGAGCGGAAGAAAATGCACCAGCTCATCGTCGAGGCTATCGATCTGCTACTGAAAAAGAAGGGCTCACCCTCGATAAGCGAGCTGCTCAAGAAGGCAGGTTGAATGAAAATCCTGTTATGCTGTTATAACAGGATGCGATGCACTTATGTGCCGGGAGGGCAGGCATTGCCCCTCCCGCGACTCGCGGGGGTGGGTTAGGATTCGAGCATGAAACAGGCCCGCCTCAACCTGCTGCCGCGCGAAGATTTCGCGGCGCTGTCGATGACAGCGAAAAACGAATACCTGGTTGGGCTGGTCGGGCGGTACTGCGAACAGACCGGCCGGACGGCCGTTGTTCTCGACAAGGACGCCTTAAGCCGCCTGCGTCGCTTCTACAGCCGGCGCAGCCTGGCCGACCTCGGAGTTAAGCAGCTTCCCGATAACGACCTGGGCGCCGCCCTGCGCGCCCTGGGCGATGCAATCAAGAACGACGATCGCAAGCTCGACATGCGCGGCGCGATCGAATCGGAAATCCGCGACCCTGTTCTGCGTTCGCCGCCGGCCGATGACAGCCAGATGGCTTTCTTTGTCCCGACGATTTACGACGCTCCGATCAAGGACGACGTGAACCTGATGGACGTTTCGCCGTTCTCGCTAAGCAAAAACCGGCGCACCAACACAATCCGCTATGAGATCAACAACAGCATTATCACCGTTGCGGGCACCACGGAATACGGCCTCGCCACGGTGTTCGATTACGACATTTTCCTGCACATGGTTTCGCACCTGGCGGAAGAATATCGCCGCTACAAAAGCGACGAAGCCAAAGGCAAAAAGCCAACCATTCCGGCGCGCTCCTATCGCCCGAACGCCGCCCATATCCTGAAATTCTGCCGGCGCAGCGATGGCGGCCGGCAATACAAAGACCTGGAAGCTGCGCTCGATCGGCTCAAGGGTACGCAAATCAAGATCGTGAACCTCAGCGGCGGTAAACGCCGCGAAGCCATGGGCGTATCGCTGATCCACGATTACAAGGTGGTCAGCACCACCACCACCGGCCACGTCGATGAAGTCGAGATCGAGATACCGACCTGGGTTTATGACAACGTGGTCAAGGAAAAGGGCCACCCGCATATTCTGACCATCAACCCGGATTACTTCCTGATCAGCCAGGGCATCGGCCGCGTGATTTACCGGCTGGCACGAAAGGCCGCCGGCAAGGACAAGGCCCGCTATTCAATAAGCGAACTGCACAGCCGCAGCGGTTCGACCCAGGCACTGCCGCAGTTTCGCCAGATGGTGAAGCAGTTCGTCAAAAACACTGAGGCGTTTCCGCTGCCGGATTACGACCTGGAACTCGCGGAAGGGCAGCGCGATACACTGCTGGTTATGACGCTGCGCGACCCTGCCAGCCTGGCGCCGAAGGCTTCGCAGCCGGTAGCCCTACCGCTGGACTGATTCGTTTTTGGCAGAGATTTTTGTCAAAACCGTCTATCGCCTACGCCTGGGCGAGTCTCGTTTTTGTCAAGAATTTTTGTCAAAACCGTCTTTCACCTATTTTGTGCAAGCCCCTTTTTGGCAACGGTTTTTGTCAAAACCGTCTTTCGCCTATCCGACCGCAGGGCAGGGCCTGGGGATAACTTTTGGCAAAACCCGTCTTTCGGCTACCAAATGCCGTCTATCGCCTACGGAATCCCGTCTATCACCTATGACAACCCGTCTATCGTCTATCGCCGAGCCGTCTTTCACCTATTTCAAGCGACGCCATGTCGGTGGAAAGGCTCAGGATTTTTTGGCAGTTGCCCAGGCTGTCGCCAGCTAAAACTTACTTAAAACCATTGAAACCCACTTAAAACGCCTAAGCAGGCTGGAAGATTTCAATTTTGGATTCTTAAGAAAGAAAAACGGGAACGGCACCACTGCCCGAACCAGTGCTGAAGTCTGGCGTCCAGACAGACAAGTAAAGCATCTTAGCGGCGCGGCGTTGGCGGAGGATTCCGCCGAACGTCGGGACGCACCTGCGGGGGTGCCAGGCGGCCGACAGACGTAATGTCACCACCCGGCGCAGCCTGACGCACCGGCTGCTGTTGCGGATCGCCGCGAAGCGGCAGCTTGTTGAGGTGGGATTTAGATTCCAGCGCCGCCAAGCGATGCTCAAGCGTGGGATGTGTCGAAAACATCCCGCCAAAGGATCCCGCGCCCTTAAACATCATGTAGCCGTACTGATTTTCTGCGGCCGTCGGTTTTGTGGCGATGCTGTGCAGCTTGTTCAGAGCGCCCTTCATGGCCTCGGGCGAAGACAGGGCGGCACCGATCGCGTCGGCGTGAAATTCGCGCGAGCGGGACAAACCTTTCACCATGATTTCAGAACCGAAACCCAAGATGACGCGGCCGACGCCACCAAGGCTATGGGCGAGTTGGGCAGGGGCGGCCGTGCGCGATCGGCGCGCGATGGCCTGGACGATTGCCGCCGTAAACACGGCAAACACCGTGCCGAACATGCGCTGATAGCCTTCCGCGAATTGCATCCTAGTCATGTCGCCGGTTGCGACATGCCCCAGCTCGTGACCGATAACCGCATCGAGTTCGGGGCCGCTCAAGCCGTTGACGAGTGGAACGCCCAACACCACGGCCGCGTCCTTCGGGCTCGATCCCATGGCGAAAGCATTGACCACGTTCACGACGCCAACGGCCGGCGGCGGAAGGTCAAGCTTGGCGGCGAGCGCATGCACGCGCTGTGTCAGCCAATGGTCGGGTTTCAAGTAAGAAACGCGAAAATTGCCGCCAACGTCTGCCCTGGCGGCCGAATTGAAACTGCGGCCCCAGCCGACACCGCATAGGCCGAAGAAAAGTCCGACGTAGAGCGGCCAAAGACCTGGTGAGGGCGCGGGGCGGTAGCCGTAACCGTTATTGTTATGCGTTAAACCGATGACCAAATACGTCACGAGATAACAGGTGACGATAATGCAGCCGGTCATAAGCAGCGGTGTTGTAAACCATGGGCGCTGTAATTTTTTGCCATCGAGATGCATGTTTCAAACCTTGCCGTTCGGGAAAATATTGGCGATGCCGACGCGCTGCTTGCAGGTCGAGCCGATGAACCACGGTACAAGCCGTGCCTGGATCGGCCGCGCGCCGCGCGTGAAAATAAGACCGGCGCGGGTCTTGTCGGGGTTCACGCCGCTGAGCAATTGAACCACCTCGGCCGGGTCGAGCAGCGCACGAGCCGTGAGGTTCACCGATTGGTTGACGGTGTTGCCCCGGTTGTGGCTGCGCTCGAAACCTTCGCCCGAGTTGCCGGCATTGTCGGAAATCGAACTGCTCAAATAGGCCACGGTTTTGTCGCCCAGGTAATCGGAAATCAGCTTGCCGGTGAAAGTCTCGTCGGTGCCGAAAAAGATTTTGACCGACGCATTGAAAAACGCTTTCCACGACGCGGGGTAATGTTCTTCCAGTGTCGGCACGTCCTGCAGGAAGAACCAGAGGCGGACGCCAGCGCCGGCGTGCGTGCGGATCGCGTCGCGGAATTTGGGGAAGGCGCCAAGCGCCAAAAATTCGTCCAGCACGAATAGAACCGGAATTTCTGGTATGCGCTCGTTTTGCACCATGGCATCCAGGGCCGATGTCAGAATGACCCGGATGAGCGGCGCGAAAGCGGAAGTCAGGTGCATCGGCACGGTGATGTAAACCGTGGCAGGGCGATCCTTGAGCGAGCGGAAATCCACGTCGCTGGTCGAGGTTGCTCGGGCCACGCCGGGATCGCTCCAGGCTGAAAGTTCGCTGTTCAGCGTATCGAGCAGCGTCGGCAATGCCGTCGGGCTCTTGGACAGGATCACGCTGCCGCCATGCCTGGCAGCCGGCGTGGCAGATTTTTGCATGCTGCGCGCCAGGTCGAGCACGTCGTGAAGGCCGGCGGCGGTCAGGTTGCGCAATTCGGCCAGGGTTTGAAGCTCGGGCGGCGCCCGCTCGATCATGTACAGCAGCAGGCCGGACACGAACGCCACAGCGTCTTTTTTGAAAAAGCCCTGGGCCCTGGGGTCGTCGGGAATGAGCACGTCGGCCAAGGCTCGGGCGTCGGCTTCGCTGCGGATCGCCGTCACCGGATTGAAGCTATGGGTGGGCCGCTCGAACGGCGCGATCCGGTAGACCGGCCCGACGTTGGCCGCCCGCCAGGCCGAAGTGTCGCGGTAAAGCTCGCCCTTGGGGTCGAGCACCACGCAACTGCCCCGATACCGCAACAGGTTCGGCACGATCATGGTGGTGGCCTTGCCCGACCGGGTAGGGGCCACGGTCAGGATATGGCCCTCGCCATCCCAATGCAGTTGGCCCTCGACCTTGGACAGCCCGTTGGGGTCGCTGTTGACGCCCAGGATGATCGAGGAGGGGTCGTCGAAGGCGGAAAAGTCGCGGAGCAGCTTGGCGGCTTTCAGCTCGGCGGCCGTCGCCCAGGCTGCTGAGCCGTGAATGGGTGGCGGGTTACTGAGGATTTCATCCTGCCGGCGGCGCTCCTGGTCGCGCTGCTGTTCCTGGCGGCGCCGGCTGACGTGACCATTGATCGTATTGACGATCGTCGTGCCGATCTTCCAGCCGGAAAGGGCGCCTTTACCCGAATTCGAGCCACGTAGGATGTTGCCCAAGGGATCAAATCCCTTGAGGAAGTCATCGCCCGCCATCAAAGCCCCCAAGTCCCGGCAGACAAAGCTAGCGGCAAATTTTTAGTGAAACAACTGGAAATGGTGGCAATATAACAGCGCACTTACGCATCGCCCCAACGTGTACACGTTGATTTTTGGGGCGAAGCGTTGCTCGGTTTTCTTACCGCCGCGAAGGCGCGACGGAGAAAACCGGCAAGTGCGTCAGGGGACACCCCTGAAACCCCGCCGTGCCCCTGGAGATGCCCGTGGCGATCTACCACCTGCACGTCAAGAACATCAGCCGCGGCGCCGGCCGGTCGGCCGTGGCGGCAGCGGCTTACAGGGCAGGGGAGGCCCTGGCCAATGACCGCGAGGATCGGGAAAGCGACTTTTCCGGCCGGGGCGGGGTCGTCCATTCTGAAATCATCGCACCAGATTCCGCGCCCGCCTGGGCGTCCGATCGCCCGGCGCTGTGGAATGCGGTAGAGGCGGCCGAAAAGCGCAAAGACGCGCGGCTGGCCAAAGAGGTGGAATTTGCCTTGCCCCGCGAGCTGCCCCGCGCTGCCTGGCTCGATGTCGCCCGCTCGATGGCCAAGACCTTTGTTGCCAAGGGGCACATTGTTGACCTAGCCGTGCATGACGATGGCACCGGACACAATCCGCACTGTCACCTGATGCTGACCACGCGGGAAATTTCGGCCGCTGGCTTCGGGCCTAAGCTGCGGGCGGCCGACGGCCTGGCCTTCCTGCAGGAAACCCGCCGGGCCTGGGCGGCGATGGCGAGCGCGGCCCTGGCCGGCGCCGGCATCCCCACCGGCATTGATCCCCGTTCATATGCGGCGCGCGGCGAACAGCGGGCGCCGACCACCCATCGCGGCCCCGATCGGGCCGAACGTGCAGCCAGGCGAAAGGGCAGGGCCAACATGGAAACCAGAATGTACGACGATGCCGAGCGGGAATTTGGTGTGCCCGATCCGGACGGCAATGCGATTTCACCGGATCAGCGCGACCTTGCTGAGGAAGCGCTGCTGGCGGAAATGGCAAGGCCGGCGCCACCGGCCGGCCGCGAGCCGGTAGCCAATACGATCGACCTGCAGGAAGCGGCGGCGGCCGTCGAGCGTCTGAACGCGCTGCCAGTGTCCGACAATGAGGCCGAGGCTTATCGCCTGGCAACGCCGCAAGTAAATCAGGAGTGGTGGCGCGTGCCGCATGCGGAGAGGGCTGCGGAAAGCCAGGTCGAGCCGCCGCGTGAGCGTTGGTGGGATCGCAGCGAGAGGTGAGGGCACCCGCTTGTCAAACGGCCGGCAGCGTCCCACACTGTATGTGTGAACAAGGTTTTGCTTGGCCCGATTTTTCCTGTCGCTGAATTGAATCAGCCGCAGGGTGACGCGCTGGCGGCAGAGATAAAGTGGATTGAAGGCGAACTAGTTCGCCGCAAGGCACTTTATGAAAAATGGAAAAAGCGCGTTGAACGGATCGACGTTTATCCCGACATGCCTGCCGATATTCGGACCTATACTTTAGAAGCTTTGGATACCTACACCGCCCTCGTGGCATCCGGCGAACGGCTCCGCGCGACGCTCTATGCTGAACTGCTATCGCAACCGAAATATCAGCCTGCCTATCACCACGAAAACTAGCGCTCTCCATGGAGCTATCAAATGTCGCTGGCCGATCAAATCCAGGCGCTCGAAAAGCAACAGCAGGAATTAGAAGCTGAGGACTCGCGGTTAAAAACCGAAATCGCGCGGGCCGAAGATGCGCTTTTGAATGGTGATCCGGAGCCGCGACGGCTCATATCTTATATTGGCGATCTGCAGAACGATCGCGTGCACGCATCCTACAGCCTCGGGCAAAACGACGCGCGACTGATAGACATGCGCAACATGCAGCAAAAAATCGAGCGGGGCGGAAATGAAAGCGCCGCCGAGCGCTGGCACGGCGACAAGGAAACGATCGGCGCGGCGCGGGTGCCCGACGCCCTGGTGCAGAAATCGAGTCAATGGTGGCGACAAGAGGAACGGCCGCAGTCGGCCGTCACACAAGCCGATGAGAGAAAGCCGGCGAGGGAATGGTGGCGCGATCCAGCCGTTGCGAAAGAACGGCAAGAGGATCAGCGCGAACGTGACCGATAACAGCGCCACTGCCGAATGCTGGCAGTGCCACGGGCCGGGGAATCGATGACCCGAAAGCGGATCGCTCAGATTGCTGCCGTCTCGGTATTTGCCATTGGCATGGTTGGCTTCTATTTTTTCTTAGGAGCGATCAAGGGCAAGTTTTCCGACACAGTCACCTATGTAATCGCGATGGCCGCATTTCTCTTGGTGTTTGGAATTGGTCACCTGACGGAGACCGTCATTTACCAGCCGCCCGCCAAACCGCCATTCGACCCTTACGACCGAACCTAGGCGGAGGGGTTTTGCGTCACTGCCGACCACTGGCAGTGCCACGGCTGGAGAATACCACCTGTTTGCAGATTGTGCCCTTTGGTGATATTCTACTAAGATATTGATATTGTTCGCATAATATACATTATGGAATATGCTTACGGCCAAATTGGCTTGCCAAGCGCTTAAACGCGCTGACGCTCATAGAACCTCGCTCGTTGCGAGACTTTGACCCCGGCACCTGCAGATGCGCCACCACTTCGAGATAGCTGGCTTCCCACATGCCAACCGGGTCAAGTGTTGCGTTATCCAGCAAGACCAAAATCACTTTATCGCAGTCGGCGCCGGCCTTGATCCGGCCAATGCGTTGGCTGCGGGTTGATTCCCCGAAGGCTCGGCCCTTGATCTGAATGCGCTCGTGGCCCTGGCTGGTCACACGTATAGCGTCGTAGCCGGCTGTGCGGGGCGGCGCCAGCTCCAGCTTTAACGTCTCGGCGACGACGTACTCGGCAACCTCGCCAGTGACGCCGATCGGCTTGCCCGTCAATCGATAGTATTCGGCGGCGAGCGGCTTCACTACGGCTAGGATGTGCTTGACGCGCTCAGCCGTTGGTTGCACGCGCTCTCCTCCCTCGACATTATTTTGCGGCTTTTTGCGCATAAAGATATTGAACCGGCGCGATGGCCACCCATATCAGTGAGCCCCGCGTTGGGGCATTTTTTCATTATTTTTGAATTTTTTCCCGCCACTCTCGTTGGAGAACTTTGCCTATGACAACCTATACTTACGTCGATAATTCCAATCTCTACATCGAAGGATGCCGTGTTTCTGCGGTTAAGAAAAATTTGGCCAAAAATATCTATCAGGCCATGAATATGAAGATTACGGATCACGACTGGAACATCGATTACGGCAAGCTCTATGAATTTATTTGCGGAAATGATGCCGTTGCCCGGCTTTGGGGTTCGCCGCCTCCCGGCGATAGCTTCTGGAAGATGTTGGATCGCAAGAAGTTCAACCCGACTGTATATGAGAAGAACTTTGCGAACGGCGAAAAGAAGGTCGATGTTGCGATTGCGCACCGAATGACGAAAGACGCCTACACTCTGATCAAAAAAGACGACGACGACATTCTTTTGGTTGCTGGGGACTCGGATTTCGTCCCGGTAGTGGTCGATCTGGTGGCTGAGGGTTTCAAGGTCGAAGTCGCTTTTTGGGGCCACGCCGCTCGCGAGCTGCGTGAAGCGGCCGTCAATTTCATTTCGCTTGATCCCCATCATGCTAATTTCACAAAGGCGGCAGCACGGGCAGCGTAGCCCGGCGAGCCTCGGAACGGCTACGCCGCCAGCGTGTCGGCAAGCGCCCGCGATACGGTCGAAGCGCTGACGCCCAGGACTTCGCCGATTTCCCGCATGCCTCGCCCGTTGCTCTGCATGGCCCTGGCTTCGATTAGTTGTGTGGGGTTGAGCTTCGGTTTTCGCCCCAGGCTCCGGCCGCGTTGCCTGGCTCGATCTCGGCCGCCAGCCGTGCGCTCGAGCATGATGGCACGCTCGAGCTTGGCGACCGCCGCAATGATCGTCAGCATGAACTCGGCCAGCTCGCTGCTGGTATCGGCCCAGGGCTCGGCCAGCGATCGGAACGTTGCCCCTGCCCGCTTAATGTCGTGAACGATATTCAAAAGGTCGCGCGTCGATCGCGCCAGGCGATCAATGCGAGTGACCATCAGCACGTCGCCGGCATCGAGCGCGTCGATCGCCCGCAGGAGCTGAGGCCGGTCGGCGTTCTTGCCGCTGATCTTCTCGCTGAATACTTTGCCGGCGCCGGCAGCCGTCAATTGCTCAACCTGGGATGCATGATCCTGGTCGGTCGTCGATACCCGCGCATAGCCGTAAATCACACTTCGATTTTGCAACGGACTTTTGCAACGGGCAAAGCCCAAGCCGGAAGCGGGTCGAGGTGGTGTTGCAAAAGGTGTGACTTACGCAACAGCGCTGACCACGTAAGCACACAACGCGACAGAGGCCTGCGCGAGGGTTACGGTGTCGGGGATGCAACTGCGCGCGCCCTGGTGTCTGCCGACAATCGCCCTGGTGGCGATCGGCGCGCCTGCCTGGGCACAAATCTGTGCGGTTACGCCATCACTGCCAGCGCCACAAAGCCCGCCGGCTAGCAACCTGCCGGCAGCGTATCCGCCACCCTCAACTAACCTTCCAGCGGCGCAGGTCGCGCCTGGTGGCAATCTGAATTTGATGAACGGGTTGGTGTCTTACTGGAAGCTCGATGATGCCAGCGGCACGTCGGCCGCTGACAGCAAAGGCTCCATTACAGGAACAGGTTTCAACGGCACCTGGACCACCGGCAAAATTGGTGGGGCCGCGAATTTTAACGGAAGCAGCGATGCTTTCTTCATGGGGTCAACCCCAGTCAACACCTATCCGCTATCGATTGCAGCGTGGGTCAAACCCAGCGCAGCGGGCGGTGAAGTTGCCACAATCCTGAATCATGGCGCCGGCGTTTGGAATGGTTATACGTTCGCATTCGGTTCGAACAGCTTTACTATGACTTCTGTTTGCGCCAACGCTTTCAATAATGCGACCGGCAGCGCATCGCCCGGCGTCTGGCACCACGTGGTGGGAGTTGTTTCGTCGGCCAGCAGCAGGGCTATTTATGTCGATGGCGTTTTAGCAGGGAGCAATACGGGAACTTGCACACCACCGATCACCCCCACCAGACTCAGCATTGGGGTAGCTTATCACGGTAGCCTTATCGACAACTATCTTGCGGGCCTGATTGACGAAGTTGGTGTCTGGAACCGCGCCCTTTCCGCTAGCGAGGTGGCCACGCTCTATCACGGCGGCAGCGGCAACCCCTTCGGCAACAGCTCGTGCGGCTTTAGTTATTAAATCCTCGGCTCGCTAAGTCGCAATTCGGCTTAAGCGATGCCAAGCCCCTTGCCGCGCCGGCACGGCCGGGTCAAGGCCGCGAAGCGCCCGCAGGGCTTGGCCTTGAGGCGGTCGGGACGGTGTGGCTCTTGCTTGACCTATGCAACATTCGACCGTGCGTTGCCGTTCGGCGCCTGTCTGCGAAGAAAGAAACTCGGCCCCTCGACGCGCAAGCGCTCGCGGAGAGCATCAGCTTCTTCTGCTGATGGCGCCGCTGCCAGCATTTTGTTGAAGGCTGCGCGTTCCCACTCCGTCAGCAACACCCTGCCGGATACTACTTTTAGCATTTCCTGCCTCCATTCAATATTTGCAAAGGCTCAACCAGCTATCAGCCAGTTTGTTTCTGCGTCAATATTAATCGGCGATGGGCTGACCCTCACAGAGAGCGGCAGGGCTCGCGTTCCTTTGGCGGCTACCTAGCCAGATTTCGGCTTAAGCCGATGGAAGCCCCTTGCCGCGCCGGCACGGCCGGGTCAAGGCCGCGAAGCGCCCGCAGGGCTTGGCCTTGAGGCGGTCGGGACGGTGTGGCTTCTTGCGTGAGGGATCGTTACCGAATGGCGGAGACGCGGAATCCGCTTGCGGATCTCCGTGGCTCCGGGCCTAGCCTAGAGCCCGGCCGGCACGGCACGCCCTACCCTTTGAGTTTCCAACCTCGAAGCGAATTTGCCTTATCGACAAATGCGGGCTTTGGGTGATCTCGTTTGTCTGGTGGGGTGGTGATAATCGGCCGCAGCGCTGCCTTGAATTTCGCAAGGCCGGCTATTTTATCGTCTTCCTGCAAAATCCTGATCGCTTGGGCATTGGTATGAACGCGATACGCCTTGTCGAACGTGACCAGGCTGCGATCGTAAGCCCGGTGATGCAGGACACACAGCGCTATGCCGTTGGCGGTTACGTCGGTACTGGTGGGCTCACCGACGGGCACGATATGCGCGCCCTCTACCAACTTGAGCTGAACGCCGCACATTGCACATTTATGGCTGTAGGCCGTGAGAACACGGCGCCCAAAGCCGTTGGCCCGAACTGTTTTCCAGGTGGATACCAGCGCGCGGCGGCGTTTCGCGGCCACCTCGTCGTCGATCTCCTCCTCGTCCACGTCCTCGGGGTCATCGCTGATGCGGGTCAGCACCTCAAATTCCTTTGGCACCTTGCCGCTATCGTGCAGGCTTTCCAGATTTTGAATGTAGGTGCTCATAAAATCGGGGCTAAGCGCGATGGCGGTTTCACCGTTGCCCTTGATGTAGGGCGCAAACCCCGAAGCCTCTGCTTTCTGTAGCGCCGTCTCGTTGATTTGCAGCGACGGCGATGCACCAAGGGCGCCGGCATGCTGCCGAACGTCCCAACCGGCGAATACATCGATGTCGTCCCAATAGCCGAGCACCAGCGTGCGGCCGTTCCGCTCTTGCTCGAACTTATCAACGCCAGTGACTTGAATCCGGTACTCGTGCGCGAGAGAAGCACGGCCGCCAAAGGTGATGTTCCAAATGTAAACCTTGACGCGGAAGCGCTGCTCGCCTTGCCACACCGTATAAAGCGCGGGGTGGTAGCCGCGCGATCGATAGAGGAGATTCCAGCCGCTGGCCTGCACGGCGTCCTCAAATTTTTGCAGCAGCTGATTCTTTGAAAGCTTGGCCATCGCGCCTAGTCATCTGCTCCGCGAGCGGCCAAAGGAAACGAAGCGGCCGGATAGCTATCGCCCGAGCCGCGAGAGGGTGTCGCCTTTGCTTTCGCTTTGGCTGGCCGCTTTTTGCCGCCGTCGGCCGGTATTGGCTGATCCTCACCGTTCCACAGCAAGCCAGGATGCGGCACCCGGTAATAACCGTCCTCAACCTTGGGCACGATGAGTTTAGGCGCTACTTTGAAGCGGCCCACGGCACCTTTCAAATAGGAGTCTACCAGCTCAGCGCAAACCCATTTGCGCTTGAGCCGCTCGGCGACCTCGCCCGTCACGCAGCTGCCGGCGAACGGGTCAAATATCTTGTCGCCCTTGTCGGTGAGCATGCGAATAAAATACTCCGGCAAAGCCGTGGGAAATCTCGCAGGGTGGGTTTTGATATTGTTCTCCTGGCAAAAGCGCATGTAGGCGCTATTGCTCTCGGTGTTCGGAATCGCAATCAAGTTGGGTGGGATCGCCGCGCCATTGTTGATAGAAAACTTGCTGCTGATGTCGTGTCCGGACGGCCGTAGCTTGGCCTTATAGCCCTTTTCCAGCAGCGTGTGCATGCTGGGGCTATAGGGTTGCAATACCCGCCGATTGCTGGCGCGCGGCCACTCGGTTTTGGACAGCCACCACACGGTATTGATGGCGTCTTTTACGCGAACCCGCCGAATATTGACCCACTCGGCCGGCGTCGGCAGCTTTGAGGGGTTCCACCAGTAAAATTCCTGAGCCAGGTGAAAGCCAAACTCCTCGCAGAGCATGATGAGCAGCTTGAAGTGATACAGGCTGCGCACGGGCGAGCCTGGCTTCCACGCTCCGCCCAGGTCGATCACGAAGCTGCCGCTGTCTTTCAGGACGCGATGGAACTGCTTTGCGAAAGGCCGGAACCATTCGAGGTAAGCCTGCTCCTCGGCATTGCCGTATTCCTTTTTGCGTGTGAGCGCAAAGGGTGGGCTGGTCATGATAAGATCGAGGCTATCGGCCTTCATGCCGGCCATCACGTCGAGGCTGTCGGCGTGATAGATCGCTCCCTGCTTGGTGGCGAAGTACGGCTGTAACTTTTCTTTATTCTTCACGATTCTATTGCCTCGCCCAGGTCTATTTTTTTCAGTGTCATGGCGTATTCGGCCTCACGCCGGAAAGCGTCCACGATGAAAGCCGGATTATCCTTGATGTTTTCGAGGTCGCCGCCCGTAATCATCACGATGCACAAATTGGAATCGCGCATGATCTTGTTGGCGTAGCGGCGGGCCTGGCTGCCCACGTCCCCTGTTGTGATGACGACGATCACATTGCTTTTCAGGAAATGCGTAAGGCCCACTTCCTTCGCGATGTCGTCGAGCGCTACGCGGGCCGTGCGCTTGCACTGCACCTGCCAGCGCGAGAACACCAGGCGAGCTGATTCAAAAATCAGGTCGATCTCGGCGCCGCCGGTATCCTGGGCGCGCAATCGCGTGGCGACGTAGGTCATGGCCAGGGTGCGCATGAGCTTGAACGCGAGCGCCTCAAGCCCCAGGCCAGCCTCGTATTTATCCTCGCTTTGCACTTCGACCAGAATATCGGCCAGCGGCTTGTCCAGCAGATCCAGCAGCTTTGCGTCGATCTGCCCTTTCAGCTGCTCAAGCAACGGCGTGATGATGTCGGCCTTAAGCTTTGCTGTGGGCTTCACGTCCGGCGAGCGCGAGCCCCGGCCATCGGTGGTTTTAGCCGTCTCGATATATCCGGCTGTTTCAAGCGCATTGAGCACTTGCTTGGGCAGGCTCTTTTCAGGAAAGCGCACGCCATAGGTGGCGGTTGCCAGCTTGACGATCTCGTTAGCGGGCTGAGCTGTTTTGACGCCCGTATTGGCCAGCGCCATCAGGAAGGCACGCTGCTCCGATGTGAATCGACTCAGTACAGCAAATTCCTGATCGTCGGTGCCGAGCACCGCGCGCAAGCGAATGGTGTTTACCTGCCAGTTTTTCTCGGCGAACACGCCAGCCTTGGCAAGCCAGAGGCGCATCATGCTGGGGTGCTTACCGCCGCGCGGGTACGTGACCCCCCTCTCCTCCAGCCCCTCACGCAGGGTGTCGAGCGTCACTTCCTCGCCGGCAGCCATCATTGACGTAATGCCGTTTACCAGGCGCATGCCGTTGAGGTTTAAGAGTATGTGCTTGGCGAGTTCATCATACAGCGCTGCCGGCGAGGCCCGCAGGCTGTAAAGCTTCTGGCCGACCGGCGTAAAATTGGCCTCGCCGTCGATGATTCCGTAAGTGCCCAGGGCAATACGGCAGTTCAAGGCGAGCGTGCGCTGATTTTTCAGCTGCTTGACGGCATCGACGGTTTTTTTGGCGTGCTCGGCAAAAAATTCTTTCAGGATGTCGGCGAGCAGTTGATCGCGGTTGCCCTGGTTCGCATGCACAATGTCGAGCAGCCGCGGCAGATCAATTTGCGACGGGGAAAACTCGCTTCCGAAGGGCAACTCGTTGACGACCAGCGCCATGATCAGCGCCCCTGCCGGGCGTCTGTGGTTGGCGTCGTGGTCGGGAGCTGAGTGGAACGGCCGAGGTAGCTCTGTACGGCGCGGCGAATGACCCAGGCCGCCGAAACGTCTTGCGAGGCGGCGAGCCGGCACACCTCCGCATAGTCTTGCTCATCGAGCGAGACGGTGAGGCGGGTGGGGTGTTTGTCGATTTTTTGGCGGGCCATGTCCGGTGATTCGTTGTGGTGCATTTTGCACCACTAACATGAGTCGCCCCCCGCCGACTCGCTGCCGGCAATTTGGTTGTGCAGAACATAGGCAGCGATCTCTGCCCTGGCGCTGGAAGGCGCAGCCCTAAGCGTCAGGCGAAGGGGTGCCGGGGGTTCCCTGGCCGCGAGAGGTGTGGAGGCCCGCGCTGGCCTCCGCTGGCCACTGGGAGGCGAAGCCCTAAGTGGCCATGGGAAGGGTTCGGGGAGGCCCCCTCCCCGATGCCGACGCGCCCTTGCAAGTCGGCAACAACGGCGAAAGCCCGGTCACTACAACGTAGTGACGGGGCGGGCTTCAAATTCTGGCGCCCGCGAAAAAATCTCGGAAACAGGCGGCGGGTGACACTTCTGCAGGTGTGTCAGGCCCCTGTCAGAAACGAGTTTAGGCGAGTGCCAGAAGCCTGCACGACCGCCTGCGACCGGCGGTCGTCGGTAACACGCCGCCGGGCCTTCGGGCTGGGAAAGCGGGACACACACGGCCCTCGGGCCACTAACTTTTCACGGAGAAAACCAATGTGGACTTTGCACGACAATGAAGCGAGCCGGACGCACTCCGGCAACCAGGCTGACTGCGCAAACCCCACGGGGACGGCAGCGGCAACCTTAGAGAGGAAGCAAAATGAGTGACGCACCAAGTATGGCGACGATGAGAGGCAACGCGACGGCCGACACGTCCCCAGGGGCGAGCCGATTGCAGACTGGAAGGAGAGGAATCCGATTTAGCTGATCGGGTTGTTCGACCATTCCGCCAGCGATGGCGGGCTGACGTGACGCTATAGGCGCACGCAGCAGGTCATAAACACTAACCGAAGGAAAGTAACTGAATGTGGACGCGCTCGAATACGATCTAAAAGAACTCACCCTGAAGGGTGACGGTTCGCATTTGACGCGCATGCAGCGGCATCGGGGCTTGCAGCTCGTCGCCCGCGAATTGAGCGGGCTAGGCTACAAGCTCCCCGGAGCAGGATCATTAAAGCCAAAACATGTTGAGGCGCTGATTACCAAGTGGAAGGGCTCGCGCCTTTCTGCCGGCACCATGAAAAACCGCATGGGCTGGGTGCGCTGGTGGGCCGGGCGCGTGCGCAAAACCAGCGTGTTGCCGAGAGATAACGGCGAGTTGGGGATCCCCGATCGCCACGCCTTCAAGGGCAACCGCGCGCACATTACCCACGGCGAGAAAATGCAGGCCCTGTCCGAGCGCATGCAGCTCGTGCTGCGCCTGCAGATGGCATTCGGGCTGCGGCTCGAAGAAAGTTTGAAGTTTCGCGCCAGCCAGGCCGATCGCGGCGACGCGATCGATCTGCAATCGAGCTGGTGCAAGGGCGGCCGGGCACGCCAAGTGCCCCTCACCCATGCGCGCCAGCGTGCGCTGCTCGATGAAGTCCGCGCACAGTGCGGCACGGGCTCGCTGATTCCGGAAGGCAAGACCTATATTGCGTTCCGCCAAGAGGTCGAGCGCGCGACGTGGGGCGCTGGCATTCGCAACATGCACGGGCACCGTCACTGGTACGCCCAATGGCGCTACCAGAAATTGACCGGCCTCCCCTGCCCTGCTGCCGGCGGGCTGACGTATGAGCGCATGAGCCGCGCCGATCGAGCAGCCGATTACCGGGCGCGCATGCAGATCAGCGCGGAGCTTGGCCACGCCCGGCTTCAAATAACCGACACCTATCTCGGCAGCCGCTTCGCGGCGAAGGCGGCGCGATGAAATCGGGCCTCTCAAAATTGCTGCCGGAATTGCGGCAAACAAGCGCCGCTGCGCTGGAGCAGTTCGCGAGCGTGGAATTGAAGCCGGATGTGGTGCGCATCAAAATTTTCGACGCGGCCAAGCTTGGGCAGTGCGCGCTGCGCCTGACAATCCCGAACCACCTCGACGTGCGAAAAACAAACGCGGCGGAGGCGCTGGCAAGGTGGTGCAAGGAAAACGAGCTTGTGCTGGAATGGCAAAGCCGTGACGCCACCCTGCCCGATGGTCGGCGCGCCACGGTGTTCGAGCCGGAGATTTCTTGGCCTGCAACCTAAGCGCTGGGAGCTATGGACGCAGGCGCGTGTTCGGCGCAAGTGAGCCTGGTGCAACGCGGCCATAGCTGCGCGAGCGATACTTTGCGCGGGTGCGCGCGGTCGGCCCCAGGCTGCGGCTGAAATCCGATCGCCGTCCGACCACCTCGCCCTGCGCGTGGAAGTCAATTTTGCAGAACGAGGCATAGGCCGGATCGGCGCCCTTGAGCATGTACTTGCGCAACCCGGCTGGATTGTAAGCGGCCTTGAGGTCGAGCGCGTTGTCGTTGGTGATGCCGCCGCTCACGGCCTCGAACCAGATCGGCAGACGCCGCGCGAAATCGGCCCAACGGGCCTTCGGGAGATGCAGCACCCAATGCACCGCGAGCTGACCGCCGCCGTGTTCAAGAACCCAAATCCAGGCGTAAGGCCCTGGCGGGCCACTCCCCTGCCCTTTCCGGGACGGCCTCCGCCACCAGGGCGCAAAATGGCGGTTGAGAAGCGTTCGGAATTGGGCGCTGACGGCATCGGGGACGCAAGCGGTGTGGCTGAAGTTCAGCGTGACCAAGGCGGTGAGTGGGAGGCCGCGATCCTCGGCCATGTTGAAGGCGTGCCAGATATTCGCTGCGGGTTTGCGGCCAATGTGCTGGCTGCGGCGAAGTGCTGACGGCGCCCTAAATGTTGGTGATAACTCGACCATGTATACTACTAATGGGCAGCGCCCGGTTGTAAGGCGCGAATCGCCTGGAACCGTCACCATGAACAAAAAAGGTACGCCTTGGAATATGTCAGCACACGAAATTAGGCCGTTATCCCTCGGAAAATGCCCGCGTATGGAGACTGTTATAACAGGACGCTGTTATAACAGCATGCAAGGACACCACACCCGTCCCTCCCAGATGGTTACTGCCCGTTTACTATTTCCTGTTATCCCCTGATCCTGTCATCAAAGAACAACAGCACAACAGGATCACATGAAAACTGTATCCTGTTATACGCGAATCAGTGTATGCGGTTATAACAGCACACCAGCATCCTGTTACGCTGAACGAAAAAGGATAACCTAATGAAGGTGATAGCACTCGTGACGCAGAAGGGCGGCAGCGGCAAGAGCACCCTCTGTGTTTCGCTTGCCGTGGCCGCCCAAGAGGCCGGCAACCGCGTCTGCATCCTCGAAATCGACCGCCAGGCCACGGCCACGCAATGGTCGCAAGCTCGAAAAGGTGAGCCGCCTCAGGTCGGTCAGGTACCCGCCGACAAGCTTGAAGCCACCGTAGCTCGGATCGCCCAAGCAAACGCCGAGGACGGCTATGATTTTGTTTTCATCGACACGCCCGGCATCGACAGTCCCGGCACCAACACGGCCATTCGCTTGGCCGATCTCTGCCTGATCCCGTGCCGGCCGACGCCAGCCGATCTGCGCGGCGTCGGGCCGACCTTGGCCACGATCCACCGGCTCGAAAAAGATTTTGCCTTTGTGCTCAACCAGACGCCGCCCAAAAGCTACCGCGTGCGTGACACGGCCGAGGGCCTAAAGGTTTTGGGCATGCTGGCGGAGGTCAATATCGTCATGCGCAACGACCATCAGGACGCGATGGGGACGGGGCAGGGGGTCACGGAACTGAACCCCGACGGCGCGGCTGCCAACGAGATTCGCCAGCTTTGGGGCTGGGTAGATAACCGAACGAAGGGGTTGCCGCGTGTCAAAGCCGCCTAAAAATATGCTGGGCAGTCTGATTGCCGACATGGGGGCGACGGTCGCCGCCGATGTCGCC
>LNAP01008168.1_pt1 | contig 18293 bp, 15 predicted proteins | sample 602601 | NCBI WGS metagenome assembly LNAP01 (sample SAMN02440304, study PRJNA202911) | soil metagenome | biome: Subtropical and temperate rainforests or woodlands; isolation source: soil samples (1 kg each in a 20% v/v slurry with milli Q water) were... ...
CACATTCAACCGACAGATCGCGATCCGAACGCTTGCCGAGTTGCTGGATCACAGCTTCGGGGATCTCATCAAGTTTGAGTTTATTTGACTTTGGTTTGGCTCGTTCGCTCATAAATCGTTACTTAAATCGAATTGCGACAGCATCTGCGCAGCGAATGCACGCAGTTGGTCGGGAGTCATGGTCGAGATTGGTCGAGGAGGTCATACCGTCGATTTTAGCAAAGCAGACCGTTTGCGGCAGCAAGCCAAGATGCTAATTACAGTTTTAAAGCAGCGTAATAGCGCCACCAGACCCCACGCGTTGCCAAGGCAGGCCTACTAGCAAAGCCTGAAATTGCTCGGTATCCAACTGCACTTCACTTCCTTGCCGAACGCCTGTCCAATGGAATTTACCTTGGTTCAAGCGACGTGCCGACAGCCATACGCTAATCCCATGGTGTACCAGCACTTTCATCCGAGTCGCGCGGCGATTGCCAAACAGATAAGCGCAACGCGGCTTCGCCGAACCTTACACCGCGACCACCCTCGCCAGCGCCGTTTCAGTGCCAGCGCGCATATCCATGGGCTCGGTGGCGAGCAAGATGTTTTAGGGTAAACGCGATCGCGCGACCGAAATCAATCCAAATGAAGCTTCCGCCCCACTCTCCCTGGTTGGTCTGGAAGAGTCGGCACAAAGGGATCAGTCGTTGTTTTCGCAACCTGGTCGGGCCTACTTGCGGCCTCCTGAAGGCGCTCCACGGAGGACGGTACCGATGCTGGTATTTCAGCGCTCGCTTCCTGCTCTTCAGACTGCTCAGAGCTTCCTGAGGAATATAGGAAGACCATGGCCGCGAACATAACCAACGGGCCCATGACCATAGGCAATATCTTCATCATCTCGTCCAGACTGTCGGCCATGTTTTGAAGGCCCGGTGCCGCAAGCGCAATCCCCGGGGTGACTCCGAGCGCCACAAGTACTGTCGTCCTACAATGTTTTCCGCGCATGAGCCATCTCCGAAAAGTGATGCCTCATTCTCCAATCAGCGCCAATTGCGAGGGCCCCGATTAGGCCTCCGTACAGGGGCGAACCGTCCGCCCTCCCCCACATAAAGTATTACGTAAGAAGGCGCACCTCGCGTTTACCGTGGCGCTTAACTGATGCACACGTCAGGCAATTACGCAGAGGCTTTTTCAGGATCGCTACTTGGCACCTGAGCGGCGATGGATTCCTTCAGGTTGTCCCTGACATAAGCAATCGCCTCCTGCGCAACTACCGGCCGAGCCTCCAACCAGAAGCCAACTGCAGACGGACTTCTCTGAGGGTTGTCCTGACATTGGGAGCCGCGAAGCAATAACGCGACATCCCCTTGCAGGGAATACCAACTGTAATTTTGCTTTTCCACATCAACCCAGTAACTCGCGCTGGGCACTTGGAACATCAATTCCAGGACTTTAAGCACCACCCCGGCCAAAGGGTCAGTCGATGACTGCAGATGGCCCATCAACGGCCCCAATGTGCGCAGACGCTCGATGCGGACACGATTACCCCAACTGATCAGGCCTGGGGTACGCCCCTGTAGCTTGGGGAGGTCAATCTTATGGAAGCCTTTGCCCCGGTAGGCTAACCAATCGGTAACCTTCTTACCGCACGCACCGCACAAGGTAGCGCGGGCATAGTTCAAATCGCTGCGCAGACCACTTTTATTCCTGTAGTGGAACGTGAACACATCGGTGTGAGCGCAGACACGTTTCGACGGAGCGCCATGATGATTTGCAGCCATAGGTTCACCACTGATTACGTTAGTGAACCCAGTGTCACTCAACTTTTTAAAGTGCAAGGGGGCGTTTTATAGTCTTGAATCACACGGGGTGGAAGCAAAGCCAGCGGGATAGCGATCTCACTCAAGCCCCACTGTGGCGGGCCGCAATTAAACAATTCCCAGCACGAAAAAAAACCCGCCGAAGCGGGTTTTTTCTCTATGGGAGGTCTTAAAAATCGTAACGAACGCGACCGAGTACGGTTTGGCCGTCGAAGTCAGTTTTGGTTTGGTAGGTGTAGCTTGCACCCACGGTTACAGCACCGATTTTGTAATTGGCGCCAAGGGTTGCTTCGTAACTGTCGCGGACCGGCGAAGCACCCGTGGTAACAAATGGGCTTCCACCCAGGACGAATGCGGAAGTCGAGGAAACTTTGTCACCGATGAAGTCATGCCATGCCATCACGGTCGCTTCTGGTTCAAGGCTACCCATGCCCAGCGGGAAGTCACCGGCGACGCGAACCCCTGCACCTACCTCGCCAACCTCAAAGCGCTGACCACCGACTTGCAGGGCGGCCGACGACCCGTGCTCAGTGAAACCGTCAATTTTGACATTGGTGTAACGGGCACCCGCACGAGGCTCGACAACCAGATTGTCGAACCGGAAGTCATAGCCACCCAGGACACTTGCACCCAGCAGGTCGGAGTCATAGTTACCCTTGGCCTGAGTCCCCACGATGAAGCGCTTGGAATCGTTGTCGTTCTTACCGGCCGTCATGCTCCCGTCCACGAACCAGTTGCCAAGCTCGTAGCTGCCATAGAGGGTGAATGCGCTCCCCTGCACCTCAGTCTTATCGCCGCTGTCGCTGGTCACATTGGTGTTCAGGTAGCTGAATGCGGCACCGATAGTGGTTTGATCATTGATCTTGCCGTCGGCGCCAATCGCAACACCAGCACTGTTGGACTGGAAGCCATCAACACCACCCCGGCTATTCTGGTCCGAGTTATTGCCCAAACGCCGGTTTCCTTCAGCACATCGCCCGACGACAGGCCAGTGCGCAAGCTGCTCACGCGGTTGCTAACTGCCCCACCCACAATGGTTTGCCCAGAGAGAGCAGCCACAGTGCTCCCACCGTTAACTTCTGGGGTCAACTGCTTGGCAATTTTGAGGACTTCCTCGCGAGTTTGTGCATTGTTCAACGCCTGGAAAACCGGGTCGGTTGGCTGCAACTGGCTGAGGATGCTGTTTTTCATCGCCAGAATGGCGCCAGTGGTGCCATTGAAAACGCTGTCGTTACCATGCGGCGAACCATCCCCCTCGCCACCATTGCCGCCACCATTGCCGCCACCGGGGGTACCACCGTCCGGATCTTCGATATCACCAATTTCATCGTCGGTCTTTGCCTGTACGACTGCTTTAACAGTCGTTCCATCCACGGCAAACTGCTTGACGTTCAACAGATAGGAACTGCTGGACACGGCCACGCCACTGTCAGCGATGGAGCCGGCCTTCACCAGGACATACTCAACGCCTTCTTTTGTTGGCGTAAAGTCATAAGGCTTGGCTGAAACCGTCACCGCCGAACCCGCGTCGAAAGTTGCCGTACCAGAGACATCGAGGTAAGCAGTGTTCGGGTCGGTGTCATTGGCGAGCATCAGATCCATCGCTGATCCACCTGCCAGGTGTAGATCGCCCTTCAAACTGCTTTGGGACGTCCGCAGATACAGGTGTGCATTCTTGCCTATGTTCATCGAGTTAGCCTCGATGTTCTTTGCGGTGACAATGGAGGACCTGTCCTCCAGGACATTCAATTGGCTAAGACCAAGAATGTCACCGGTTACCGATCCGCCCCCCAGGTTCAGGGTTGTGTGACCGCCACCGTCAATGGCGGCGATGCTGCCCAGAATAGTACCTCGGCCGCTGTTGTTGATTACCAAATCAGACGCGCCGGTGTTGAAGATGCCAACGCCCCAAGAAGAGATCGTTGAAGTGTTTTGAACGACCGCGGTGCCAAGGTTACCGTCGTCGTATCCCTGAACATTGTCGACATAGATGGCATTCACCCCCCGGTCTGGAACGCCTTGTGCGCCTACGGCGTTAATTACACCGGTGTTGTTCAACGGCCCAAATTTCGAGTCTTGGAGCACAACGCTTCGGGCGCCCGCACCACTTGCGTAAAGGAGACCAGAGTTGGAAATACCGCCTTTTACATCTGCCCCTGCCAATTTAAGGGCAATGGACTGTTCGCCGTTGACCGAAATCACTCGGCTGCTGGTTAGTGCTCCACCAATCTCATACTGGCCGTCATTGACGATCCCCAGCCCCACGACGGAGTGACCGCTGCCGAAGATTTCGTTGGTGTTTTCAATGTTGCCTTCGATATCGGAGTTCTTCACCAGAATCCCGTAAGTGGCCGGGGTGCCTACAGGAAAAATACGACCGATTACATTGATAGTACCTGCGTTCGACAAGGAGCCGCTGACGGTGCTGTTGTCGAGCAACATCCCGATGCTGTTTGGACCGTTGGTTTGGATCTGCCCGGCATTGTGCACGTCGCCATCTACGATCGCATGATCCAACGTGAACGAGACACCTCCGTCGGCAAAAGCCCGCAATGTGCCCTGGTTGGTGATAGATTTTGTGTCGGTGCCGTTGACTTCGATCAGACGCACCGGATCACCATTGATGTCGACAAGCGTCAACCCTCCGGTGATTGTCAGGTCTTCAGCGACACTGGTATTCCACACTTTAGGTCCGGCATTGACCTCATAGCTTTCTGCATTGGCGAAGCTGGCCGAGGTCGCTACGGCGATTGCCAGCAAGGAGAGTGGAAGCGAGATACGATTCATCGTGAGTCCTTGAATGTGCTTTGTTTTTTCACGCTGGAATGGTGAGAGCAGATTCAGAATACCGACGCTTCGTAAACTGCAAGCCCCCTATTCGACCTACTTATTAGAACCATCTGACACGCCCTCTTTCGGTGTTTACGTATCGCCCATCTCCCCATCTCCCCATCTCCCCAGCTTCCCACCTCATCCCACCGTTCTGGTGCCTCCTACCCCAGCGCTTTTCCCGTCTCTTAAAAAACTGTACGGCCCCTGAAGCGGAGCGAATAAGGGGTTTGGGGAGCAATGGAACTGAAAACCAACGTAAGCACGAATTAGCAGGCCGTAGAAAAATGCCGGAGCCGACTTGGCTCTGGCAAACTACCTGTCATGTTCCCAATTTCAGTAGGCAGATGCGTAATACGTAGGCCCGCCGCGAACGTCCAGAAGTACGAGCCAAACAAGGAAGCGCCAATGTCCAGAAGTAGCAATCGCAAACATACAAAAGCCGACAGGTTCAATATTGATGAAATACGAAAGAACGCAGTTAGCTCTATTCAGCTAGGAGTGGAGGACTATGTGATAAGTCGCGATACACCTGGAAAAACTACCAGAGCTATTTCTGCTGCTAGAAATATATACGCAGGCGTCTTGTTGCTATTCAAGTACAAAATAGCCTCACTCGCCAAGACACCCGAACAAGCCCAAGCATTGATCTACATACCAACGTCTATACTTCCTAGTATTACGGATACCGGCGACATATCTTGGTCACCAACGCCGCACGCTCGAGATACCATAAATACAGGCATGATTAAGGCAAGGCTCGAAAGCTTAGGAGTTAGTCACGACTGGCAGGCGATTCTGCCTTTACGCGACTGTCGGAATGCTTTGGAACACCTTCATCCTACGGACCCTATCAGCAGCATCCAAGCCTCTATAGCGGCACTTTTCCCCATGCTTAGTCGGTTCATCACACAGGAGCTAGGGGAAGCTCCAGCAGCGTTGCTCGGGGACGCTTGGCCAACGATGCTTGCTACGCATGACTTTTTCAAGGAATGCGAGAACCAAATAAAAAAAGAATGGATTGCAATTAGCTACCCTCATTCTGTAATCAATTTTTTGCGCGATTGTTGTTGCCGAGCATGTTATTCCTCACTGCTTGGCCCCATGCAAGAGGATGTAGATAACCTAGTCCCAATTGATACAACAGACTTTCGCTTGCATTGTATTTCTTGCAGTCAAACAGAATCAGCGATCGAGTTTCTAGAAGATAATTTCTCAACCTTGCATGAGGACCCTTTCGAACAAACAGAGCCCTCGGTTGTACAAGAATGCAGTGCGTGTTTGACCCGCATGTATTTGATAACCGATTCGACATGCCACTGGTGCGGATATGAAACGGTATGGCCGAAATGCGCTTGCTGCGATAAACCGATTACAGAACATGTTGCAAATGAAGGAGGCAGGCTGTGTGATCGGTGTGCTGAAGATGAGTGGCTTGATCATCGGCGCTAAGACAATCGCCAAACATCAGGGCAGATTTGGGGTTTAGCACTTAAGCCCTCCTGCCCATAAACCAGTGTGCTGCATTGGAAGTTCGATAAAACCACCGTTTACGAAACCGTTTCAGCGAGCGCCAGAAAGGCCTTACCCACCCCCAAAGGGGTTCGATAAACTCGTTTCGCTAATCAAAGTTAGCTCATCAATTACTTCTGACGAGTAACGCGGACTCTAATTCGTGCTTACGTTGGTTTTCGGTTCCATTGCTCCCCAAACCCTATTAACGAATAACCCGGCATCGCCGGGTTGGGTGATCAGTGCCGAAGCCGAGGGAAGGAAGAGTCGGAGGTCCGCCAAGTGCCGTCACGACTTGGTCGGCCTCCACAGCGCGAACAAACTCAGCAGTCTTTTCACAGCACCGGGTTTGAGATCAGGTTTTGCAGCAACAGGCGGTAGCGTTGCGCGATATGCCACCAGCAAAGCACTATCTCGACGCAGCATACGAAGTACGGTCTGATTCGCATCAGGAGTCTCTTGGCTCAGTGAATAACCGTAGGTCTCGCAGATGAACTGAGACACGGCTGCGCTTCGTGAGCGACCAGCCTGACAGTTCACGACTATGTCCAATCCGGTAGCGGTCAGCTGACTAATGGATTCGCGCAGACGATCTGCCTGAGGCATTAGAAAATAGTCGCGGAATAAATGCTCAAATTTGGGCCCAAACATCGCCATTTTTTCTTCGTCGAAATCACCATCTACGAAATGGTGAAACTCAACACTCCGCCAATGGCTGGCCTCCACCAAAGCTTGATCATCCTCACCGTCAGAAATGGACAACAAATGCGCTGGGCTTGCCGGCCGATACCGTTGCGCGTCGAATCGTGACATGAACTGCACTGTGGGCATACGCTCTCCTTCAGGATTGTCCTGCGCTTTAAAGCCAGGCAGGCAAGGATCGCAGCTTGGTAGCATGGCTTGGGTTGAGTTCGGCCCTCTCAACAGTCGCCAACTCCAGACAGCCCAGCCCAGTGATTGCAAAAACGTGGAAGTGACGCGGAGACAAGAAGGGGCCACTCAGTACCTCGAGCTCAGCCACTCACTGGAAATATCACGGCGGGCACGCTTCACTCCCAGCGCCGTCTAGACAGCGGCCCTAGGGGCGAGGCGAACTCTGGGGGCACGGCTCAAGTTGACCAACAGCACACGTCGACCCCGACTTGCAGTTCGAAGAGTCCATGGGAAATTCGGATAACCCTATTCCGAAGACAGGAGCTGAAGATGAATCCCTCCCCCACGCAAAACGAAGAAACCGTGCTCGATGCAGCATTTCATCTCGAAGGAAGTAACAACGCTGCTCTGACTCCAAGCCCCCCCAAAAAAGTCTACAAGCGCATCCCCTTTTCCCGCCAACCAGGCCTGGGACGCTACAACGCAACTCGGGAGGAGTGGCAAGGTGCATACCGAGAAGCCCGTCAGCGTGCACGCCAAGCGCATCTGCCGGACGCCACTCAGAGTGGCATTGAGTGGAAGGCCCAACTCATTGTCACCTTTGAGCGGGGTCTGTACCTCGATCGCCTGCAGTCGCCGGTTAGCGATCGCTTAGCTGAGAAGCGACTGATTGATGAAATCGTAGGGGAATAGGTCCGCCGCGAAGGGCAGTTGGCGCCAGGAAGAGCCTTCTATCGCGCTGATTGCCCGATTAAAGACCGACCCGTGGGGACGAATAGATTCACGGGCACTGATCCAGCACGAAGCGCGGATAACTCGCGTCAGGAGGCTGTGATGCTTACTTTGAAGGCCTCTTCGCAGCGTTTGTTGAGCAGATCTAGAAGTACTTCAGCATCATTCGCGGCATCGACGCAATCACGTTCCAATGCCCGGCCAAGGGCCTCCTTGAGCCAGCTACTGGCAACTGGTGAGTTGAGTACTTCACGAATCTCTCGGTCGATATGTGTGCTCATGCTTGCCCCTTATTGATCCTGCGTTTTTCGCTTGGGCAAATTTTCCCACAAGCATCAATCAGGCAAGCCCCTATTCACGCCTAAATATGGCTCCAATCCCTGGGGCTGTCCGCGGAAATGAAACCATCCCCTCCATGCTATTGGACCTGACGTCTCGCACTGGAAGCCCCGGCGACATCCAAGCCCCAACTCCTCGCAAAAAATTCTTTCCGACCTGCTACTGCCACCAAGCAGCCAGTCGGCATGGTCAGGAATGTGCGCCCCACAAGCGCAGGTTTGACCCGGATATGTAGCCGGATTGAGGCCTTGCAGTTTAGCGATCGTGAGTACTCTCGAATCATGAAAGGCACAAACGCCGAACCAGATCCCTCATAGGAATGAGAACATCCCTCAAAGATTCCGATATTCCGGCTAGCGAGTACTCCCTCGATTTCGTGCTCGGTTCCATCAAAGGTGCACTCGAACGCGGAATGAGCGCCAAGGCGCGTGACCTCTGGATGCCATCGGTCAAAGAGATCGACAAGATCCACGTGATGGATGGTCTGAACGTGCGCGTCAACGACGCCGACTTGCAGGCCCATATCCGCAAAATTGCAGACAGCATGAAGGTTAACGGCTTCAAAACCCCCAAACCCCTTGAGGTCTTTGTCGTCGAACAAGCGGACGGTAGTTCAGTTTGCTACCTCGCCGACGGTCATTGCCGACTGGCAGCATTGCGTATCGCGCTGGCCGAAGGCGCAAAAATCCTGAACATTCCAATTGTCACGCTGCCAACCAAAGGCATTGGCCTGCAGGACATCATTGCGGGGCTGTACACCAGCAACACCGGCAAGCCGCTGACGACGTTTGAAACCGCACTGGTGTGCAAGCGCCTGGCTGGCTTCAACTGGACCCCGGTACAGATCGGCGAGAAGCTGGGCTTCGGCGCTGAGTATGTGGACCAATTGCTCGAAGTCGTTAGCGCTCCAATCACCATCGTGACGATGATCCAAAACGGCGAGTGCTCGGTCGGACTCGCATTGGACATGCTGCGCAAACACCGTGGCGGCGCCGTTGATGTGCTCAAGCAAGGTTTGGAGAGCGCCAAGCGTGCTGGCAAGAAGAGCGTTACGAAAAGCTTCATCGCCGGCGCCAGCCTGGAGAAAGTCGTCAAGAAGCAGGCCAAGCCGCTTTACGACGCCGCCAAGAAGGTCCTTCAAGGGCTTGAGCCCAGAGAACCAAGCCTTGATGCAAGCGCTGCTCGACGAAATCAGCAACAAGGAAAAATTGGCAGACGAGAAGGCCAAAGCAATGGAAGCAAAGGTTGCAGCCGAGGCTGACCAAGCTGCTGCCTGATTCCTGCCCAGCCGGCCCCTACGGGGGGCCGCTCTCTATAGCCCACAGTTTCCCTTCCCCTTGATGCCGCCGTTGAAGGCTTGCATATCCCAGCATCGTGAGAGCCTTCCTTCAACTTAACTGCAGGAATGCACTCATGTCTGAGCCCCAGAACACCCAGTTAACCACCCGCCGCCCGCTCGAAGATTTTGAGCGTGTGGAGAAATTCCAGTCTCTTCAGGCCGGTCAATATTGGCGAGCAAATTCGGCGATTCCGCAAAAGGGCATCACCCTCGATTCAGTTCTGCTGCTGCAATCGATTAAGTGGGTCGATGACGCCGCTCACACCATTGTCCTGCGAGCGCATCCGTCAAAATTTGGAACTCGCGAGGAAATCGAGATCCCGCAGCCCGATGGCTCAACCCGGTCAACCTATGTGAGCCATGGCACCTATGAATTCTTGTTGAAAGACTTCCTGGTCCAGTTCGAGTACGAACCAGACGCCGATCGAATTCGTGCCGAGGAAACCGCCCGCATTCACAGTTCGATGCAGCAGCTGCAATCGGAGCTGATCGAAGCGCAATCCAACCCGGACATCCTCGCTCGTGTGGTAGAGGATCAATTGCGTAAAAGCGCTGAAGCAGAGAGTGAGCCAGATAACGAGGGCGGTGCCTTGGTACTGTTCGACCACTCAGTGCGACAAGAGATGTCGCAGCTGGCAACCGGCAGCATTGCCAATGCCTTGGGCAGCGGAATCACTGCCGAGAAGGTTCAGGCAATGAAAGCTGTCGCTGAGCGCGAGTACCAGGTGGCCACCATCCAGTCGCAATGGATTCAGGGCAAGACAACCGAGATTGCTAACGTGGTTCGAAAGCTCACTCCGTTCTTTGAGGAGAAGGCCGCGGCGTCGCTGGCCAAGACGGAGGATATCCGTTCGTATGTCGCCAAGCTGATTGAGGGCATTGAGTCCCTGGACCTCTACATCGGCAAGTCTGTCGAGGTGCAGACGATCCGCATCGGCAAGGCCGCCCCCCCTTCCCAGCCGCTGAGCTTTGTGCAGAAGAAGTTGCTGATGGATGAAGAGCTGGCCGTTTGGGCGGAGGTCAACGAAGACTTTGATTTCACCAAAGAAGAGATGTTCTTTGACGCTTTGCGAAATCACGACGATCTGGTCGAACAAATTTTCCCCACGGAGCGTTGCGTCCTGGTGATGGCAACTACCCGGCGCGATATTGATTATGGTGATCGTTGGACCAATCAAGCCAAGAACGATGAGAACCGCAAGGTCTTCCTGATGGTGCGGAATGGCGAAAATATTCATCGTGTGTTCAGTTCTGTCGAAAGTCACTTGGGAACCAGCCGGCTCTTCCCATCCAAGGACGACCAGGACAGAATTTTTCGGGGCGTAGACGGATCACAGATTAAATTTGAGGACGTGGCGTACACGGCTCATCTTTCCAGCCATGCAAGGTATGCGTTGCACTACAAACGATTCCTGCTCCTGATGTGCGGCCTGGACCACAGGTTGAAGTTGTTTGGCGACTTTTACGAAGGGCCCGAGTCCCTGCACTTTGTCACCTTGGCATTCCAGGAGCGATTCTGCCGGTTCATTCATGACGATGACGGTGCTGGCCTGATCGACACCACGCCTCGCCAGCCGGTTGCAGAATGGATCAAGGAAAAAAACGCTTACCTCTGCTCTGGTAGCAGGGTCCTGTGCTTGTGGCACGAGCTCATGAATCCAGACACGGCCCCAAGCGCCTGTAAGGAACGGCCAGGAGACTATTTTGATCGAGTCTTCAGCCCCTCAAACACGATCGACTTGAAAATTGCCGCAAGGATTTCTGACTCGCTCTGCGTGAAAGTCGAGGTGAGCGGTGGCTACGGCTCTAAAGCCCGCACGTTTGCCTGCAACGTGAATCTGACCTCCTTTGACCGTCGTACCTGGGCATCGGGCAACCTCGCCTACCTGTGCCTTGATACGGTTGAGCCAGATGAATTGCGCTGGTACATCCACAACCGTGAGGCCCGCAGCAACCACCTTCAGTTCATCCGGTTTTTCAAGCTGGCGCTCGCGCACCTCGAACAAGAGCGAGCAAGCGAGCTGGACGCCCGTAATCGGATGCACCAGGCCCTAACCGATGGCGCCATTGCCCACGGCGAAGAAGCGCGTGGAGTCATCAGCCAAACCGTTATTGCATGGCGTGCCGCAAACCGTGGCAAGGCACTCCCACAGTTTGTGGATGGCAAGGCCCCCGCGGCGTGGAAAGGACTCCTTGACCAGATGTACGCTCTGGCCGGGAACGGAAAACGTCAGGCCCAAGAAATTGAAGCCCTCGTTCGACAGTCGGGCTACCAGCCGCTAAGAATTGCCCTGACAGGGAACAGCAAATTCGTTGTCTACGCCGCCCCAAAAGACAACGAGCTCGATAACCGACTCGAGCCCCATGCGTGGGTGCACCGTATGGTTGTTGAGTACGGCAAAGGCAAATATGTAGAGAAGAGCCGACGTTGGGTCATCCTGCGCCAGATTGACGCTGCCGAGACTTCCCTTGAAGAATGGAGCGAGATCAAGGGATGGCTGCGAACCTCTGTATTCGAGTCCTATGAGCTCAAGCAGGAGGTTTTGGGTGAGGTCATTGGCCACGCCGGCAAGCTCGAGCCTCTTCTAAGTGTGCTAGATCCTGCAATGCACCGGGTCCTGCTCGAGGATTGGTTCGAACTTCGCAGCGAAATGACTGAAGAGTCCAACTCCGTCGCCAGCCCCAACCTGGTGATACCCGTAGGCGTCTACTTCTTTCCCAGCAACAGGAACGTTTGCTACATCGGCGTTGGAATTACAAATCCATATGGCTGGCTGTACAACAATGCCCCTGATGACAAAATCCGTGATGAAATGCGCCGCCGCTTCATTCGTGCGTACTTCGACAAGGAATATGGCGCCTCGGATCATGACCAGCAGATAGCCTCCAAGTCACGATGGGCCCTCGCGCAATTATCGGATGAACACCGATATGAAGGGATGAAACCTGTGTCCGGCGCCTATATGAGATTTATGGGCAGTGGTTCTCATCCTGACCCGCGCCTGGCCCCGGCGTATGCAAGCTGGATCAGTCGAGATGGCAGAGGCGCTCAGGTTTGGTTCGCAGATGGTTGTGTCGATGATAACGGGGCACTCATGCTGGATTCACTGCTTGGCGTGTCACTGCCAGCTGACTACGATCCCCGCGATGTGTTTGAAGTGCATGCATCGACGGCCGATGGCAAAGAAGTTCCTTTCGGCAGGTGGCTTGAAATCGTTCCTGCAGGCTCAGATTACACGGCAATCAACCGCAATGTTGTCGGGGCAAATGGTTACTCATTTACCACTTCACACTGTGCCTCTCCCGCTGAAGCGCATGCGCTAATTCAACGCAGGGCTCTGGCAGCAGGCGTTGAAATAAAACCTGCAGCAATGGTGGAAGGAGCGCCCCTACCTGCCGAAGGCTGCGAGCGGTGGATCATGCTTTCGTGATCAGGAAGGAACCCGCTCCTATCGCCAATTTAGTATTTCAAAAGCCCTTGCACACTGTCGCGCCCCTCGAACGTACCGTGTGTATGGGCTGTAGATGCACCAATCAGGAGACCATATGACAGAAGAAATGCTGGCGTCGTGGGAGCGCCTAAACGCCGCAGCGGCTCGAATTCCTCGAACGCCGGCGCAGGATCTAACCGCCGCAATCGATAGGCTGGAATACGCTCGTAGAGCATTCAAGACGATGGTTGAAGCTGACCGACCAAAACCGCCGGTGGAAAAGCGCCCCGAACACGCCGAGGACTATGAGCAGGCGCCCGACTGGGTAACTCATATCGTGGAGAGTTGGCCGGATCCGGGGATCTTCGTGTATGCCCGCGCTGATGGTGACCTGTACCGAGGATCCCCTCATCTTCGCACCAGCCAATTCAGCAGCTTTGCGGTTCGGCTCTCGGAATCAGAAGATGCTGATGAGCCAGGATGGAGAGTTGTGTCATCACGGCCGATGGATACCCATACGCACGAGCGATGAGCGACCGATTCGAGATATCCTAGTACTCATCCCGAACACACCACAGATACAGTCAAACTATGACAGTGCATCAGCTCACTACAGCGCCTACCGAAACTGATCTAGAAGCCGAGCTTCGCGCCGCCATCAGACACGCGTTTCCCCTCCTTCCACAGAGCGCTATTCGCCATCAAATCCAGTTCCAGATCAAATTTGGACATGCGGTTTACAAGGTCGACGGAGCTGAAGCAAAGTCAGCAAGATCACGAGCTGACGTCGTGCTGTATTTCGGGGAAAAGCCCTTGGCGGTTCTTGAGCTCAAGAGAATGGGCGAGAAGCTCCAAGCCGATGACGGTTTGCAGGGCCTCTCATACGCCCGTGCACTTGACCCTTCTCCCCCGCTGGTGGTGGTCACCAACGGAAGCGAAATACGGTATCTAGCCACTCACACGGGGTCAGTGTGGGTCGCAACAGAAAAGTCCGAGCAGGCCTTTACAGCTCTGATGGACAGCGCCGCAAAAGTGGCCACGGCAGACTTGAAGTTGGCCATCGATACCTTGATGGGTACGAGCCCTTCCATCTGGATGCAAGCGGTCCGGACCGCCACCAGCCAAAACTTGGAGGAGTTATCGGGCGATCTAGGAGACACCGATAAAACGTTTGCTCGAGGATTCCTCATCGAACGCCGAGCTACAGCAGAAGTGCTCAACTTGCTGGGGGAAAACAGACGACTTATTTTGCTTGAAGGTTCCTCTTTGGTAGGCAAAAGCAACGTCTTGCGCGAACTGTGTGAATTGACTGCCAGTAGCAATGCAGGGGCTACGCTTTACATCGAGACCGAGACGGGCAATAGCATTCTCCAAAACATTGCAGACGTTCTGGAAACGTCCCTGGATTGGCCAGTGACGGTCGATGACGCCCGTCGGTGGCTGAAAAAAGTATCCGAAGCGGAGGGCCCCGATCTTATCCTGGCGATCGATGGTCTCAACAGCGACGACAGGGATGTGCGAAAAGAGATTGAGGACCTGAGCAGTTCGAAATTCGGAGCTCGTTTGAAGCTTGTTGTCGCACTGGATACCACTGTGGCCAACCGAATTGTAGTCACCAAGGGCCGGAACACCTCGCCGATAGGGAACAGAGCAAAGCGAGTAGTGGTGGGCGCATTGGATGATGAGGAATTCAAACGAGCCGTACAGACAATGAAGCGGCGTCGGTTTGAATTCATGAATGGGGCCTACTACACCAAGGAATACCGCTACCCATGGGTACTCCGAAACGTGGCTGCTTCGCTAATTCATGGATTAGAAGGTGAGGACCCAGACATCTCTCTGGCCCTGCTGCCGATGCTCAGCACAAATCTAATTCACTATGCCCGCGAACGGTTTGACGACATCACAATTCGACGTGAATTCGGCAAGCTCGCCCAGGCCACGATGATCGAGGCCAGTGATCAAAGTCGCAATCCTGCGCTAATCAGCGAGTTCCAACGTTCATTTGTTATCCGCCGATCAACCTTAACGCAAACGTTCGACGATTCAGCATTGGACTCCCTTGCTGAATTAGGCTACCTCAAAGAAACGATACATCACGTCACCGACGAGCCTGTTTTTTACGTCCGGCAGCCGGCGCTTCTTGCCAGCGAGCTTGCACGGCTGCTGAAAGCAGAAATTATTACTCGAGGAACGGATAACCCAGAGGAGACTGCCACATGGTTAACCGGTGCTGCAGAACACCTTCCCCTCGGTGACGTTACAGTGGCTCATGCGCTCATTGAAGCAGCGGCCGAGGAGGATGGGACCGCTATCGGAGTCATCTTGACTCTCCTGAAGACAAAGCCAAACCGCAGGCCTTTAAGGGCTGGAACGGAGATCGCTGGCACTCATCCAAAGCTTGGGTTTATTAAAGGTCGAGTGATCGGTGATGGCGAGATAGAGATCACCCGCCGCGGCACCGTTTACAGGGTCAAGGATGAAGAAGGAATCGGGCATCTGTACGGGGATTTCACGCCATGGATGATCCTCTCGCATGTCTGTGACTCGCACGAGCTACTCATAAAAGAGAATGGCGAGTTCATGGGCATAGAAAAGTCCATCCTCTTACAAATCGGTGCTTTGGAAATGCCATTGCTTCAATCTGGAGCAATGCATAGAGAAATGTTGACTCACGACCTCCCCAATGGGTCGATCATTTGCCATGCTGTCGGAATAGTTGAACCCATTACACAGTCGATTTTTTCGTACCTCATCAGAGATCTTGATAAGTCGAAGGAATGGATTGCGCTCGCTTTGACTAGGGATTCCGGCCCTCTGCTTTCACGCATCCATATCGCATTGCGCGCGGTTGCAAGGATCGATGATACGAGCCTTTCAACCTGGGCGAAGGAAAAGCTTGTCAACGAAATTGTACCAGCGTTGGAAAGGAAGCTTCCCGGCCACGCGGATCATTTGAACGGGCCGGTTTAGCAACTGCGCTATTGCGCGCCCTCCCTTAATGAAAAAACCCGGCATGCCGGGTTTTTTCATTCATTAGCTACGACGTTGATTAGGTGAACAACCACTACCTACAAGTGCAGGAAGGGTGTTAAGCCAACGAGGAACCCCATAACCCCAAGAATGCCACCCATCACGCCGAGTCGAGTCGAGAGACGAATACCAAGATCAGGATGGCTCCAAAACCATTGGTAGATCTCGAGGGTCGACGCTCGCCTGATTTCCAGGTCTACGTCAGTTTTAAATTTGATGCCGAGAACGTCGACAGCATCGTAATCCAGACCAACAGCACGCTTGGTAATCGAGATGCCGCCTGGTGTACCCATCGCGTACCGCAGTACCCGTGAGCCATTTTTAGAGTTGCAGATGACCACCGCTTCCCGCCGGAAGAACCTTTTAGGGTCCAACCGTTTCGAATCGATGTTGCTGTTGTGCAGGCGGACGATGGAATGTTGAAGACCACAGTCCTCGGGTAGAAGCTGAACGACCGTTTCCACTCTCATAGTCACACCAGCCTTCCGGAGAGACCGGAAATAGCGTGGTGTCCTAGAATGACCGTAGGGGTATAGCAGTAGTGGAACCAAACTACCTCACCGGTTGTAGCCTCAAAAATCCACCCTCCCGCCGATTCACGGTGTGAGCGCGCGGCCTCAATGGTTTCAAAGCCGGAAAAAGTTGGTTCTTGCGACATAGTGTGTACCTCCAAATTAGCTTTGCAGGCACACCCACCCTACCGGGAGAGTGTGCCCGGTAGGCGAAGATCCCGGAAGAGTTGCCGGGAGATTGAGACGAGAATCAGGTCCTAAACGGACCAGGATTCCCAATGGTGCGTAGTGCTGGCAGAAGGGCCAGCTTCCCCTTTGGTCGCAGTTCATTCTGCAGGCCAAAATCAGATTCTAAATTAGCTTTAGGCCCGTTCAAAAACAAGCGCTCAAAGCGAGCTAAGGCTCATCTCAGTTAGCAGCGCACAGGCGGTGGCCTTCTGAGCAGACGACAAAGCCGGCATAGACGCCGGCTTTGCTTGACCTTCGCATCGATCGGTGGACCAGGGTCTGAAGATTGATCAACAGCCTTCAAGACCACTTTGCGCTTACTCGTCTTCGAAGTTGTAGCTGCCCGGTGCCAGGTTCTCGAAGCGGGTGTACTTGCCAATGAACGCGAGTCGCGACGTACCGATCGGGCCGTTCCGCTGCTTGCCGATGATGATCTCGGCGATGCCTTTGTGTTCGGTTTCCGGGTGATACACCTCGTCCCGGTACACGAACATGATGACGTCGGCATCCTGCTCGATCGCTCCGGATTCCCGCAAGTCGGAGTTGATCGGGCGCTTGTTCGGACGCTGCTCCAAGGAACGGTTGAGCTGCGACAGCGCCACCACCGGGCAGTTGAATTCCTTGGCCAGGGCCTTCAAGGAACGGGAGATCTCGGAAATCTCGTTGGTCCGGTTGTCGCCGCCAGAACCCGGAATCTGCATCAGCTGCAGGTAATCGATCATGATCAGGGCGACGTCGCCGTGCTCACGCACCAGGCGTCGGGTCCGCGCACGCATCTCGGAGGGGCTGATACCGGCCGTATCGTCGATGAACAGCTTGCGGTCGTTAAGCAAGTTGACCGCCGATGTCAGGCGCGGCCAATCGTCGTCTTCCAGGCGACCGGCACGGACCTTGGTCTGGTCGATACGACCAAGGGACGACAACATACGCATGATCAGCGATTCGCCTGGCATCTCCAGCGAGTAGACCAATACGCATTTGTCGCTGCGCAGCACGGCGTTTTCCACCAGGTTCATCGCAAAGGTGGTTTTACCCATGGATGGACGGCCGGCGACGATGATCAGGAACCGCTGGTCATGCCGTCGAGATCGGTATATCCGGTGGACAGGCCGGTGATGGCGTTGTCGGTGTTGAACAAGGTGTCGATGCGGTCGATGGCCTTGGTCAGCAGGTCATTCACGCTCACCGGGCCGCCGGTTTTTGGCCGGGCCTCGGCGATCTGGAAGATTTGGCGTTCGGCTTCGTCGAGAATCTCTTCAGCCGAGCGGCCTTCCGGGTTGAAGGCGCTATCGGCGATTTCCGAAGCAATGCCGATCAGTTGGCGCAAGGTCGCCCGCGCGCGGACAATCTGGGCATACGCCTTGATGTTGGCGACGGACGGCGTGTTTTTCGCCAGTTCGCCAAGGTAACCGAGGCCACCGACCTGCGAAGTCTGACCTTCCTTGTCCAATTGCTCGGCCAAGGTCACGACATCGATTGGCGAGTTCAGGTCGGCGAGCTTGGCGATCGCGCGGAAGATCAAACGGTGGTCATGCCGATAGAAATCGCCATCCGACACTTGATCCAACACGCGTTCCCAGGCGTTGTTGTCCAGCATCAAACCACCGAGCACGGCCTGTTCGGCCTCGATGGAATGCGGCGGCACCTTCAGGGCAGCGGTTTGCAG
>LNAP01002500.1_pt1 | contig 18292 bp, 14 predicted proteins | sample 602601 | NCBI WGS metagenome assembly LNAP01 (sample SAMN02440304, study PRJNA202911) | soil metagenome | biome: Subtropical and temperate rainforests or woodlands; isolation source: soil samples (1 kg each in a 20% v/v slurry with milli Q water) were... ...
AACTGCTGTACTAGCCTCCTGCAGACTTGACTCTTTCGCATGTATATCATTGCATACACTGGCATCATTATTCGCCTGAGAGGAAACGCAAATAGAACTTGTCTGTAGTGTGTGCTGCCGTGTAGGCAGTAGAAGTGGGCGGATCGGCCCTGTTTCGTTGCTTACAACACTTGAAGGAAAACATGCTGGTCTGAGAGGGGAGGGCACAACTACATTGGGTTCTTCCGGCACGGAAGGGTCTTGTGCGCGTAGCATCTCCAAAAAGGAGGCATAGCCATTTTCTGCGTAGCGGCGCAGTTGCTGGATCGAAATATCCGTATTTTCTGCATCGTTTGCTGGGTCTGTATGGTCCGCACCACTGAGGGTAGCGCCGGTAGTGGCGGTTAGGAAAACGTTACTGTCTTCTGCTTCATCATCATAGAATAGAGCAGGTGGTACTGTAGGTGGTGACAATGCATACGGTGCAGATACAGCGGTGCCAAAAGTAGGTGAGCTCGCACTACTATGCGCGTCGGTGCTAACAGAGCGTGTGCAGTTAATATTGTCGTTTTCATCACAGCGGTCGGTAGCTACGACGACCAAAGCACTGTTACTGTGCTGAAGTTTGACTCTTGACAGCTCGTATGCCGCCAAAGCAGCGTTGATCTCATTTTCCATACAGATATACTGCGATACACTATATGTCGCTAAATAACCACTCGGCACAGCAGGATCCGTCGTACGTAAGGTTATCATATTAGTAGTGTGATTTTCCGTAATGTAGGTGCTTTGGATGGATACATTTATAGATTGCAGTGGAGCAGGGCTTTCGGCAGAATGTGTAGTGAGGACGAGATTGAGATGCTCCGGGTCAAAAGTCAGCACTTGGTAGGTCTCACTGTAAAAACACACAATTGGATATTTGCAAAGAGAATATAAAGCGCAAGTATAGCTGATGTCAATCAACGAAAAATAAGATCGGTGGATAATAAATAAGGAACAACGCGAACGATAAGAATATAAAATCACAAAGTATTATACCTGAGTGCGTGTTTCATGTGCAATGGCTGCCGGTCCTGTTTTTGCTTGCGCCGCTCTCTCATTAGATGGATATGGCGCTCTCGTTGTTTTTGTTCGTTTAATCGGCGCGTGGCGTATAGCTGCAGCATATATTGATACGCACTGATCGAGGGATCGTACGGCCAGATTCCACGTAAGTGCTCCAGACCAAAAGGAAGCATGTTCACAGTGTGGTATCTATAGCTGTGATTATTCGACATTTGTGTCGTAGAATGGGTGGGCAAGGGACTGTTTACTTCGGAGTTAACTTTCAAGCTTGTTTCATCTCCATTCTGTGTGTTATCCGCATCAGGTGAACTATCGAGATCACTCGCATCACCACTGTTAACAATACCCGCTATAGATGATTCAAAACCACCCGGTGGTGCAATTGGAGTGAGACTGATGTTACTAACATTCAGCATGAGCAAAGCTGCATCCACGTCTGCGTACGGAACAGGACTGTTAATATTACTATCATTGGCGGCAGCAGGATTATTATTTTCACTGCGTTGATTTGATCCGCTGATGCTAGCAATTACGCTGGATTGAAATATAGTAGGTTGGTCCGGAAGAGATACTGAAGTTGATTGCGTAACTGTTTCAGGAATAAGGCTTTTGATGCCTGGTCGGTTGTCACTGATGCTTAACACACTCGAGGATGCAGTAATTGTGTCAGTATACACAACTTCAGCATTGCTTTTGGATGACTTGGAGCCCTTCGCACTGGTGCATGCAACATCACCACTAATGTTATTATTAGTTGAGCTCTTGGTCGATACGCTGTTCACAGCCTCATCGGTGCGCGGCTTCAAGCGTGGTCGCTCCGGCGAAGTGAGGGGAGTAGACGGAGCCTGTGGGATGCGCTTTGTGTACTTTGAAGACACTCCTTCTATATTAGTATTATTGAGGCTCGGAGGAGTCTCCTTTGTAGACGGCAACTCAGGGCCAGACATAACTTTATTCGACTGACTAGGAGACAGAAGAACAGTAGGACTGGGACTTTTGTTTCTAATATTGACATTAGCTGGGCTTGAAGCTTTCACTGCATTGTCGTGTTTCTTACTCGTACTTCTTTGTATAGCCACCGGCTGTTCCGATAAATCAGCGTCGTTAGCGTTGTTTGGACGGGGTGAGGACAGATTGATAGAAACACTATCACAGTCAGACTCAGCCGATAATGACAGACCAGGTAGTAAGATACTATCTGTGTTGTGGTCTTGACTAGCATATTCAATACTATCGTTCATGCTACTATTTTTAGAGAGTAGGCTGTGTTCATCGTCACTGTTTAAGTTATCCCCATGGTCAGTGCTAATGTTAGTTTTAGGATCTAATGTACATGCATCACTAGATAAAACTGCAGCATTCTGTGGTGTAGGTGGGCCGACAGACAATATTCTAGTAGTTTCGCTTTGTACAATATGTTCTGCAGTTTTATCATCCCCTGGAGCTGGCGCTTCTCTCGCTTCTACAGAAACAGCGGGTGGTGCTGGAGAATCAGGTGAGCGTTGCAGGTGGTGCGTTAACTGAGGAAACAGCTTACTTATGGTTTCACTATTGGTAGTGCTGAGAATAGTGCTGCGGGTAGTATTAGTAAGTAGTGGGCGGGGTGCAGTACTCGCGGCGTTGGTTACATGTACAGAATGACGTTTCGCTACTACTGGATTAGAAGATTGTATATTTTCATTCAAATTAACATCGGTACCAACCGTAGTTGCAGGAGTAGCTGTAGCAGTAGTAGCAGTGGGAATAGTGGCAGTATTCGTGGCGGTGGCAGTATTACTTGTATTTGCTTTACTACTGCGCGAGCCAGTCGCGAGAGAAGCTGTATCACTACTATTCGTTGACTTTGTATCAATTGCGCTGAAATTGTGCAAACTTGCGACTAATTCCCTCGCTCGGTTGCGGAGTTCTTCTTTTTCATCCACCACTACTGCTTCGGGTTCTGTAGTCCCTTCCTCAGTAACCGTCGTAACGGCGGAGGCGTTGGTATTTAGATTAGATTTCGTATCAATGCCGGGTACTTTAAAGCGCTCGGATACCGAATAACTGCATTCTTCGTTCCAGAAAGATTGGAAGTCTTGATTCACAGTGGGCACAGCTGGTTCTCGGGTGGGTAAAACGACCATTTTGGGCTTCTTCACTACACTTTTTCGCACCTAGAAAGTGTGTGAAGTATTGTTAAAGTAATTAAAAAAGCATAAAATATGGTAATTTAAACACAAATCTACCTGTTTGTTAGTGTCCACTCCTTTACCAATCCAGTTCGTATCTCTATTGTTGGTAGGATCGATACTACCCGCTACTGCAGCAGAGCCAGTGCTAGTACTAGTACTGAGCTCACGCTCGCGTCGCAGGGTGTGCGATAAATCGAACAATTCTGCCATCGTGCGCTCGTCAGGTCTGTGTGAAAAATAAAAACAGCGTGTCCATGTTTACAAAAATTACCACAAAAAAAGAATTTTACAGGTCCATACAGGAGAACCGAACAATCATATACACATGATATACATGGAGTATAAGCAAATGACAAAAAACATATTGCAATATAGTAATACTATAATACTTACTTGTTGAGTTGGTGGATGGTGCGTCGACTGTTGCGGTTGGGTCCGAGCACTCCTCCCCATAGTACATCGTCATCTTGCAGAATATTGAGCTGTTTTTGTAGAGTATAGACGGAAATGATTGACCAATTTGCCAATTATACTCCACACGAATTGGTTGAAAACTCATGCGCATATTCAATATGCATAAAAAAAGGCACAAAAATGAAAGATAGGCACGAAAAAGGTACATTACCTCTTCGTGAACAGTACGAAACTCTGGCGCTTTGCTACTCAGATTGAAGCCAGACACTCTTTTGAAACTTCTCCCACCACCTTCGGTCATGATGTTTGCACTACGGCCTATATTGCCAAAAGACGTAGGTCGGAATTGGAGGTCCAAAGAGGAAGTGAGATTGGCGCTGACGTCTACTGACACGTGTGTGTGGTTGTGAAACTGTTCGTCGTGATGATGGTGCTTGTGTGGATGCGGATGAGAACCTTCTACTTGGTTATTGTCACCACCTAACCCAGGTAACTGCGTAAGCGGTAAAGGATCCGCCACAGAGAAGGTGGACTGACCAGACTTGATGTGCTTTTTGTGCATTAGTCGATCAACAGGCGGTTGCTTTGGAAACACGGGGTTTCCCGAGTTATATTGAACCAATTTTGTTTGTCGCAAGCGCGTGGGCGAATCGCAGTAAGTTCCTTTTTCTTGTGTTGGTGGAAAGGGAGTCTGATGGTGCTTCGGTTTTGTGCCGGGCTGAGAATGTTCTTGAATAAATTGCTGGCGATATTTATGCAACAACTCCGACTCTGGTACGCTTGGAACATTCCTCAACAAGAGCTCGTTATACACTTCAACCGCGTGATCGTCTAAATCCTCCTCTTCCGAAGACTCGGACTCATTGGTCAGTCTTTGCTCATCATTGTCCCACAACAGGTCCTTGATGGTGCCATTCGCGATTGCGAACTTTAAGGTATCTTTTGCAAGAGCTTCGGGTCGTTTCCGAGCCTTCTTCTTCCCCTTTTTCTCTTTCATAGATTACTGGCTTTAGAATTATCCGCTCTGTTAGCCTATACACAACACGCTGTGAGCAGATTGCGAATGAAAAGTACGACTATCTCCTTGATGAATCCTCTTCACAGTTTTTGTAACGTTCGACCAAAAATGCGGCCTTTCGGGTTCGGTGGAAAGGGTGATGAAGGACCACTTTATGGCCCACACTTCACTTCCCTCCCTGTTCTTTCAAATTCAGGGTGCCACACGGTTCTCGCCAGCTCACTTTTGTACCAGATTGTGTTGCGTTTTATGGCTGTGGAGAGTCTGTTACACGACATTTCGCTGTAATTTTTCGCTAACGACCCTTTCCAGCACCAGCTTCAATCTTCGTTTGATCTTTGGATCTGATTGGTCGACTTTAGAGCCACAATGCTATGCGCAGTCTGTGTATCCAGCGATCAAACTCTGCTACTTTGTTGCATAACTGTCTAAATATCCTAATTAAACTCTTTTGTGGAGTGTAGTAATCTTTCATATATTGGAAAAGAAGAGGCAATGGACCTCCAAGGTTTGTCCAAAACATGTGTGTTGAAAGTCTATATTGGGATGATGTGGAAGTGTGCCCTCCCACTTTTTTGGACAACTTGCTATATAAAAAGACTTTTCTGATTTAGGGGCACAGCCCCACATTCTTATTTCAGGTGCAAAACAACAGGAAGTGTCTGAAGAATGCCTGTGGCTCGCCATTCTTCTCTTCTCGGTGGTCAATGACCCCGAAATTCAAGTGTCATATACAACTCAAGAGTTACACTATCTCCTAATAACTCAATCATACCTTCTTCTCCCTAATATTCCCACGGAGGAAGATCTTTCGAAAACAATCCTTTCCAAAGCCTCACGCCGCCTTCTGCAAACATACTTCCCGACTCTCTTCCAGTGGGAAAGAGCATCACGCCGGTCCGGCTCCACGAAAACAGTACATCACCTTCTTGTTGTTTCTAGCCTAAAAGAAGGAAGACAAGAAAGGATGTTACATGAAGCAGCAGGAGGAGGTAAGCTCCGATGAGAAAGATAGTTGACAACTAACATAAACTGCAACACAACGCATAATCCTTGTACGATTGCATTTGTTCAACACAGGTGACACACCACGCAGTCCTACAGATACAATCAAAGCTTTACAAAGCAAGTTTGTATCTCACCTGATGAGTTGTCCTGTGACGCCTCGTGGTGATGGTGGTGGTGCTTCTTCTTCTTCGTCCTTCTATTCTTCCTCTTCCTCTTCCTCTCCAGTCAACGCGACTTCTTCACCGCTGCTGTTTCCACATCCCACAACAGCCTCTGCGCTGAACTCCATGGTGGACGCGGTAAGTTTTGCAGAAGTGGACACACCAGCAGCCACTCTGGTCACAACCATTCCTGTCTGCTGTCTGTTGTGCGAGAAGAAGGAAGAAACCAACCGAGCGTTACAAAAGAAAATAAAGAATTTACAAGCGCAAGTGGAAAAGTTTCAAGACAAAATCAAAGAATTGAAGGCTCACCAACTGTTGGCTGCCCGTACTCACACCTCCTCTCCAACCACGGTGGCTGAAAATGTTGAACAGTTGGCAAATCCGGCAGCACCCGCATTCCCCGCCGCGCCTGCTGCAAGTACAGAAGAGAATAAAATGGAAAAAGTGGGTCAAATGGTGTTGCGTACCGTAGAAGAAGCAGGAACACTCACCACGATCGTGCATGGCAATGCCACACTGTCTTTCGCAGCAGGCTTGTGCTGTGAGGAGCTCCGGTCCTCGTGTGGCTGTAGCAGTGAAAAGATGCCACAGATTATCACAATGGTAATAACAATGTTGTTTGGGAAACTACCAGAAAAGTACATGCAGAAATTGGTAAAAAGTCATGCAACATACGCTCGGTGCATTGAACGTACAATGAAGTACCTTCAAGATGACCTCCGACACGTATTCGATCCGGTTCTTCCCCGGAACGACGCTTTTGAACAAGTGTGCCTGTGCATGGATGCATCAAAAAAAGGAAACCACAATTTAGTAATAAAGCTGGCCGTTGGGCAATGTGAAGATGGGTTTGTGCGCATGAAAGCGCTGTCCACAGACATGTCTGTATCAAAAAAAGCGGAAAATGGCAAAGAATTGAGTTTACCTTCGATTCTTTCGGAGATTGGCCAAGTTGGAGCTCTGAAGTTGACTTCTGCGTGTGTGGATGTATTCGGTGTGAGTGAAATGAAGCAAATCATGGACGGGCTTGACGATCTACGCATTAGCAACACTTACCTACATAACCCGGCACTACGTACACCTTCCGACGTCGTGCCGGGTCTATTTTACTCCTATGCCGCAGGCAGGGTGGGCGGCGATAGAATCCGGACCTGTTTAATGCATGCCTGTGAAAGAGTGTTGAGGAGATTGTTGGAACTGCTGTTGCAAAAGCAGGGGCAAGCACATACAGCTACGGAATCACAGAACCTCTTTTCTATCGCATATTACATGCGAAAGTTCAAAGAGCAGTTCCAAAACATGAACATGACGTTGAACAGTACATCACACGCATTTCCATCCATTACATACATGGAATTGCAAACAAATGTATGCAATGCGTTCATAAAAGCAGGGAAATCTCCCAAAGAAGTGAGTGCTATAACAGGTACAATGGGTCTAACACAATTTACTCACCCTGCTCTGCGAGAAGAACTGCGGAAGATAGCCAGCGGCCAGCTGAGAACGCATCTCCAACAGGCCACAGGCTGGGTGGTGGGCGATCCAGTCAAGTCGTACTTTGTCGAATTCAAAGCTTTCGTACCTGCGATATCGGAAAGTTTGCAAAAGGGCAATGGACACGTGTTAATAGCTTCCACTGTTGGAGAACAGGGATTTTCAATAGCAAACTATCAAATGCACGCAAATAGTAGCAAGGAGACAGTCAAACAAAACATGCATTATGCGCTGAACATAAAAAAAGGAATATCCAGCGAGGTGCGATACATGCGTACCAACAACACTGATGACGCAACCAATATACAAGAAGACTTACCAGACCGCCTGTTTCGAAACACCTCCACTCGATCTGACTACGCTCACAAACTTATTGACCGAAGTCATGAGCTTGACACTGCCCACGCCGCCCATATAGTGTCATATCGGTCTCTGCATCAAAGAAGTAAAAGAGGTTCAGAAATGTTAGAGTCCGCGCCACACGTCATGAACGAATTCAAAAAAAACAAACTAAATCGACACCAGATTGGTGGCAGCGAGGAAATAATGGAAACTATACAAGCATTTACAAGCACAGGTCTGTCAGACAAAACAGCACTACCCGAGAAAGAGCGATCGGAGTATGAGCAAATAGCATACAACAACAAACTTTGGAAAGCAGAGACAATTCGAACCTACCTGTTGGCCACCAACCTTCCTGAATACACGACTGTTCCCCAAATCCGGTATCAAATCCGAGGCACAGATCCTGAAGGTTACAAAGATTTAAGAATGTTGTTAGTGGAATATTGGCAAACACAATCAACAAGCATTGAAGAAGTACAAAATGTAACAGCAGCAGCAACAGCAACAACAGCAACAACAGCATGACCATCTGTTCTAGAAACACCTTATCCACTGTGCATATTATGACACTTTGTAAAATACTGTACATTATCATTGACATGCTAAAAATATAAGAAAAAAGACATATGCATACATCAACATGACATAATGAGTCTTCGTACCAGTTGATTGTGTAAGGCACACGTCCCGGACTCACTTCTCAGAAATAAGTTGAGATAATCATCACGCGAAATTGCTGTCCGGGCATGACGTTGGCGGGCACGGCCACCACCCACAAACTGCTGCAGGCCGGCACGAGGGGCTGTGACAATGAGCCGGTCCCCAGGTTGATTTTCTTCGGGACAGTTTGACCATCCAGAGTGATATAACAACTCGCCAGCTGTCGACACTGGCGGCAGTTCGTCTGCGAACACATTCAAAAGAATTTCCGAGTCGGAATCGGTGTTGACGTGACAAAAACTTCGTTGCATCCGCTGCGCCAACTCTTTGGTACTATTCGTCAAAATGCCATTGTGAGCAATTGCAATGCCGTAAAGGAAGTTGGTGTACAAAGGTTGCGCTTCGCAAGAACTTCTGCCACCGGACGTTGGATAGCGAACGTAACCGATCCCGATACTGTATTATTGCCCCATAGGTTTACTATGCTCTCCCTGGGTAAAAACATCTGAAACACTTCCATTGTTTTTCATCAAATTCAACCGACCATTCGATTCGGTGACAATCCCCGCCGCATCTTGTCCCCCCTGTGCTGCAAAAATCGTCAACCCATCAATCAGCGCCTGAATCACCGGCGACTTGCTGTCGGAATTTACAAGACCAGTAATACCGCACATCTTGAAGCTAATAAACAGAAAAAGGGATATAATAACATCAGATCATCCATGGGTCCTTCTTAGGCGACCTCGTGCCTTCCATGAAGCACGCCAGCTTCACCAAAGTTTACTTTGCCAGATGACACACTTCGATGCGAAGGTGTCGTCACCACCATAAGCCGTCGCCCCACCGGGATGGTTTTCTTCACCCGATTGCGTGTCACAATGATGGGCGCTAGAGCGAACGTTACATTTAGAGCCTGTTTTGTCTTATTATGGCGCCTTCTGGGCACAAGAATAGCCATAAAATGCACAAAAATCAAAATGTACGTACAAAACCGTGTGGGACGCTGAAATTTGATCAAAGCGTTTGTGGCTGAGTCCACAGAGTTGTCCAGGTGTATTACTGAGCGTTGCTCTTGACTACATACACTTTATAAATGATAACGTCCAAAATCTCATCACTGGGGCTGAAGGATGGTGCAGGGACTCGCATCCTTGTAATTGGTGCACAGAATACCGGCAAGACTTCACTTGCCTTCCGACTGGCGTACGAATCAGCTGAGAACGGGGGCTGCCCATTGTTTATTTGCAATCAAGCCAAACTGGAATCGAAGTTGCCTCTTACGGTGCACTATACGTCGGAACACAGTCAAATGCGAATGTCTTCTGATATTTTGTCTCGAATTCAGATGAAGTACGTGACATCAATGAACGAGTTAAAAGCTGTTATTGCTGGATTGCATGGATTTACACCTATTCCAACCATGTTAATCATTGATGACTTGAGTCTGCTGATTGATCCGCTTCATTCTGTACCCCGAGGCGATCCTAAATTTCTCGAGATATGTCTTTCATTAGGGGCTTATATGGACGACGTTTTAAACTTCCTTAGCGCAAAGAATGCTTCGAGTAGTTCCAACAAGTTGCAGTTGGTGGTGACTGATTGTTGCGACGAAGCAGGCTTTGTGCATATGTTGCAGAAGAATGTGCACAGTGTCGCAAAGCTCGTCAAACCAAGCGGCGCTGACCATTACAGTTTGGTATCAATCTCGGACAGTCGAGGGAAAAGGACAAGTTCAAGTGGAGGCAATTACGTATTGTTGGCAAAGATTGAGTTTTCAGAGGGTCAGCTGTTCTGTGAATAACTCGTACCTTTTTGTAGATGCTAACCTGAAAACAGAAAACACCGTAAGCTTGTAAATTTGTCGAGTTTGTCTACTGCGGGTATATTTGTGAATAAAATTGTAAAAATTGAGCATCTAACCATAATTTTGCTTTTTGTGATATGGTCAATTTGGTTTGACTATTCTTATCTCTTTTAATTTCACCCCGTCGCATTGCATATGCAAAAGGTTATAGTATAGTGTCCGTCCATTTTCAGCGAAAGTTTCCAGTGGCAGAAGAAGAACACCATCCCCATATAACACAAATAGTAAATTAATTGAGCACAACTTTCTATGACAATGAGTAAAAGAATGATACACATATAATTCGTGTACCCATTTTCACAACACCAGAAACCCCTTCACAACATCTACTGGATGAAATATCTTGTCTCCAGTGTTCCATGAAAGAAAAGCAGTTTTATGAAGAGCAAAATCAAACTCCACAGAATTGCCACTGAAAATAAACACAACTCCCCCGACAAAAACACAGCTGGACTGTTGCAACGAATAATAGATGTTGATATTAGTGTACCGTGAGAGAAACAGTTTGTGCGTTATTATCAGATCGAAAAATGTTACTTCGATCGTCATCCACAACAAGCACAAACTTTTTCGACTCACGTTTACATACCACAACCTTTGTATTATGTTTATTGATCCAGACCATCGTTATATGTGTCAATGTGCACTTACATAATGTAAGTACAGCTTCGCTCGCTGCCGTGTACAAGCTTGTACGCCGCCAGCGAGGCCGAGGATCACATCCAACTCACATCATATGGCATCGTGCGACTCAATTTGCGCAGGTACTTCTGATGGTGGGCTTCGGCGATGTAGAAATCGCCGGCACCGGCAATGATGGGCAACACATTCGCAATGCGCGCGTGGCGAAGCATTCGGAGAATGGCTTCTGCCTTCACGCGCTGCGCCTCAGAGTGCACCAAAATGGCCGGCTGGTAGTTTCCGCGTGTGCACGACGGAAGTCCACCTTGTTCAAGAAAATTTTCGAGGATCTCATCGTAGTCGATAACGGTGGGATCAAAAATGACTCTCACGGTCTCCACATGGCCTTTCTTATTCTCAAAGGTAGGATAAGGGTCTGAACCACCACTGTAACCGACAACTACGTCAACAACTCCGTCCAAGTCGCTGAAGAAATTGTCGGGCTGCCAGAATCATCCCATACAAAGATCCGCCACTTCCAGGTCACCATTATCGGCGGGACTTACCAACTTTGGACACAAAATCTTCATATTCTACTGAGGATGCTGGAAACAAGTGTTGAGTTGTGGTTTTTATGGGGCTGATGGGGAATGATGTGTGCCAAGGCAGATCGAATTTGCTGGTTGTCTCATTGGCCAGTTTTACCTTGAACTTATCATCTCTGAGGCGTGTTTTGTTCGCATGTAAGCGCCAATCGTATACACTTATACAGCTAAATAGTGTCTGTTAATATGGTACAAAGTTTCGGATTGCGAAACAACTCTCCCTCATTGTCACATCCTTACTCGTGACACCCCCCAATTTTTGGATATTTGGCACCATTTGTAGATTTCTGTCCTTAAATGTACTTCAACGTTTTGGTCCTTTGCACAGTATGCTCAACAGTACATTCTGAGTGCTGAAATATCCATGTTGGTTTCTTCTTTTTTTTAGATGTGTGTGGATATCAAAGTCAAATACACAACGTTGGTGGTTTCTATCATACTGCGAAATAAAAGCTGGTCAAATTTGGTTAAGATTGTGCCACAACCTTTAATAACCTTTCCATGACCATTTTTAAGAACAGAAAAACACAGCTAGGAACATCTCCCACACAGCTAGGAACTTTTATGTGTTAGGTAAACTAAGGCAGGACATAGTAACACCGATAATCTAGTATTAGAACGAATTAATGAATTAATGAATTATGAAAATGAAAGACTAAAACTTAAATGCTTGTGGGTATCTAATTCGTGGTACCCAGTAACGATTCCCGTATTTGTAAAATATTTCCTCTCCTGCGGAAATGTTCGATTTGGAAGTCACAAACACTTTTCCCATGGCCGTATAGAAAGGTGATGCGTTGTGAATGAAGCCGGGGTACGTGGGCATTTCTATGTTTTCCTCGTTTTCGAATGCATCTAACTCTTCTTTGGTATAATTGTTGCCCGCAATGAGCACACAATCGTTGATCAGTGCACAAATCGGTTTCTTCATATCTGGAACGATATGAAAGCCTTCGCCAGTAGCCTTCTTGGAACTATAAATGTAGTTGGATTCAAACGGAATATCGCTGGGGATTGTTGCACCTCTGTATTCGCACAAGATTTCTCCAGCAGGTATGTCCACTTTCGCGAAAACACCCACACCAGCTCCTTCAAATGGTAATGTTGACTTCGCTATCCTCATGAAGAGAAAGTCAGAGTCCACTGCCGGAATACCCTTATTTTCAACGACTTGGACTTCACTTGGACTTTCGGGCTCCGCCAAACTGGCAGGCAGCAATGCAAGCAGTCCAGCGAGGAATAACGTCATCAGTACTCTCATTTCTCCGTATATAATTGGTGATCAATTAACACCTTAGCTATAATTCACAGAAAAAAGGTTGCAGCTTGTGTACAAAGCCTTGCTCCGCCTTGATGCACAATCTTAATGTTGTGAGCAGATCTGCTGATGGTATATTGGTAGACTGCGCGTTTGTTGTTACGGGAGTATGTTTCGAAATTCGAATGTGTATCTCATTTGTACGCAGACACACATTTCTCTAATAATGAAAAGACTTTTTAATAGAGTACAATCCCGTAACTGCTCAGCCCGGTTTGAAAGTTGAACTGTGCCTCTCATTTTTCCTACTGTTTATCAAGAAATACCATGTTAAAGACTCTACCCACGGCGGTATCGTGGTTGCTGATATTTCTCAATTGTGGGTTGGCCGCTGATATAAAAATTATTGGCCTTCCGTACTGGCCGAACGAAGAATATGCTCTTCCTTGTAACGGCTTGTACAGTGACTCATCTAAGTTCATGTGCAGTGCGTGTCCCGCTAATCAAATTGTGGATGTAAGCACTCTTGCCGGGGATGGAAACTATGCTGGGTGTACGTGCCAGCCTGGCTTTGTGAACGTTCTCAACGACTGTAGTGCGGTGAGTGAAATTTTATTCTGTTTTGCTGAAACAACCATCCGTCATAACGTGTTTCTACTGTGTCTTCAAATCCAAAATGTTTAGGATGCTACTGGTTTATGCTCAGGAAAGAGCTGTATCTCCTGTCTGGCCGCTGGAAATGCGTCTTATACCGACGGAACAGGCTGTGTTCGATGTGGCCCCTCCACCGCGGGACTCTCTGGCTCTGATTGCGCCTGTCCTGGTGGCCAAATGCTCGTTGAGAAGACTGTGGGTGGGGGATATGCGGATGAGAAGAGTTGCACCACTTGTGGTGCAGGTATGTATTGTTTCTTCAACACTTTTCATCCTTTCCACCACGACCATCCGTTTCTGACGAGAGAATTCTCAGTTATTATTCGAATGTACGAATCTAAACACCACCATCTATAATATTTATTCTTTGTTCTATTCTTTAGGCTCCGCGGTGGTGACATCCAACCGGTATATCGCGGGTAAATTCTACTTTTCGGATTTATACGGGTGCCAGCGCTGCCCTGACCCGAAAATGTCCATGTCCGTCACGGGCGGGGCCTATAGCTGTGCCTGTAGCAGGTAAAAGAACTCATATTTGAACATTATTTTTGCAAGTACTGCTGGATGTCAACATTCCGAATGGTCCTCTATATTGAACTCTCAAGCAAACTGTCTTTTGTTTGTGCCAAGAATCGTTATGTTGAATTCTCTGCCCCTATTCTTCCATAGTGGCTTCACACTGGTAGGAGTGTCAGGCATTGGTGAACAGAGCTGTCTGCAGACCAGTATCACCGCGCTGCACCGCAATGATGTTGCTGCTGCCAGTCAGGTTACGTACTATGGCGCCGCAGAAGGTAAAAAAAGTGTTGCAATTACGCAATCTTGTCCTTTGTGTTGTTTTCTTTGTATTTTTGAATGTAGTTCGTACTTGTTGCTTAACACAATTGCGTAGTGTATGGCTTTTTGTGAATGTTTTTTTTTTCATTAAAACAACTGACCATGTGAAACAACCTTTCAATCCAAGTCCCTCTTTACAATTCTTCACTTCATCTTTCCCCCCACCCCTTCATCTGCACAGGTACCATCACGTCCCAAACTTTTGTGCACTATTACCTCTCCGCGGTGTCGCGCTGTCGTTTCGCCGGCACTGCCGAGGACGTTATCTACTGCCAGCAGCTAGCCAACCTGTGTGTGCTGCAGTTGTACGACCGGTCTAGCATCGCCTGTCGTGATCACTTAGCGATCGTGGCGGCTCGCAGCAACCAGCTGTATAATTCGGTGAACAACTGGGTCACAGGTACCAATAGTGTTTTCTTTATTCATGCGCCTTTCTATATCCAAACAGCCCTTACTGTGAGCTTGATACGTTGCGCTTGATAGTTTGGTTAATTTGATTGTGTGTTGTATACTTTTTTACCATATATTATCCCTTTCTTAACTACACAGGCATGCCGTGGCTGTATTTCAACGGCGACGCCAACACTGTGTGTAACACGTGGTCTTATAAGAAACGAGTCACTCTCAATGCCCTGCTGATGCGCTTTGTTCTAGCCAAATATCACATGAACGGCACCTTCGCAGGTAGTTAATTGTTTTTTGTTTTGTTTTCTTTTTTGTTTGTTGTGCTCACTTTCTTTTTACTTCTTTTTTGTTGAAATACCTTCTTCTATGACTTATTAAATTAACGTATACATTTGGGATTACTGTTCTGTCTCATATAATTTCGTATTTGCATGTGTGCTTACTTGTGTTATATGAAAACACACACTACTATTTATACTACTTATGCTAGGCTATGAGAATCTGGACACACAGTTATCGTACTGCCAGCGCGATGAACCTTTTACCGACCGAGGCGGCGGCAACAGCCGATCCACAGGTATGTTAAGTAATGTTACCATAGACATGTGAAATGTGGATGTGAAATGTGTGTATACAGTTGTTGATGTCTTACATTATCTGTGCGCAGATGATTTGACATTTAATTATTATTGTCTCCTCAATTTCCCTTCACACAACTGACTCTACATGCGCACCTTTTTAAACATATATTTTCGATATATATTTTCACAGAATGGCTACAGTTCGGCTCCAACAAAAAGTTCTCCTTCTCCTGCGCCCTGCGCAACCTCCTCAAAGAAGAAATGATGTTTTACGAACTGTTTTTACACGGCCGTAACTCTGACTTTACCCCCGTGCCCGTCCGCATCACCAACGTGCTGAACACCGAGAATATAAGACCGAATAACCCTGTCCCAACCGAGCCGCTCTGTGACACGGGTGACGTGCTCACTCGGCGTTTCTTTTTGTACGATACACTCAGTGGGATTAGCAGTATCAACAGCGACAATACCGCGAACATTGAAGTGGTGCGCTATGCCAGTGACATTTCACTCGAATTATCACTAGTCACCAACAAATTTGCTCGCATATATGCGCCCGTATTGACCATCACTTACGAAGAAAGCAAGCCAGCAAATTGGAAATCAAACCCCGTTTCCACCGCGCTGGTGCACTTTAGCACCTCGTATACGATGAACATGAAGGAGTTTTTCGCGAACTTTCGTATCTTTTTCATTATCATTATGGTCTGCACCGGTTTGTTGTTTGCGCTTCGCTACCGCCATTGGCAAGCTCGCAATAGTCGTGTGATCACCAGCGCTGTGCTGACCACAGATTTGGGCGGTTTCAATATGTCCACCTTGATCGAGATGGCGCTGATTGCCACGAACACTTGGAATATTGTGTTTTTCCCCGTTACAGTGTGTATTGCCTGGTATGCATTTACCTTTTTCAAGTTGCAAACGGCCCCCTCCGTGCTGCTGCCACCCGAAAACAATGTCTATTCGCCCCAGTCGCCGTACTACTTATTTGTGGTCAATCTCCATGTGATGTTCTTCTTCCAGTTGTGGTAAGTGTTGTTGGTGTTTTTGTGTTGTTGATGTTTTGTGTTCTTGTGTTTTGTGTACCCTCGATATTGTATGCATTGTCCTCTGCTATTTATCGTATTATGTTACATCGTACACAAAATTCATAAGTTCTATCCTCGATGTCTTGTACTTATCGGTTATTATTTATTATTGCCTTTTACATCTCTATTAAATTGTTTCCTTTTCTTTCCTTTCCCCTTGTGTTAGGTATGTGTTGATGATGGTGTACCGTCAATGCAAAGCTGATTTGTTTTTCATTGATTGGGAGCCTGTCCCCACCAAACCCAAAGGCGAGGCGCATGCCAGCACACACAACCAGGTACTATATAAATCATGTTATAATTCATTTTTATTGTATTTAGCGGTGTGTGATGGTAGTACAAGACAGATCCCTGTAGTTTCATTTTTTTATTGATTATCATCGTCATCCTTGATGTAGCTCTACAGATAGCTCCTCATTAATTCGAACACCATTATGCTTCTGTGTGCTTTTTTGAATTATTTCTGTATTCCTTCATACTACTACATTACACAACTATACCAACAGGTGTCAGTGTGGCGTACGATTCTGGTGGCCAATGAATGGACCGAATTGCAGTGCACCCGCAAAACGGATATTCGATTTACACTGTTCTTCCTGGGCTTTGTGCTGCTAGGTGAGGCATATTTTTTTATATACTGTTTCGTAAGAGAAGTTCCGGTGTATGTGTATAGGTGACTGTTTATTGACTATTTCCAAGTAATATGATTGTTTTTGAGTATCTTCCGGCTGTTTTGTGTCCCTTGATCCCCAGGATTTCACAACCACCCTTAAATGTTACTGTTTCCTCACATTTAAATTGACCTTTTATTTGCAGGCATGAACGAAGAATACAACGCGACCCAGCAGCCAGCCTTGGAAGACAAAGGCTTTGACCATCGGAACATTTTCCTGCGCTTCGCCAACACCACCTTCTACTGGTTGTTGTTCTCGTACGGACAATATGCGTGGCGATTCTTCCTAAAAGAGCGTTTTTTCGGCGAGCCTCCAGAGCGTTTATTTGTGGATTTTTGCACGATTGCGAAGATCAGTGTGATTGTGTTGGACGAGAAGTACCATGGTTATTATTTGCACTGTCGGAGTCCGCATCAGTATGCCGATGGCACCATGACTGAGCTGGTACGATATATAATTACCTTGTTTTGATTATTTTTATGCATATATTTTTCTTATTTGGTGCATATTTTGTGCATATTTTGTGCATATTTTGTGCATATTTGGTGCATTTTGCTATAAGGTTTTTCATGTCATTAGCTTCGATAGCAGTTTGTACACCGATGTGGTTTGCACCAATCTTAACTAACTGTCCTATTTATCTTCTGTTACTATTTTCCTATCAGGTGTCGATGCTGCACAAAGAAGAAGCTGGCTTAACAGTGGATCGTTCCCTCGATGGCGCACCAGCCGATGTTCAGACCTTCCAGGTATGTTATTACTTATTTGCAATTCTTATTTATTGAGGACTCTTCCGTTGTGTGTTACGTGATTATTGTTTATCCCAGTAGTTGTGTAGTCGCAGTCCACTTCACTCTACGTTTACATATGAACAAACCATATCTCAACTGACCTGACATGTACTAATGTATGAAACTGTTTAATTGTTCATTTTGTAGATTTTTATGTCTGGTGAGTGGCGCACAGCCTTTGATAAGATTCGGAACAATTTAGTCGGAGCTGAGAGTGTCGCCGAAGTTATGAACGACAACAGGTAAGTGCTGCAAATATGGATTATATGTTTGTACAATAGAAGAAATTGCAGTGTAGTTTGATTTTGAAATTTTCTACGCATTGTTGACTTGCCTTCTGTTTGCGTATTCCTATTGTTTATTGTGAAGTAATTCGTATAATCATATTATTATAGAAATCGCGCGTTATCGCGGGCGGCGGCACGGAGCGGGACTTCTTCTGCCATGCGCGGTGGGCCCAACGGCAGAGGCCAGTCACCTTCTGGTACGTTATCGTATGTATTGTTTGTATTGTGTGTATTGTGTGTATTGTGTGTATTGTGTGTATTGTGTGTATTGTGTGTATTGTGTGTATTGTGTGTATTGTGTGTATT
>LNAP01004089.1_pt1 | contig 18292 bp, 17 predicted proteins | sample 602601 | NCBI WGS metagenome assembly LNAP01 (sample SAMN02440304, study PRJNA202911) | soil metagenome | biome: Subtropical and temperate rainforests or woodlands; isolation source: soil samples (1 kg each in a 20% v/v slurry with milli Q water) were... ...
CGAGACTTTATCAGCTTCAGCTTTGCTTGGGAAGCCCCCAAACACACAACTTCCAGTTCCGGTGAGTTTTGCTTCGGTAAATTTACCTAACAAATTCAATGCGTTACGTACATCTGGATAACGCCTTGCTACCACCGGCAAGCAGTCATTTCGACTGTTTCCCTTGGGAACGGGGCGCACTTTAATGGGAGGAGTGTTACGTGTCAACAGTGGATCTGAAAAAATTTCTGCTGTACTTACAGATACTTGCGGCACCAGTACGAGATACCACGGTTCTTCGGGCTCTACAGGGGTGAGTTTTTCCCCCACGCCCTCGGCGAAAGCCGCGTGACCGCGCACGAAAACCGGGACGTCGGCGCCAAGCGTAAGGCCCAGCGCGGCCAGTCGATCCTCATCCCAACCCAGTTGCCAAAGATGATTGAGGCCCAGCAACGTGGTTGCCGCATTCGAACTGCCGCCACCGATTCCACCGCCCATGGGCAGGATTTTTTCGATCCAGATGTCGGCACCCAGCGAACAACCGGATTGCGCCTGAAGTTTTTTTGCGGCTTTGACGATCAGGTTGCTGTCGTGAGGGACGTCGGCGAATTCGGTGTGCAACCGAATCACGCCATCGTCGCGAACGGCGAAGGTGATTTCATCGCCGTAATCGAGGAACTGAAAAATCGTCTGCAACTCGTGGTAACCGTCTTCGCGACGACCGAGGATGTGCAGCATCAAGTTGAGCTTGGCGGGCGAGGGCAATGTCAGGCGTGGCGCAGTCATGTTCACTGCCCCAGTTTGCGTGGTTGCCATTCCTTGATCACCAGCGTGACATCAAGGTCGGTGCCATGCAGTTTGATCCGCTCGGGCAGCCAGTAGCCGTTTTGCTCGGCATAACTGAGGTACTCGACCTGCCAGCCATCCTGTTCGAGATTGGCCAGACGGCTGTCGACGTCGAGGGTCAGGCGACTTTTGCTGTCCGGGGCCGGGAGCCCGCGAACCCACCATGCCAGATGGGATACCGGCAATTTCCAGCCCAGTTGTTCTTCAACCAGGGCTTCCGGGGTCGGCGCGTCATAGCGGCCCTGATTGGCCACTTCCAGCGAGACTTTGCCCGGACGACCGGTCAAACGGGCCGCGCCCCGACCCAGCGGACCGGAAAGGCGGATGTCGTAGTAATCCTGGCGTTGCAGCCAGAACAACGTGCCGCTGCCCGAATCTTTTGGCGCGCGGATGCCGATTTTGCCGTTGATCTGCCAGCCATCGAGGCCGGTCAGTTGCTGTTTGTGCTCGCGCCATTGGGCCTTGTTGCCTTGACCCTGGACCGATTCGCGGGCAACGAAGCCCGCGCAACCGGCGAGCAGGGCGATGAAGCTGAAAATAATGAGGTGGCGCAAAAACATAATTTTAAAGAGTCTCTGATCCGGTCAGGCGCTTGATGGTGCCGCGCAGGGTAGGGCTGTCGGGTTGTTCCTTGAGGAACTTGCTCCAGATTTGCTTGGCTTCGCGTTGTTTGCCGTTGGCCCACAGGACTTCGCCCAGGTGCGCGGCAACTTCCTGATCGGGGAAACGCTCCAGCGCCTGGCGCAAATAGCGCTCGGCTTCATCGAGGTTGCCCAAGCGGAAATTGACCCATCCGAGGCTGTCCAGGACGGCCGGGTCTTCAGGGGTGATCTGGTGCGCCTGTTCGATCAAGGCCTTGGCTTCGGCGTAGCGTGTGGTGCGGTCGGACAGGGTGTAGCCGAGGGCGTTCAACGCCATCGCGTTGTTCGGATCGCGCTTGATGATCAGTCGCAGATCTCTTTCCATCTGCGCCAGGTCATTGCGTTTTTCTGCCAGCATGGCCCGGGTATACAGCAGATTCAGATCGTCCGGGTATTGCTGCAGGGCTTGCTGCAAGACTTTCCAGGCCTTGTCGCCCTGTTTGTTGGCGGACAAGGTTTCGGCTTCGATCAGATACAACTGGATCGCGTAATCAGGTTGCTCGCCGCGCTCCGCTGCCAGACGGCTTTGGGCTTCGGCGGTCTTGCCGTTGTTCATCAGAATATCGGCAAGACGCAATTGCGCCGGCAGGTAATCGTTGCCCGGCCCGACCTGGGCGTATTCAATCAATGCGCCCTGCGGGTCGTTACGCTCTTCGGCAATGCGCCCCAGGTTCAAGTGTGCCGAGTCGACGTGGCTTTCCCGGGCGATCAAATCTTCCAGGTAGCCTTTGGCTTCGTCCCAGGCTTTGGCTTCCAGGCAGACCAGTGCCAGGGAATAACGCAATTCGTCGTCTTCGGGGTATTGCTGCACCAGGCTCGAGAACTCGACCTTGGCGTCGTCCATGCGGTCCTGTTCAACCAGCATGCGCGCGTAAGTCAGGCGCAGGCGTTTGTCGTCCGGGTACTTCTTGATGCTTTTTTGCAGCAGCGGCAAGGCTTCATCGCCACGGTTGAGCCCTTGCAGCAGGCGCGCGCGCAGCAGGATAGGCGCTATTTCGCCTTCGTCCGGCGGATTGTCTTCGAGCAGGGTCAGGGCGCCCTTGGCATCGCCGTCCTGTTGCAGCAACAAGGCCTTGCCAAAAATCAGCTGGTTGTTGTGCGGATGGCGCTGCAGCAAGCGGTCAAAACCTTTCATCAGACCGTTGCGCGTTTCCTGGTCGGTATCGGCTGCGGACAGGGCGAGAAAATCGAAATGCGTGTCGCCCTTGCCTTGCAGGACTTTCTCCATATAGACCATGGAGTCGTCGTAACGCCCGGCGCGGGCCAGTTGCACGGCAGCCGCCCGTTGCGCTTCGAGATCGTCCGGGGCGTTCCTTGCCCAGACCAGTGCGGTGTCGAGGGCAGCCTGATCGGCACCCAGATACTCGGCAATGCGAAATGCCCGCTCGGAGATGCCCGGATCCTGGGTATTGATGGCCTGGGTCACGTAGTTGTCCAGGGCAATGTCGTAACGATTGCGCTGGCCAGCCAGTTCGGCGCTCAACAGGCTGAAGATGGTTTCTTCGCTGAACGAGCTGTAAACCTTGGGCTTTTCAGGGGCCGGAGTGCTGTCTTCGACCGGCGGCGTACCGTCCGGTGAAACGGGCGCCAAGGCCTGGCAGCCGCTGAGGAAGACTAAAGCGAGGAGCAACGCGGAAGATCTATTCATATAGGAAAAGGACGACTAACCTGCGGTCGGATCATCATGACACAAGCCTTGAGCCAAACATAACCGCCCGGCCAATTTACCCGCACGGGCAATCCCCGCAGGCCCGGCGCCCTTGTAAACGAGAACGGATCGCAGCCTTCGGCAGCTCTTGCGGGCGCGATAGATATCGAGTGGTTGTTCTGGCTCTGTCGAAGTAGGACAATTGTCGGCTTCACGTCACCATCAGCGACCTTGAATGGCCTTCCTTGCACTCGGTATTAACCACAAGACTGCTTCAGTAGACGTCCGCGAGCGCGTGGCCTTTACCCCTGAGCAGCTGGTTGAGGCCTTGCAGCAGCTCTGCCGACTCACCGACAGCCGCGAAGCTGCGATCCTCTCCACCTGCAATCGCAGTGAACTGTATATAGAACAGGATCACCTTTCGGCTGACATCATATTGCGCTGGCTGGCCGATTATCATCATTTGAGCCTCGATGAGCTGCGCGCGAGCGCTTATGTGCATGAAGATGATGCGGCAGTTCGTCACATGATGCGGGTTGCCTCCGGGCTCGACTCGCTGGTGTTGGGCGAACCGCAGATTCTCGGTCAGATGAAATCGGCCTACGCTGTCGCTCGCGAGGCCGGCACCATCGGTCCGCTGCTCGGACGGCTGTTCCAGGCCACATTCAATGCGGCCAAACAGGTGCGAACCGACACCGCCATCGGCGAAAACCCGGTATCCGTAGCGTTTGCCGCGGTCAGCCTGGCGAAACAGATTTTCAGTGATTTGCAACGCAGCCAGGCTTTGCTGATCGGCGCTGGCGAGACCATCACACTGGTCGCCCGCCATCTGCATGAGCTGGGGGTCAAGCGAATCGTGGTCGCCAACCGCACCCTGGAGCGCGCGAGCATCCTGGCCGAGCAGTTCGGCGCCCACGCAGTGCTGCTCTCGGACATCCCGGCAGAACTGGTGCGCAGCGACATCGTCATCAGTTCCACCGCCAGCCAGCTGCCGATTCTCGGTAAAGGCGCGGTGGAAAGTGCCTTGAAATTGCGCAAGCACAAGCCGATTTTCATGGTGGATATCGCCGTTCCTCGGGATATCGAGCCGGAAGTCGGCGAGTTGGACGACGTTTACCTGTACAGCGTCGACGATCTCCACGAAGTGGTCGCCGAAAACCTCAAGAGCCGTCAGGGCGCTGCCCAGGCCGCCGAAGAGATGGTGTCGGTCGGTGCCGAAGATTTCATGGTTCGCCTGCGCGAACTGGCGGCGGTGGATGTGCTCAAGGCCTATCGTCAACAAAGCGAGCGCATGCGTGACGAAGAATTGCTTAAAGCTCAGCGCATGCTCGCCAATGGCAGCAGCGCCGAAGACGTGCTGGTGCAACTGGCCCGCGGCCTGACCAATAAACTCTTGCACGCACCGAGCGTGCAGTTGAAAAAGCTCTCTGCCGAAGGCCGCCTCGATGCGCTGGCCATGGCCCAGGAACTCTTTGCCCTCGGTGAGGGCTCATCGGATAGCTTTTCGGATAAGAAACCGCAATGAAAGCGTCACTGCTCAATAAGCTGGACATCCTCCAGGACCGTTTCGAGGAATTGACCCGGCGAGGTCATTTCCGATCAAAACAAGTTCCGTACCTATTCCAAGGAATACGCGGAAGTCGAGCCGATCGTTGGCACCTATAAACAGCTGCTTAAAGTGCAGGGTGACCTCGAAGGGGCTCAGGCGCTGCTCAAGGACAGCGATCCGGACATGCGCGAAATGGCCGTGGAAGAAGTCCGCGAAGCCAAAGAGCAACTGATCGAAATCGAAGCCCAACTGCAACGCATGCTGCTGCCCAAGGATCCGAACGACGGGCGCAACGTATTCCTCGAAATCCGTGCCGGTACCGGCGGTGACGAAGCGGCTATCTTCTCCGGCGACCTGTTCCGCATGTATTCGCGTTATGCCGAGCGACGTGGCTGGCGGGTAGAGATTCTCTCGGAGAACGAAGGCGAACACGGCGGCTATAAAGAAGTCATTGCTCGGGTCGAAGGCGAGAATGTCTACGGCAAGCTGAAATTCGAATCCGGCGCGCATCGCGTACAGCGGGTTCCGGCCACTGAATCCCAAGGCCGCATCCACACCTCGGCCTGCACCGTGGCCGTGTTGCCTGAGCCGGACGAGCAGGAAGCGATCGAGATCAACCCGGCAGACCTGCGAGTCGACACCTATCGTTCCTCCGGTGCCGGTGGTCAGCACGTCAACAAGACCGATTCGGCAATCCGTATCACGCACTTGCCGTCCGGTATTGTCGTCGAGTGCCAGGAAGAGCGTTCCCAGCACAAGAACCGCGCCCGGGCGATGTCCTGGCTGTCGGCCAAGCTCAACGACCAGCAGACCAGCGCCGCCGCGAACGCTATCGCGAGCGAGCGTAAATTACTGGTAGGTTCCGGTGACCGTTCCGAGCGTATTCGCACCTATAACTTTGCCCAGGGCCGGGTCACCGACCATCGGGTCAACCTGACGCTGTATTCGCTCGACGAAATTCTCGCCGGTGGCGTGGATGCGGTCATCGAACCGTTGCTGGCCGAATACCAGGCCGACCAATTGGCAGCGATAGGTGAGTAAATGACGATCATTGCCAGTTTGCTGCGCGCCGCTGATTTGCCCGACTCGCCCACCGCGCGTCTGGATGCCGAATTGCTGCTGGCGGCTGCCTTGGGTAAATCCCGCAGCTTTCTGCACACCTGGCCTGAGCGTATCGTTCCGAGCGAAGCGGCACTGAAATTTGCCGAGTACCTGCAACGCCGCCGTAGTGGTGAGCCGGTGGCTTACATTCTGGGGCAGCAGGGCTTCTGGAAGCTCGACCTGGAAGTCGCGCCTCACACGCTGATTCCGCGTCCCGACACCGAATTGCTGGTAGAAACCGCGCTGGAACTGTTGCCGGCCACACAGGCCTTGGTGCTCGATTTGGGCACCGGCAGCGGCGCCATTGCCCTGGCGCTGGCCAGCGAGCGTCCGGCCTGGAAAGTCACCGCCGTGGATCGCGTGCTGGAAGCCGTGGCCCTGGCTGAGCGCAATCGCCAGCGGCTGCACCTGAACAACGCCACGGTGCTGAGTAGTCATTGGTTCAGTGCTTTGGAAGGCCAGCGCTTTCAATTGATCATCAGCAATCCGCCCTACATTGCTTCGACCGATCCGCATCTGGCGGAGGGTGACGTGCGCTTCGAACCGGCCAGTGCTCTGGTGGCTGGCGTCGATGGGCTCGACGATTTACGTCTGATCGTCGATCAGGCGCCGGATCATCTTGAGGCAGGTGGCTGGTTGATGCTCGAACATGGTTACGATCAAGCCGAGGCCGTGCGCGATTTGCTGCTGACCCGCGGCTTTGAAGAGGTCCACAGCCGCACCGATCTGGGCGGTCACGAACGCATCAGTCTGGGGCGCTTGCCGTGCTGAATGATCAGGAATTACTGCGCTATAGCCGGCAGATTCTGCTGCAACACGTCGACATCGACGGCCAGTTGCGGCTCAAGGAAAGCCGTGTGCTGATTGTCGGCCTCGGCGGTCTCGGCTCACCGGTGGCGCTGTACCTGGCGGCGGCCGGTGTCGGTGAGTTGCATCTGGCGGACTTCGACACGGTTGACCTGACCAATCTGCAACGCCAGATCGTTCACGACACCGACAGCGTCGGCCTGAGCAAGGTCGATTCGGCGATCCGTCGCCTGACCGCGATCAATCCCGAGATTAAGCTGATTGCCCATCGCACCGCCCTGGATGAAGATTCCCTGGCGGCAGCAGTGGCGGCGGTGGATCTGGTGCTGGACTGTTCTGATAATTTTTCCACCCGCGAAGCGGTGAACGCCGCGTGTGTGGCGACGCGCAAACCGCTGGTCAGCGGCGCGGCGATTCGACTGGAAGGGCAATTGTCGGTCTTCGACTCCCGTCGTCCGGAAAGCCCGTGCTACCACTGTTTATACGGGCACGGCAGCGAAGCCGAGTTGACTTGCAGCGAGGCCGGCGTACTCGGTCCGCTGGTGGGCCTGGTCGGTAGCCTGCAAGCCCTCGAAGCGTTGAAATTGCTGGTGGGGTTCGGCGAACCGCTGGTGGGACGCCTGTTATTGATCGATGCCTTGGGCACGCGCTTCCGTGAATTGCGGGTCAAGCGTGATCCGGGCTGCAGCGTCTGCGGGTCAAGCCATGCGTGAAGCACCGATTGCTGTATTCGATTCCGGCGTCGGTGGACTTTCCGTGCTGGCCGAGATCCAGCAGTTGCTGCCCAATGAATCTCTGTTGTACCTCGGCGATTGCGGGAATATTCCCTACGGTGAGAAATCCCCGGCATTCATCCGTCAGCGTTGCAGTGTCATGGCGCAGTTCTTTCAGCAGCAGGGCGCCAAGGCGCTGGTGCTCGCTTGCAATACCGCGACCGTCGCGGGTGTTGCGGACTTGCGGCGCGATTTCCCCGAGTGGCCCATTGTCGGCATGGAGCCTGCGGTCAAACCGGCGGCTGCGGCGACGCGCAGCGGTGTCGTTGGCGTACTCGCCACCACCGGCACTTTACAGAGTGCGAAGTTCGCCGCCTTGCTCGACCGTTTCGCCGCCGATGTGCGAGTCATCACCCAGCCATGCCCAGGGCTGGTGGAGCTGATTGAAAATGGCGATTTGCACAGCGAGGCATTGCGTCAGTTGCTGCAAGGGTATGTCGATCCGCTGCTAGCTGAAGGTGCAGACACAATCATTCTTGGCTGCACGCATTATCCTTTCCTAAAGCCTCTGCTTAAGCAGTTGCTCCCCCAGAACATCAGCCTGATCGATACCGGTGCCGCTGTGGCCCGGCAGCTTCAACGATTGTTGGCCGAGCGTGAGTTGCTGGCCGAGGGGCCTGCTCGCGCTGCCCGGTTCTGGACGAGTGCGGATCCGGAACATTTCAGAAATATCTTGCCGGTTTTGTGGTATTCGACGGGTGTTGTGCAAAGCTTCGACTTGTAGATAAAAAAAGAGATGACACGAATAATTGAGCTGAACTTCTGATCAAGCTTCAACTTCTATAGCTTTGTCTGTTGGGCAGCATAAAAACCATACGAAATTGTTCGGAAAAGGATGTTTCTAATGAAGCGACTATTCTGCTTGGCCGCGATTGCGACCGCATTGATGGGGCACAGTTTTACCGCGCAGGCAGCGGGGGTGGAATTTGGGGTCGGCCAGACCAGCGATTCGACCATGACCTACCGGCTGGGCATGCAATTCGACTGGGACAAGAGTTGGCTGCAGAGTGACATCGGTCGCTTGACCGGCTACTGGAGCGGCGCTTACACCTATTGGGAGGGCGATGAAACGTCGAGCAATCACAGTTTGTCATTCTCGCCGGTGCTGGTGTACGAGTTTGCCGGTCAAACCATCAAACCCTACGTTGAAGCGGGTATCGGTATCGCGGTTTTTGCCAACACTGAAGTCGAAGACAACAAACTTGGCGGGGCCTTTCAGTTCGAAGATCGTTTCGGGTTTGGTCTGCGCTTTACCGGCGGACATGAAGTCGGGATTCGCGCCACGCACTATTCCAATGGCGGGATCAGCAGCCCGAATGATGGCGTAGAGAGTTACTCGCTGCATTACACGATGCCGTTGTAAGCATTACTGCACTTTTAATGTGGGAGCGGGCTTGCTCGCGAATGCGATTTAACATTCAACATTGATGTTGACTGACAATCCGCTTTCGCGAGCAAGCCCGCTCCCACATTGGATCTTCATGGCCTGCTGTATTCGCTCACCGATACGCCGTCGCAATCCCCTGGCGTTCGGTGATGCATTCCGGTGCGCCCATTTCGAACTCCCGGCAAATCAGCGGACGTTTTTCGTAGATGGTGCACATCATGCTGTCCCGATCCAGCGCGGCGCACCAGCCGTCATCCAGCCGCAGCATGACTTCCCCACCCCAATCGTCGGTATCGATAAAACGCTCGGGCACGCCTGTGTCGGTGATCAACATGACTTCAAGCTGGCAGCAGCAGGCCGCGCAGGTCGAGCAGGTGACCGCCGGTTCGGCGATTTGCGTATGGGGAATAGTTTTCATGGCGCGCAGTGTAAGCCAGTGGGCCTACGCTGTGTGAAAGGTCTGACAGACGCTCAGACTTCATGGCAGATCTTCGGTTGGCGGATTGTTTCGCTCCATGCGCTTGCCAATTTCCAGTCCCCTCTGGCCGGGCTTTTGCGGTAGAGGCCAAAGGACAGGCATGAGCAGTTCCGGTAAAGGGAGCTCCAGTGGCCGATGCTTGAGCAGGTCGAAGAGGTACCGCGCAGCTTTGTCCGCCGACCAATCGAGGTGTTCTTCAACGTCGTTGCTCAGGGGAGTATCGATAAGCCCCGGGCTGACTATGGTCATTTCGATGTTTTCCGGCGCCACGTCGGTGCGCAAGGACTCGAAAAGATGACGCAATCCGGGCTTTGAATCGCCATAGGCTTCGGCCCGTGGCAGGGGCAGGTAGGTCACCGAGCTGGCCATGACCACCAGATGCGGCGCAGTGCCCGCTCGCAGCAGGGGGCGGGCGGCTTCGATGCAATAGCTGCTGGCAAGCAGGTTGGTGCGCACGATGTGCTCGATGATTGATGAGTCGAACTGATTGACGTCGACGTATTCGCAGGTCCCCGCGTTGAGGATCATGGTGTCCAGAGAACCCCATTCCTTGGCAATCTGCTCGCCGATTTCGCGCACCCGTTGGCTGTTGGTCAAATTACCGGCAACCACCAACACTTGGCCGGGATAACGCTGAGACAAGGCTTTCAAGGGCGCCAATGAGCGGGAGCTGACAGCCAGGTGGGCACCGGTTTTCAGTATTTCTTCGGCCAGCGCGGTCCCAATACCGTTGCTGGCGCCGGTCAACCAGTATCGCCTTGGAGGTGTACGACTCATCTCAATCCCCTTTGTCTTCCTGATTCAATTCCATATTCATACGTAAAACTGCGCTATCAAAGCGATTCCGGTGGCGATAAACCCTGTCGTGACGGCAGGTTTTTGAACGCGGCCAAGGCCCGTTCGCGGGAAGTGCTCAGGTTGACAATCGGCGATGGATAATCCGTCACGCCGAATAATCCGTCGAGTCTCGCGCGATTGTGCAGGTCTTTTTTATTCATTTCGTTGATCTGCGGCAACCAATGTTTGATGAAAACCCCTTCGGCGTCGAATTTTTCCGACTGGCTCAGGGGGTTGAAGATGCGGAAGTAGGGCACCGAATCGGTGCCGGTGGACGAACTCCACTGCCAGCCACCGTTGTTCGCCGCCAGATCGCCGTCAATCAGATGCCGCATGAAGAAACGCTCGCCTTCACGCCAGTCGATCAGCAGGTTTTTGGTCAGGAACATTGCCACGACCATGCGCAGACGGTTGTGCATCCAGCCGGTTTCCAGCAATTGGCGCATGGCGGCGTCAATGATCGGCAGGCCGGTACGGCCTTGCTGCCAGGCCTTGAGGTCTTGCGGGGCATCACGCCAGGCCAGGGCTTCGGTTTCCGGGCGAAAGGCGCGGTGCCGGGAAACCCGTGGATAGCCCACCAGAATGTGTTTGTAGAATTCGCGCCACAGCAACTCGTTGATCCAGGTGACGGCACCGACCTTGCCGCTTTCGAATTCCCCCTGATTGCTTTGCAACGCGGCGTGCAGACACTGGCGAGGGGAGATGACTCCGGCGGTGAGATAGGCCGAGAGCTGGCTGGTGCCGGGTTTTGCCGGGAAATCGCGCTCGCTGTGGTAATAGTCGATCTGTGCGTCGACAAAGGTCTCGAGACGGCGTAGGGCCTCGGTTTCGCCGGCCGGCCAGAGAGCACGCAAACTGTCGCTGGGCGTGTCGAAACCCTCGACACGAGAGGGTGGTTCGTCGCTGGCGATACCCAGCGGCGCCTGGATGGCGGGGGCGGTAACCAATCTCGGCAATGATGCATGCAAGCGTTCGTAGCAGACCTTGCGGAACTGACTGAAGACCTGGAAATAGGTGCCAGTTCTGGTCAGCACTGTGCCAGGCTTGAACAGCAGTTGATCGAGGTAGCGGTAAAAGTCGATGCCTTGGGCTTTCAGGATTTGGGCCACCGCGGCATCACGACGGGTTTCATGAATGCCGTATTCCTCGTTGACGTGCACTGCGTCGATCTTCAATTGCTGGCACAACTCGAGCAGGACCTTCGGTGCCTCATCCCAGCGGGACGCCTTGCGAATCAGCAGCGGGATGTTCAGGGTGCCCAACGCATGACGTAATTCGCTCAGGTTGCGCAGCCAGAAATCCACTTTGCACGGCGCGTCGTCATGGGCCAGCCATTGCTGCGGACTCAGCAAATACACCGCCACACTCGGGCCGCGGGCTGCAGCGGCCGAGAGGGCGGTGTTGTCGTGTAGACGCAAGTCGCTGCGCAGCCAGATCAATTGCATGGTGGTATCCGCACGATCATTGAAAAATACGCCATTAAATGAGCCCGCGCTGAATCAGGCCCTGATGGGCCGACAACGGGTCTTCGGCCAGGGACAAGTCAGCAATGGCGGCGGTTCTTGCGGATAACTCGGTGTGGTGGATGCACACCGTTGCCCCGGCAATCATTTTTGGGCAGCTGACGCCATTCAAAAGTTTCGTCAGCTGCGAAAGATTCATGGCTTTGCTGGAATACAGCAGTACGCCGCGGGCTTGCAGGTGATCAACCGCCAGCGCAAGTTCGCCAGCGGGGAGCGGCCAGTCGAAGACTTCCACCGGGCAATCGACACTGCTGATCAGCCAGGCGGTGAGCCACAGATAAGGCTCCAGCGGCAGGTCCGAGTAATTGATCAGCAACAGTGGCGCGGTGCGCAACTGACGGTTGTTATGGTAGATCCTCGCGCCGAATTTGCTGCGCAACCAGGAATAAACAAACACCCGCTCCATTTGCGCGCCGAACTGGCCTTGCCAGCGCTGCTCCAGATCCGCCAGCAACGGCATCAACAATTTTTCACACAAGGTGCGTGGCGGATACAGCGCCATCGCCTGATTCACCGTGTCATCGAGGGTGCGTTCGGCCAGCTGAGTGACCGCTTGCAGCAGCGTCTGGCGCAGCACCAGCCAATCGTTTCCGATGGGGTCGGTAAGCCCCTGTGGCGTGTCGAGCAGTTGTTTGACCTGGCTGACTGCCACGCCGCGATTGAGCCAGGTAAGGATCGTCAGGATCCGTTGCACGTGCTCGGCGCAGAACAGCCGGTGCCCCTTGGGCGTACGCTGAGGCACGATCAACCCATAGCGCCGTTCCCAGGCGCGTAAGGTAACGGCATTGACCCCGGTCTGCCGGGCCACTTCACGAATGGGCAGCCAACCAGCGTCCAGGGCCTTCTTGAAGTCACTGCCAAGGTCTTCGCTGGCGCTGGTATCCGGTGGATTTTTCATTAAATCGCGTTTCGCAGGCTGAGGTTTTCCGGGTGCGGTTGCAGGTAAACCTGTTGCGCAATGTACGGATCCGGGTATTGGCGAAAGTAGTGTTTGAGCAGCATCAATGGCACCACCAGCGGCACGATGCCCCTGCGGTATTGGCCGATGACGTGCTGCATTTCCTGTTTGTCTTCAGGGCTGATGGCCTGTTTGAGATAACCGCTGAGGTGCTGCAGCACGTTGGTGTGGGTGCGGCGTGTGGCGCACTTTTTCAGGGCCGCCATCAGCTCGCTGAAATAGCGCGGGCCGATCACTTGCAGATCGGTTTGCCCCATGTTGCCCAGCAAGTTGCCCAGGGTTTTGTATTGCACCGGGTTGTGGGCCATCAGCAGGTATTTGTAGCGCGAGTGAAAGTCAATGAGGCCGCGCCGGGTCAGGCCTGTTTGCAGCAATTGCTGCCAGGCGCTGTAGGCGAACACGCGGGTGAGGAAGTTTTCCCGCAGCACCGGGTCGTTGAGGCGGCCGTCTTCTTCCACCGGTAAATCAGGATGCAATGCACAGAAGGCCTGGGCGTAGATACCACGGCTACCGCCGTCCACTGGCGCGCCGTTGGCGTGGTAGACCTTGACCCGCTCCAGCCCGCACGAAGGGGATTTCTGCATGAAGATATAGCCGCAGATGCCATCCAGCTCCAGCGCCATTTTTTGACCGTATTCGGCCAGAGGTCGGGTGACGTTGATCTCTGGGTGGACGGTGCCGACAGCCTCCGGGTGCTCGGGGTTGCCGACCAGGCGGATCGGTTCGCGAGGGATACCCAGGCCAATGGCGACTTCCGGGCACAGCGGGACGAAATCGAAATAGTCAGAGAGGATGCGGCTGCACAGAGGCGAGGCCTTGTGCCCGCCGTTGTAACGCACCTCGGCCCCCATCAGGCAGGCGCTGATGGCGATTTTGGGTTTCATGGCTGTAGGGGACATGGGAGCGCCTCGAATCCAGACCTGTACAGATTATTGGATCTGTACAACATGACTTCATCATAGATTCAAAGATGTACAAGTCAAAATTTTTGTATAAGTTTTTGCAAGGCTGCTGTCCATGTCGACAGCAGCGATTCAATTCATTGCAGGTGTTCGTGCAGCCGACGGGCTGCTTCCTGGCCACTGAGCCAGGCACCTTCGACACGGCCAGACAGGCACCAGTCACCGCACACATACAAGCCCAGATCGGCATCGGCCAACGCGCCCCATTCATGGCTGCTGGCCGGCCGGGCGTACAGCCAGCGGTGAGCGAGGCTGAAGGTCGGAGCAGGCATGGCGTCGTTCAGCAATTCGGCAAAGGCACCGTGCAATTGCTCGATCACGGCATCCTTGGGCAGGTCGATATGCTGCCGGCTCCAGGCACTGGTGGCATGCAGCACCCACGTATCGAGGGTGGTGTCGCGTCCCGGTTTGCTGCGGTTGCGCGCCAACCAGTCGAGAGGACTGTCCTGCACGAAGCAGCCTTCAATGGCGGTTTCCAGCGGTGTGTCGAACGCCAAGGCGACAGCCCAGGTGGGCTCCATTTTTACCCCGGCGGCGGCTCCGGCGAGTTTCGGTGCGGCCGCCAGCAGCGCGGTTGCCTGAGGGGCTGGCGCGGCGATGACGACATGGCTGAACGGGCCGTGAGTGAAGCCCTCGGCGTCTTGCAGATGCCAATGTTCTTCACCGCGATAGACCTCAGTGATGCGGCAAGCGAAATGCACTTCCAGATCACCGAGCAGGCCGCGCGTGATCGCGCTCATGCGGGGCGTGCCGACCCAACGCGTCTGTTCATCCGGCGAAGGTCTGAGCTGGCCGCCGTGAAAGGTATAGAGCTGCGGCGTCCATACGGCGACCCAGCCATTGGTTTGCCAGCGCTGGACTTCGGTGACGAAGCGGCGATCGCGGGCAGTGAAATATTGCGCGCCCATGTCCAGAGCACCCGCATCGCTGCGCTTGCTCGACATGCGTCCGCCACTGCCGCGGCTTTTATCGAAAAGCTGAACGACATGCCCGGCCTCCGTCAGGGCCTGGGCGGCTGAGAGTCCGGCAATGCCGGTGCCGATGATTGCGATAGGTACAGTCATAGGGGCCTCGTTTACCTTTCTGTACAGACTACGCCGTGGTTCAAACCTGTACAATATTGTTTTTTGGTATAACTTTTAGCGTCCTCGTTCTGACAGCTTGGCCTATTGTTAAGCACAGAGCCTGCCCAATACCAAAGATCCCTGCTTATAAAAATAGACTAGTGATCAGGGTAAAACGCCACGCGAGGAAGATGTCATGCACATATTGCTGACCGGCGGTACTGGTTTGATAGGACGTCAACTCTGCCAACACTGGTTGAGCCAGGGACATCGCCTGACAGTCTGGAGTCGCACGCCTGCAAAAGTCGCCAAAGTCTGTGGCACTCAGGTACGTGGAATCGCACGGCTTGAGGACCTGGGTCAAGAACCGGTGGATGCAATTATCAACCTCGCGGGCGCACCGATTGCCGATCGGCTCTGGACGCACAAACGCAAGGCGTTATTGTGGAGCAGCCGGATCACCCTGACCGAAACCCTGCTGGCTTGGCTCGAAAGCCGCGAGCAGAAACCGCAGGTATTGATTTCTGGCTCCGCGATCGGTTGGTACGGCGACGGTGGTGAGCGGGAGTTGACTGAAGAATCTCCACCGGTCATTGATGATTTCGCCAGCCAGTTGTGCGTCGCCTGGGAGGAAACCGCGCAACGCGCCGAAGCCTTGGGCATTCGCGTGATCCTCATTCGTACCGGGTTGGTGCTGTCCGCAGAGGGCGGCTTTTTGTCGCGGCTGTTGTTGCCGTTCAAACTGGGGCTGGGCGGGCCTCTGGGCAGTGGTCGGCAGTGGATGTCGTGGATTCATATCAAGGATCAAATCGCCCTGATTGATTTTCTTCTGCACCGCAATGAGGCCAGCGGTCCATATAATGCCTGCGCGCCCAAGCCGGTGCGCAATCGCGAATTCGCCCAAACGTTGGGTAGCGTGTTGCATCGTCCGGCGTTCATGCCGATGCCAACCCTCGTGTTGAAGGTGGGCCTGGGCGAGTTGTCATTGTTGCTGCTGGGTGGCCAGAAGGCCATGCCGGCTCGCTTGCTGGAAGCGGGCTTCACTTTCCAGTTCACTGATTTGCGCGCGGCGTTGGACGATGTGTCCAGCCGCCTTAAGAAATAGGACGTTGCATGACCGATCACGCGTTGCTTCTGGTCAACCTGGGTTCACCCGCTTCCACCTCGGTGGCGGATGTGCGCAGCTACCTCAATCAATTTCTGATGGACCCGTATGTGATCGACCTGCCATGGCCGGTGCGGCGTTTGCTGGTGTCGTTGATTCTGATCAAACGCCCAGAGCAATCGGCCCACGCTTATGCTTCGATCTGGTGGGCGGACGGCTCGCCACTGGTGGTGCTCAGCCGTCGCCTGCAACGGGCCATGACCGCGCAGTGGACTCACGGGCCTGTAGAGCTGGCGATGCGCTACGGCGAGCCATCCATCGAGTCGATGCTGGTTCGTCTGGCGACTCAGGGTCACAAAAAAATCACCTTGGCGCCGCTCTATCCGCAGTTCGCCGATAGCACCGTAACCACAGTGATCGAAGAAGCCAAGCGGGTGGTCCGGGAGAAGAAACTCGACGTGCAGTTCTCGATTCTCCAGCCGTTCTACGATCAGCCGGAATACCTCGATGCGTTGGTGGCCAGTGCCAAACCTTATGTGCAACAGGACTACGATCACCTGCTGCTGAGCTTCCATGGCTTGCCGGAACGGCACCTGACCAAGATCGACCCCACCGGTCATCATTGCTTTAAAAGCGAAAACTGCTGTCAGAAGGCTTCGCCGGAAGTATTAGCCACCTGCTACCGCGCCCAATGCCTGCGCACCGCTTCCGAGTTTGCCCGGCGCCTGGTCCTGCCGGACGGCAAGTGGTCGGTGTCGTTCCAGTCGCGTCTGGGGCGAGCCAAGTGGATCGAACCCTACACCGAAGCGCGCCTCGATGAGTTGGCCAAAAGCGGCGTGAAAAAAGTTCTGGTGATGTGCCCGGCGTTCGTTGCCGATTGCATCGAAACACTGGAAGAGATCGGTGATCGCGGGAAGGAGCAGTTCCGCGAAGCGGGAGGGGAGGAGTTGGTGCTGGTGCCGTGCCTCAATGATGATCCGCAGTGGGCGAAGGCGTTGAACGCATTGTGTGAGAGAGCGCCGTTGGCCCTTTAAAAGCTTCGCGGGCAAGCCTCGCTCCTACAGGTATTGCGCTGACCTTGTAGGAGCGAGGCTTGCCCGCGAAGGCATTCTTAAGGCTGGCTTACAACAACGGCTCTTCCACCTTCTTGTGCTTCCAGCTGTCATGGCCCGGCAGCAACAGGTTCAGCGCAATCGCCACCACCGCGCATAGCGCGATGCCTTTGAGGCCGAAATCGTCCGGGCCAGTACCGGTGCCGATCAGCACACCGCCAATCCCGAACACCAGCGTCACCGAGACAATCACCAGATTGCGTGCTTCGCCCAGGTCGATCTTGTGGCGAATCATGGTGTTCATCCCCACCGCAGCGATCGAACCGAACAACAGGCAGAGAATCCCGCCCATCACTGGCACCGGGATGCTTTGCAGCAGGGCGCCGAACTTGCCGATGAACGCCAGACTGATTGCGAAGATCGCCGCCCAAGTCATGATTTTCGGGTTGTAGTTTTTGGTCAGCATCACCGCGCCAGTCACTTCGGCGTAGGTGGTGTTGGGCGGGCCGCCGAACAGACCGGCCGCGGTGGTGGCAATGCCATCGCCGAACAGGGTGCGGTGCAGGCCGGGCTTTTTCAGGTAATCGCGACCGGTCACGCTACCCACGGCAATCACGCCGCCGATGTGCTCGATCGCTGGTGCCAAGGCTACCGGAACGATGAACAGAATCGCCTGCCAGTTGAATTCCGGTGCCGTGAACTGTGGAATCGCGAACCACGGTGCAGCAGCAATCTTCGCGGTATCAACCACGCCGAAATAGAACGCCATGGCGAAACCCACCAAAACGCCGGAGATGATTGGCACCAGGCGGAAGATACCTTTGCCGAACACCGCGACGATCAAGGTGGTCAGCAGCGCCGGCATCGAGATCAACATCGCCGTCTGGTAAGGAATCAGCTCGGTGCCGTCACCGGCCTTGCCCATCGCCATGTTGGCGGCGATCGGCGCCATGGCCAGGCCGATGGAGATGATTACCGGGCCAATCACCACCGGTGGCAACAGGCGATCGATGAACCCGGTGCCTTTGATCTTCACGGCAAGACCGAGGAAGGTGTAGACGAAACCGGCCGCCATCACACCGCCCATGGTCGCCGCCAGGCCAAACTGGCCCTTGGCGAGAATGATCGGCGTGATGAAGGCGAAGCTCGAGGCGAGGAACACCGGCACCTGACGCCCGGTGACGATCTGGAACAGAATCGTCCCCAGGCCTGCGGTGAACAGCGCCACGTTCGGGTCGAGGCCGGTAATCAACGGCATCAACACCAGCGCGCCGAAGGCCACGAACAGCATCTGCGCGCCAGACAGCACCGTGCGCCAGAGCGGATCGTTGAACGCTTGCTGCATGCTCAAGCGTCCTTCTGCTTGGTGCCGAAGATCTTGTCACCGGCATCGCCCAGGCCTGGGATGATGTAACCGTGTTCGTTGAGTTTTTCGTCAATGGAGGCGGTGTAGATCATCACGTCCGGGTGAGCTTTGCCCACAGCGGCGATGCCTTCAGGGGCAGCCACCAGGACCATCGCGCGGATGTCCTTGCAACCGGCCTTTTTCAGCAGGTCGATAGTGGCGACCATCGAGCCACCA
>LNAP01002487.1_pt1 | contig 18290 bp, 16 predicted proteins | sample 602601 | NCBI WGS metagenome assembly LNAP01 (sample SAMN02440304, study PRJNA202911) | soil metagenome | biome: Subtropical and temperate rainforests or woodlands; isolation source: soil samples (1 kg each in a 20% v/v slurry with milli Q water) were... ...
GAATATGTGATGCAAGGGCAGCGGACTGGCGAGCCGCTCACCGTCGACGAGACCCTGGCTGAATGCGGCACTGTAGGCGCTGCGCATCAGCATGTCGTGGGTCATCATCACGCCCTTGGGGCTGCCCGTGGTGCCGGAGGTGTAGCAAATCAGCGCGACCTCGTCGGGGTAGCGCGAGGCGTTCTGGCGCTCGCGCAGCGCTTCGTCGGTAACATGCTCACCCAGCTGCAGGAAGTCCTCCCAGTCCAGCGTGCCCGCATGGCGCGCGCCACCCGGAGATTCGATCACCACGCCGCGCAGCGCCGCAAGCCGCTCAGCGCGCCAGGTGTCCGGGGCGCCACGCATTTCGGGCAGGAGAGCGCCGATTTTTTCGATGTAGTTGCGGTCAGCCAACTTGTCCATCGCAATCAGGTAGACGCTGTCCGACTGCCGGAGCTGATACTCCAGTTCGACCGCGCCCAGGCGTTCGTTCAATGGCACGCTGACGGCGCCGATCTTGGCTAGCGCGAGTTGAAGAAATGCCATTTCCGGCACCGTCGGAAACAGCATCGCCACATGCTCCCGGCGCTTGACGCCGAGCTGGATCAAACTCTTGGCCAGCCGGTCCACCAGCTGGCGCGATTGGGCGTAGGTGTAGCGCCGCTCCAGCGTGACGATATGCTCCCGCTCCGCGAACTCGGTGGCCAGACGATCGAACCAGTCGCCAAGGGTCAGCCGCGTCCACACCGGGATACGCTGCGCCAGAGCCTGCCTTCTTTGCGCCAAGGGGGGCGCGCCCTTGACCGCAGCAGCGCCGCTCCCCGCCTCATGCGCAACCGTTTCCGTTTCACTCATGTCTTTGTCTCCTGATAAAAAACCATCTCTTGCCTTGCTCATGCAACTGCTGATCCGTGGGTGAATTCCGGTGACACGGTTGCGCTTGAGGGCTCGCACTGCATCCCAAATCCGGCCGTCAAAATGCACAACTAATTACTTTACGAGCCCTTAGATCGAGATGCCGCCGCCGCAGATCAGCGTCTGGCCGCTGACGTAGTTCGACTCGGGAATGCACAGCAGGTAGACCGACCCGGCCGCTTCCTCGGGCGTGCCGCTGCGGCCCAGCGGAATGGTGCGCTCCATCATTTCCAGCAGATCGGGGTTGACGCCGACCTTGATCTTTTGGCCCTGGATGTCAATGGATGCGTCGCCGCCGGCCGAAGCCTCGGTCAGCCGCGTCTTGATCATGCCAAAAGCGACGGCGTTGACGTTCACCTTGTAACGCCCCCATTCCTTGGACAGCGCCTTGGTCAGGCCAATGACGCCGGCCTTGCCCGCCGAGTAGTTGGCCTGGCCGGCGTTGCCGCCGGTGCCGGCGATGGACGAGATGTTGACCACCTTGCGGAACACCTCCTGCCCGGCTTCGGCTTCCTTGCGCGAGGCGACGCGGATGAACTCCGCGGCAGCGCGCAAAATCTTGAACGGCGCGGTCAAATGCACATCGATGATCGCGTGCCATTGCTCGTCAGTCATCTTCTGAATCACGTTGTCCCAGGTGTAGCCGGCGTTGTTGACGATGATGTCCAGGCCGCCGAAGCTGTCAATCGCGGTCTTGACGAAGCGATCAGCGAAATCGGCGGCAGTGACGCTGCCCACGCAGGCCATGGCCATGCCGCCGGCCTTCTTGATGTCGGCCACGGTCTGCTCTGCCGGCGCTGCATCAAGGTCGTTGACCACGACCTTGGCGCCTTCGCTGGCCAATTTCATGGCGATGGCACGGCCGATACCGCGGCCCGAACCTGAAACGATGGCCACTTTGCCTTCGAGTTTTTTCATGGTGTGTGTCCTTGCTTGTGATGAAAAGGAAATAAAAGGAAAAGAAAAGAATAAAAAGCCGGGCCGCCAAACGGTGGTCTGAGCCTCTCAGTTCAAGGCCACCAGCGCCTCGCCGGACAGCGTGATTTCGCCGGTCGCCTTCGTCGCGCTGATTTGAACGCGCACGCAGGGTCGGCCTGCATGTTGAAGCTTTTCAAGCACCTTGCCGGTGCAGCGTATGCGGTCGCCCAGATGGGTCAGGGCCGCGAAGCGCACGCCATAGCTGAGGATCTGGCGCTGCGGCACCCATTCGGTGAGCGCGCGCCCGAGGTAGGCCATCGACAGCATGCCGTGCGCGAACACATCCTTCATCCCCGCGCCGCGGGCGAAGTCGATGTCGATGTGGATCGGGTTGTGGTCGCCCGACGCACCGGCGAACAGTGCCAGGGTGGTGCGGCTGATCGGCGGCAATTCCAGCACGGGCATGTCGTCACCGACCTCGATGATTTTTACTTGAGCGTTCATGAATAGTCCTTCAGGCGTGGCGCACGACGATCACCGAGTGCAGGTCAGAGACATGCTCGCCGAACTGATTGATGACCTTCGTGTCGTTGACGACAAACTCGAGTGCGCCACCCTTCTTGTCGTAGATGTCAGAGACCCGGGTCTGAAAGCGCAGCGTGTCGCCAGCGCACACCGGGGCGTGGTAGTCGAAGCGCTGTTCGCCGTGCAAGAGCTCGCGCAGGTCGATCTTGAGCGTGTCGAGCAACTTCATCAGCACGCCCGAATCGCTCTCGGCGCCAAAGATGAAGGTCGGCGGCGCCACGACGTTGCGGTAGCCAGCGGCCTGGGCGGCGTTCGTGTCGAAGTAAATCGGGTCGGTGGCACCTATCACCTCGGCGAAAAAGCGGATGCGCCCCTTCTCCACATCCCACAGCGTGGGCGGCACCTCGTAGCCGATGAATTTCTTGTCAATCATGGGACTCCGGCTCCTGGTTTTCTGCGCCTGTGCTCAGGCGGCCTGGTAAAGCGTGACGACGCAGGCGCCGCCCAGCCCGAGGTTGTGCTGCAAGGCCACACGGGCGCCTTTGACCTGGCGTTTGTCCGCCGTGCCGCGCAGTTGATGGGTCAGCTCGTAACATTGCGCCAGGCCGGTCGCGCCCAGTGGATGCCCTTTCGACAACAGGCCGCCCGACGGGTTGGTCACCACCTTGCCGCCATAGGTGTTGTCGCCGTCCAGCACGAACTTCTCCGCACCGCCTTCCGGGCACAGGCCCAGCGCCTCGTAGGTGATCAACTCGTTCTGTGCAAAGCAGTCATGCAGCTCAACCACGTTCACGTCCTGCGGGCCGATGCCGGCTTGCCGATAGACCTTTTGCGCCGCATCGCGCGCCATGTCGTAGCCGACCACGCGCATCATGTCGTGCGACTCGAAGGTGCTGGGAAAATCGGTCGTCATCGCCTGGGCGGCAATCGAAACCCGCGTATCGAGCCCGTGCTTTTTGGCGAAGGCTTCGGAGCAGATCACGGCAGCAGCGGCGCCGCAGGTCGGCGGGCAAGCCATCAGGCGGGTCATCACCCCCTCCCCCAGCACCGGTGCGTTCATCACGTCATCGACCGAGACTTCCTTGCGGAACAGCGCCAGCGGGTTGTTCGCCGCATGACGGCTGGCCTTGGCGCGAATGCTGGCAAAGGTCTCCAGTTTGGTGCCGTACTTGTCCATGTGCGCCTTGCCGGCACCGCCGAAGTAACGAATGGCCAGCGGAATTTCCGGGTGCCCGACGATCTCGGCGGTGGCCCGGTCAAACTCCTCGAACGGCGTCGGCCTGTCCTCGAACTGGGCCTTGATGGCGCCGGCGGCCATCTGCTCGAAGCCCAGGGCCAGCACGCACTCGACGGCACCGCTTTGGACTGCCTGGCGCGCCAGAAACAGCGCCGTCGAACCGGTGGAGCAGTTGTTGTTGAGGTTGACGATGGGGATGCCGCTCATGCCCACCGGGTAGAGCGCCCGCTGGCCACAGGTGGAATCGCCATACACATAGCCCACATAGGCTTGCTGGATCATGGGGTACTCGACGCGCGCATCGGCCAGGGCCTGGCGCACCGCCTTCTCGCCCATCACGTGATAGGGCTCACTGGCGCCCGGTTTGGTGAACGGGATCATGCCAACACCGGCAACAATAACTTTCTGATTCATCGCATTAACTCCTTGGGTTGAAATATTTCAGACTTCGACACTGAGAGGCCATCGGCCTCAGCCGCCCTTGGCCGCATTGACATACTCGGTTTTGAGATCCCGCTTGAGGATCTTGTTGGCCGCACTGATCGGCAGCGAGCTGCGAAAGTGGATCCGCTTCGGCGCCTTGAAGCCGGGCAGGCGGCCACGACAGAACTCGATCAGCTCGGCTTCGGTCACCACGACTCCTGGCCTGGCGATGACGGCGGCCGTCACGGCCTCGCCCCAACGCTCGTCGGGCATCCCGAACACGGCGCACTGCATCACGCCCGCGTGGGCGCCCAACACGCTCTCGACCTCCTGGCAATAGACGTTCTCGCCGCCGGTCTTGATCATGTCCTTCTTGCGGTCGGCGAAGAAGTAGTTGCCGGCCGCGTCGCGGAACAGGATGTCGCCGGTATGGAACCAGCCGCCGCGGAACGCACGCCGGTTGGCCTCGTCGTTCTTGTAGTAGCCCTTCATGATGACCGGGCCGCGCACGATCTGCTCGCCCGATTCACCGTCGGCCACGTCCTTGTCGTCATCGTCGACCAGACGCACGTCGGCAGCCACCGAGGCGACGCGGCCGACCCAGCGGCCGTCCTGGTTGGGCATCTGCTCCCAACCGTCGACCCAGCCACCGGTCAGCAAAGAGGCGGTCGATTCGCTGGAACCTTGCAGCGAGAAGAAGCGCGACGATGGCGCCGCCTGCTTCCAGCCATCGATCATTGACTTGGGGATCGTCGAAGCCCAGGTGCCCAGCTTGGTCGCGCAGCGAAGATCCGACGTGCCGAAGTTGGGGCACGACAGCATCGCCACATACAGCGTCGGAGGCAACACCATGACGCTGAGCCGGTGACGCGCGACGAGGTCGATCATCTGCACCGGTTGCGGCACCTGCGTCATCACCATCGTGACCTGGTTGGCCAGGGCGTAGGTGGAGAACAGATAGCCGGCGAGGTGAATGATCGGCAGGCTCATCAGGAAGCGGTCGTCCTGGGCCAGACCGAAGTTCAACGCCCAGACCAGATGGGAGGCATAAAAATTGGCATGCGAGGTCAAAACACCCTTCGGCGCCGACTCGGTACCGCTGGTAAAAAACATCGTGGCGACGTCGTCGTTGTCGACGAGGACCTGGGGTTCGTCGGCGGGCCCCGAGGCCAGTTCGGCAAACGCCAGCCAGCCGGCAGGCGCCGCCTTGCCGGACACGCTGAGCTGAACAAACTGCTCAACACAAGCCATCTTGCCCAGCACAGCGTCGACATTGCCCAGCAAGGCATCCTCGACGAAAAACCACTTGGCCTCGGCGAACTCGATGAGGTGCTGCACGTCCGCCGGCTGCAGCATGAAGTTCACCGGCACCAACCAGGCGCCGATCTTGTGCAGCGCATAGCCCAGCGCCAGGAAGGGCACGTTGTTGCGCGACAGCGCGGCCACGCGGTCACCCTTCTTGATGCCACGCCGCAGCAGGTTGTTCGCAACGGTATTGACCAGCGCGTTCAGTTGCGCATAGCTGTGGGTCTGCGCGGCACCATCGGTGGTGTAGAAGATGATTGCAGGCTTGTCCCCGGCGGCCTTCGCCGCTCGGCGCAGGCTGTCGCCCAGGTTCTGACGGCGCAGCAGGTTCATCTCGAGTTCTTGGGTCAAGGCTGTCTCCTTAGTTGAAGCGTCGTTTGACGCTGATGAATGGTCGCGTCGCGAGCGGCATGACCTGATAGGTGTCACGGGTGAATGCGGCACGGACGGCTACCTGCTTGCGCAACAGGTCGGCCACCGCCAATGAATACGCACCGATTCCGTCTCCCATGTACGCCGCCTCCTGTTCTGGCACTCCAAGTGATTGCCAGTGGCGAATCCTACCTAACGCTTGACAGTTTTGCAAGAAGTATTTACGCTCGCTTTCTTGCGCTTGATTCGGCATCCCGCCCACAACCGTCACCATGGCGCCAAGCTCATCTCGGCCTTCATCGTCGAGAATGTGCATGAGCTCAGGCACACAGGCACCGCAGGCTGGGTAGCCAGCGGCTGGCTTGCAGTTTTAATTCAATTCTAGGAGTAACGACAAATGAGTGGTCCTTTGCAAGGTTTGAAAGTGATCGAGTTCGGCGGCATCGGCCCCGGACCGTTCTGCGCGATGATGCTGTCCGACATGGGCGCCGACGTGATCCGCCTGGACCGCAAGGCCGACAAGGGAAAAGACCGCGGGGAGGGTGCCTTCCTGGCCAGCGGCCGACGCAGCGTGCTGCACCGCGGTCGGCGTTCAGTCGCGGTCGACCTGAAGTCGCCCGCAGACGTGCAGCGGGTGCTGGAGCTGGTTGACGGCGCCGACGCCATCATCGAGGGTTTCCGCCCGGGCGTGATGGAGCGGCTCGGTCTGGGCCCGGATGTGCTGCTGGCACGCCACCCGCGCTTGGTCTATGGGCGCATGACCGGCTGGGGCCAGGACGGCCCGCTGGCGCAGGCCGCCGGGCATGACATCAACTACATCGCGCTGTCGGGTGCCCTGAACATGATCGGCCGCTCGGAAGGCGGACCGGCAGCGCCGCCGGCGATGGTCGGCGACCTGGGTGGCGGCGGCATGATGCTCGCCTTCGGCATCGTTTGCGCTTTGCTCGAAGCACGCAGCTCCGGCCGCGGCCAGGTGGTCGATGCCGCGATCACCGACGGCGCGGCGCTGCTGACTTCCATCGTCTGCGACCTCAAAGCGCTGGGAATGTGGAAGAACGAGCGGCAGGCCAACCTGTTGGACGGTGGATCGCATTTCTACGACACCTACGAATGCGCTGACGGGAAATGGATCTCGATCGGATCACTGGAGCCCCAGTTCTATGCGCTGCTGCTGGAGAAGCTCGGCATCAGCGATCCCGAGTTTCAACGGCAACGCGATCCGGCAGCCTGGCCGACGCTCAAACGCCAGATCGCCGACATCTTCCGCGCCCAGCCGAGCGCGCACTGGTGTGCGTTGCTGGAGGGGACCGACGTGTGCTTTGCACCGGTTCTGACACTGGAAGAGGCAGCACGCCACCCCCACAACAGCGCGCGCGGCACTTTCTTTGAGCGAGACGGTGTGCTTCAACCTTCACCGGCACCGAAGTTCAGCCGGACGGTGACCGATCGCCCAGGCCCCGCACCGTTCATTGGCGAACACGACGACGAACTCTTGTAGCCGAAGAATGCCGGGGCTGAGAACAATGGGCCCCAGGCTAACCACTTCATCTTGATCACGAGAGCTTCACGGTTTACTGCCCGCTCGCCCTGCTTGGCAGCGCCTTCTATGCGATTCTTGTCCATCGGCTCGTGATTTACGTTCCACGCTTCCTTCCCACAGTGGGTCACTCTCGTGCAGTTGCGCTTTACTCCGCTCGCTGTGATCAGCTCGCGGGAGAACTTGCACCTTCGGGTGTGCGCCTATGCTAGGGGCACAATGCAAAAAGCCCGCTGTTAGCGGGCTCTTCTTATCAACTAAGTTGTTGATTTAATTGGTTGCGCGAGAAGGATTTGAACCTCCGACCTTTGGGTTATGAGACTGCAAACCAAACAGGTAGCTTGACTGGTATTGATCGATCTCAGGTGTCGTTTTGAGAGTCAAAATCGAGTGTGACATTTCCCAAACCAGCCCTATTGATAACGAATTATATGTCCCGTGCGTAAGCACGCTCAACATAGAGCAACCAGACGTTGCGACCATTGGGCGCCTGTGCGTGAACCTGAATTGAGGTAGACTTGCAGCAGGTTGCTGGACAGACCTGACTCGCGAAAGTCAAAGTTCAGCCTTAACTGACCAGCCTACGGTCACCATCGGGACGCCCATCCGGAGCGCTCGATCGGACGGGCAAGTGCGCCCGGATTCGCCGCTTCTAGCGGCTTTTCCGAAACCTATTTTTTAGGCACGTGTGATTCTGCACGTGACGCACTATGTCCACCCAAAAATTTCCAATTGATGTTCTTCATTTATCGCCCGTTTTGCATTCGCTGAGGTGTGCTTTACATGTTCCTGCCGATTTGGCGGGATTCGGCACTGCCCTGGCGGTAGCTAACGAATGCCTGAGACTGGCCTCAAAGTACTTTGACGATCCACATATTGATCGATGGCAGGCCGTCACCGAGGAAACGCGTAATGCATTGTCAGAACTGTCGGCACAAGACCCCACGCGGGCGGCCGTCTGGCATCGACCAGCCAAGAAAGACGGCTCACCACAAAGTCGACTGGCCCTGTGGCGCCGACCGCTTGCACAACAAAAATTCGAACAGCAGTTGAGTATCCTTCTTGGACGCACCATTGCCGTTGCGAGTTCGGCCCATACACCAGTCAACCCAGCGTTGATCAACGGCGTGTTTGTATTGCGCAATGCCAAGATCGGCAAAGGCACACGCTCGGATGACTGGCAGGAACTGATCACGATCGATCTGCTCGATGCCGAACTACTTTCGCAGATTCACGAGGCGCGCGGGCTGAAGACATCGCATGCGAAGTTCCTGCTCGCCGCCGTGCAAACATTACGCTCTCCGGTCGCCAATCCGAACCAGTTGTTTCGACTTGCCGATCCGTCCGAACGGGAACAAGACCCGAAATCATCAGCCGCCCAAACACCTCAAGACCCCGAGGACACCGAGACGACACCGGACACCCGTGATCAGAATGCGGGGGTCATTCCAGACATCGGCGCCCGCCTTGCGACCAGTGACTTCACCAGTTTTTCGGAAAAACTCGGCTTCATCACGCGCGATTATCTGCTGCCAGAAGATTTGGCGCTGATTACAAAAAAGCTGCTTGCGCATTTACAGGCCGACGATAAACAGCGATCTTGTTTCTCACTGTTTGCCCTGGTCAGCTTGGTCACTGGCTGCACCGATTCGATCGCCGTCAACCTGGCCTTCGTCCCAGGTCACAGTATTTGGCTTGACACCGAAGCCGGCGTCTGGTGCTGGGCATTTAGCGTCTACCGCGCGAATCGCATCGGCAAAGCCGAGGCTGCGGTCGGTGAACCAGTCCTGATTCCACTGCCAGATTTGGTGAACAGATATTTGCGCCGCTTGCGCAAAACTCATCTCGCCGCCGCCACGCTGGGCGCGCTGATCGAGTCCGAACTCGGCGGCCCTCTGGAACCGAAAACGTTCCGCGAATTTCTGCGGGGCTGCAGTAATACCCCCCACGCAGCATACCGAGCCCGCTTTGCACGGTCAATGGTGATGGTCTATTTGCAGACGAGCGGCAGCGACATGGCTGCCACCCTCTTGTCAGGCAATTTTGCAGTCTCGGCACCGGCGGCCTTGTTTTATTACGGACCAACCTATCGCCTGTTGCATGCACGACTGACAGAGGCTTACGACCTACTCGGCCTGGGTCAGCCGACAGCGATGGACAACATGAAAAGACGCGCCGGTTGTCAAAAAGTACTCGAAGTCAGTCAACTGACCGCTGGATGGAGCAATCTGCTGGCAACAATCAACGAGACTTGCTCAAGGATCGCAGCGACAAGCAACCAGCACGATCAACTCGTCGACATCAACGCGCTGCTAGTATTACTGTGCGCCGGCTTGGTCATCCAGACCGGGCACAGGGGTAGCCGGCTGGAACGTCTGACCTTCGGCTCTTTGTTTTTGCAGGAGGAGACCTTTCTCATCGCCGACAAGGACGAGGACGCTCGTGCGCAACCCCGCCTGCTGCCGAAAACCTCGATCGTCAAGCGTTTGCTACAGGCGACCTATGCGGCTCACCTGCATGTCGATGCCGCGATTCAAGATGGTGTAGCCCATGACCGGTGCGTTTTTGTTCAATGGCAAAGTTCCGGAACCTGGCTAGAGTCAAGGCCAATCACCACGGCAGAGATTGCACGGGCCATCGCCCAGTTTTTTTACGGGGCGGACCACAACTTTGCGCGTAGCGCCTGGGTAACGCATCTGGACGAGGACGGCTGTGATCGCTGGCTGATCCGCGTCCTGACCGGCCACACGCGCGACGTCACCCGCCCCAGTGGTGCGTATTTTGATGTCCCCCCCTTGCTTGCGGCAAGTCGCCTGGCCGTGCCTATGGAGCAGACCGGCCGACGCTTGTTCGGCGAGACCACTCTGCAAACCGAACCGCTCGTGCCAATTGTCCGGTTCAAGGCCACCGGTCGCGAACGCGCGCTCATCGCTCCGGTATTCATGGTGCCCGATCCGCGCACCATGGTCGATCCGCTGTCGGTCGCGACCTTGGCCGGCTGGCGCGCGACCAAACGCGTGCGCCACGGCCTGGCATCCGGAACCCTGCCCTGTTCGCCAAGCGCACTGGCCATGTTGCACTTGGTGTTCATGGACTTCATTCCGGATCTTGCGCTGTGCCTCGCTGCCCTCATGCAACCGGAACAGTCCCTCAAGTACTACGGCCAGGCCGCCGGCCTGCAATGGATGCGTGATCATTTCATCCACCCAACCTGGCTGCCCCTGCTGCCGACCACGACACAGCTGATCGTGTCGGCTCGGCTCCAACCGTGGTCGCAAGAAAAGCTCTGGCACGGCGTTGAGCAGGCGCTTGCCAGCATTGATCCGGACTACTGGCCCACTGGTGCCGAGGTCTGTCGAGCCGCCATGCAGTCCACCGTGCAAGGTTTTCTGCGTCTGGAGTACCCACCATCAGTGGTAGCCGTGGCCGATCCCAGGACGCCGGCGCCCACGCTATCGGAGCTCTCGCTGATGCGGCAGGCCGACCCGCAGGCCGCTGAATCGACAAGCATTCCTGTGCGCCCGCAAGGTCAGCAACGCCGCGGCAACAGTGGCGGTTGCGATAAGGATCTAACCAGACTGAAGACCATCGTTTATTCGTTTACAAAGCAAACGGTACGGCTGGGCGAACTGCGCCAGCGTGCGCTCGATTGCATGCGCCGCATCGAGGTCGAAATTCAGGTTCGCTCGAATTTTTTCGGCTGGATCCTGGACTGGGTCCGCCATGAGTTGGAGCAAGCGGCCCAGAACAAAAAGCACCGGTTGGACATCAGCTCGATCTATACGTATCTGGGCGTTCTGGCCCGCCGCTCCGACGGCTGGGGAACCGATGATGCCGAGGATCCCTACGAATGGTCAGAAGAACAATGGCAGCAGTGGCTTGACGACATCAATCAGGGTCTGGGCGGCGACAGTGGGAATTTTTTTGATGTAACCACGGAGTCGACCGATCCGTCGGCCCCAGTCGCGATGCACAAGCGCGTGAAAGACGCCGCCGGTCGTTTGGTACGCAATCTGGTCCTGCACGGACACTGGGTTCCGCTGAGCATCCGCAGCAAGCTGGCCGAAGCCAATGAACAGCTGGCTTGCGGCTCGGCGTCGGCGACCTTGATCACCGCGCGCGATATAGAGCGCGCCATACAGATCGCGCAGCACTGGCTTGCAGAGCAGCCGCTTGATTTGGAGATGCTGGAACTGCGGGCCCGCATCCAGGCCAGCGTGCCCACCCGCTCCAGCGATATCTCCAATCTTCGTTTCGACTGTCTCACTCCCGGCGGCATGCTGATCATCGAACGCCAAGGTTACAAAAACCTCAAGAGCGAGAACGCCGTGCGAACCCCACAGCCGCCCGCGTCGGTTCGAAAACTTATTGCCAAGTCTCGAACCAAAGTGGCTGAATACATTTCCGATCCACTGTTTTTGCTGCGCGGCCAGGGCACTCCGGCCGACGGTGACCGCGACCTGGAACTCATCAACATCTGGTCCGCCGCGCTGAAACATGCCACCGGCGACCCATCAGCCAGACCACATTCGGTCCGCGCCAAGGCCTTGCAGGACATGGCCTGGCCCGGCTGGTCGACACTGGCCAGCGGCCTCTTCTCCTCGCAGGCATCGCCCAAGTCCTGCGCCAAATGGGTGGACCAACGCGTCGAATGGACCCAACTAGCTTACGCTGCCAGCCAAGCCGGGCACGGGGACTTGCGTCCGGCCCTGGGCAACTATCTGGCTGGCGCCCGACTGATCTTCGCGGTTCGTTCCCGTGCCTTGCTGGATCGTCTTGCGCCCCGGCCCAAACTGCTGGAGCAACTGGGTGTCAACCCGGAGAGCTTTAGAAAATTCAAACAACGCGCGACCGTCGAGCGCTGCGACTGGCAATGGCTGTTCGACCGGGTTTCAGCCAGCAGCATTGAGTTACTCAAGGCATTGCCCCAGCCAACTCAGGCGCGACTGCGTGCAAAACCGAAGGAGACAAGCGCGAACATGGCCAGCGCAGTCGCAGCACCAGCGCTGCCGCCTGCCGTTTCGGTAGCAGTGCCACCCGCCACAAAGACGGCAAGTACTACGACAGTGAATGACGGTGCAAACCATCTGGTCAGCAACGAGGTCCGTTACCTCTGTGCCCAAATCTTGGGCATGACCAAGGCCAGGGCGATCGAAGCCACCAAGCTTGGGCTGAGCAAGGCCGTCCGCATCGACACCCGGCTCCCATCACCGGACCTCACGGCTCGAGTGGCCAGTCGTGCCCGATCCGGTCCGCAAGCCCGCGGTTGCCAGGGCAACCTCAAGACCTTGTTCTCTGTGCAAGGTCAGGAGATCGTTGACTGGGTCATCGGAATGACTGGTCCCGATCGTTTGACACTCACCAAATTTATCTTCAAATTGCCGGTCAAGCTTTTTGCTGATGCAACCATGGTCAAGTTTTGGGAGTCTGTGACCAGTTCTATGCCGCGCACCTGCGCGCTAAATATTCATCGTGGCGAAAAATATCTTCTTGATTCCGAACGGTCAGCACTGCACCGTCTGAGCGATTCGATTTTTTTGAAAGTCGACTCTGAAATTGGCGTGACCCCTGGCATTCGGCTGGTGACCCGCGGGTCCGACAACCGGGTCATGAGCACGCGCCTGAACTCGACGTTTCGGGCGAGCCTACTGGCCTGTGTGTGCATGACCGGAGAGTTGAAAAATGATTTCTGAAAATTGTCCAGTCCATGGACCGCTTGTTGTGACAATGAAATCCAAAGCGTCAAGCAGGTCTTTAAAAAACACCTCTCACCATGAGATTCTTTCCATGACGAAGCCCCTGTCAGATAGCCCACAACGTATCACGCCGCTGAGCCAGGCGGTGGACTTGCTCAATCAGACCGCCAAAGTCCTCAAGCAGACCAATATTCATGGCTCGCAAGCCACGTTGACCGGGATCCGTACCGATCAGCTCGAAAATCTGGAGATCGTTGTCGCCCTGATTGAACAAAAACAGCGCAGCCTTGATCACACCAGCGTGGACGAACACGCCCAGCAAGATAAACAGGCAGCGCTTGCTCGCATGGCGCCCTTGCAGGCACTGGCGCGCAAAGCACCATTGGGTCGACTCGATGCCGAGACGGTCCTCAAAACCATTTGGTCCGATCCGGATCAGACTTTCGCGGTCCATTCACTTCGGCAGCTCTTGCTGCGCAAGAACTCGTTGTCGATCGGCGATGTTGACGTAGTGGTCGAAGCGGACGCCTCCGCCGGAAATCCCGATTTCGACGGCAAACGAAGTTACTCAGTCGAGATGTCTGCAAACTCAATCAAAAGCGATGTTGGTCAAGCCACTTGTGTCTTGCAAAGTGGCGAACAACTCGATTCTATTTTTTCCGTGCGCGACTTGGGGCATCGCGAATTGCACTTACAGGAGCTCGGCGACAAACTCTTGCCGATTGGTTATTGCATGCTGCTGGACCTGCATTTCAAGGCGGAGATTGCCGTGCAGATTGTCTTGACCGCCAAGGGCCTGTCCTATAAATGCTCGCTCATCAGGTTCAACAAAGAAGCGGAGTTGCTGGCATCGATTCGCCGGGCGATTGAGCAACAGACGCCAGGTCTTTTTGCAGCGGACCAGGCTGGCGACTGAGAGGACTTGAGATTTTCGATTGCCGACGCGGACTGCAACGACAGGCGGAGGTCGGCATCATTTTGGCAATGCGGGGCGGCCAAGTTCCCACTGCATCGGGACTTGGCGGGCTTTGACTTTGAGGCTTGCAAGGTGGATTAAAAGTTGATGATGCAACTGTCCACACTGGAGTTCACCGACGCAGCGCAAAACGCGGTTCTCATTGGCGGCCCGGGCACTAGCAAGACGCACCTCGCGACCGCCATTGGGGTCTCTGACATTGCCGCAAAGGGCAAGCGGGTATCCCCGCTCGCGCGGGGGGAACCTCTCACACCTCACTTTGTTGACGCCGATACCGATTTGACCATCGCTGCCAATTTTGACTGACGAGGGGCAACAGTTTGGCAACCCGCTAGATCATTGAGTTTTCACGCCCCAGCGGGTGATCACTGAATTCTGGCGCCCCTCAGTCACTTTGGGAAGAATGAGGGGCTACTCAATGACAGGGATGCACGGGCTGGATCAGTCTGGTTGGTCTATGCCTGGATAAAACTGCCGCAGGCACGCCGGAGCAGTCCATGGCTGCCTTCATCAACGAAGTCACCTTGTCCGTTTTGATGCTGATCTGCCATGGCACAACCAAACAGACATCACGGCTTTGGTGGAGCCTCGTCTTCTGGTGACTGGGCCGGTTTTGGCATTGCGAACAACTGGGCAACGCACTGCATCCGGATATACACAATGGTGTCAACTTCTCGGTAAATGGCAATGACTTCATGGGCCTCAAAGTCCGACACGCATCGCTCAAAAGCTTCCTCACTCAAAACCTCCTTGAGATGCGGGGGCAAGGCAAAGACCACATAGCCCTGCAAGTCATGAACGACCACCGGCTTGCATTCTGAGTCCGTTGATCCAGCAGGTGGCACATAGTCTGAAGGTTTTCGTGTCATGCGCATGGCCACCGTGGTGTCACTGGGCGGTGTGTCTGGCACCACTGGTGGCAAAGCATCTGGTGCAGTATCTGGTGTGGTTGCACCAGTTTTGCCTGTGCTTGTTGAGTTTGTTGAAACAGGCTTGGTTTTCTTGTTCATGAGGTGTCCTTTGAAGTAAATTCTGGTTTCTTTGGGCAAAGCTCTACCCCGCCCCGCTGGTAGGCGGGTTTTTTGTAACTGGCCGGGGGGTGCCAGGTCGCTACGGCGGGTGAAGGTTCTGGGCGCTGTGTTTGTGTTTGGCTGTCATGGCATCTTTCAATTCAGGAGTGTTCTCTTCAAAATATCAGTGTTCCTTGTTCCGTCAGGTCCCCGCTCTGCGTGGTATCCAAGGGTGTGAATGGCAGGGTGGTTGACGGGGCCGAAGGCATCTGACCAAGACTTCGGGTACGTGTACGAACCCTCACTCATCGCGCATCAACTCATCACAGATCAGGCTGTCGGCATCACACAGGCGCGAACCCAAGGGCCCGCTTCGGGTTTCCACCCGAGCCCCCTTGCGCAGCTGTGTCACCCCGCGCACCAGAAAGCTGCGCTGCTCGGTATCGACCTGGGAGCTCACACCCAAGCCCTTCACAAACGTGATCCTTTGGACCGTCCCCTGGGGCGCTATTACCGAATTCTTGCCCCAGTGTGTCAGCCCTGGGAGCCAGACCAATGCGGTCATGACCACCATGGCCAGCACGAGGACGAACAAAAACAAGGTCACCTCGTCCCCGCTTGAGTTGGGTGTTTCGGGTGACGTGGCCACTAAAACAGCTGGTGTGAGGCAGGCATGCTGTTGAAGTTCGTCAGGCAGTTGCAGCGCTTCGCCTTCTGGATTTTCGTTGCCCTCAGGAGCCGAGGCTTCATTTTGTGCGGGGTGGTTTTCTGTTGTCATGATGGTCTTCACTCCGGTTGCCCATCAGCCACCAGTCTCAGACAGCGATGCTGGCTGTCACACAGAAATCGCACCTTGTCAGCACGGGTTTCCAGGGTAAGGGCCTCGTTCTTGTTCAGGCTGACACCCTCCATCAAGGCGTAATAGCCCAGATACGTCTCCACCAAAGCGCGGGTAATGAACCCACCGCTTTGGCTGACTGACACCACCCGACCTGCGTTTTGCACAACAACCGCCGTGGGCCTTGGTTCATCCATAAAGACATGACGGTAGGCAGAAATCGTCATCGGCGCAAAGATGCCCAGCACAAGCAACAGGAGCAGCAGCATCAAAGATGCAATTTCCAGATGCTTGATCGACCGGCGGACCCTCCCCAAAGGGACGGCAGCGGCAGCAGTTGTTGAAGCATCTTGTCCATCCGCCTTGACGGTTTCAGCTTGCAGTGGGGATTTGCCGGTCTCGGTATCGGTTCCGACGTCGGGGCTCAGAGGGTCTTCTGACATGGGGATTCCTTTGCTTTGTAGCTTGATTGCAATGGGTTTGTCGATTTGCATTTGGTCTGGCCGCTTGACCGCCGGTATGCGTGGCGCGGTTAGCTGTCAACACCTTGAGTGTCCGCCAGAGGCCTGGGAAGTGACCCCGGACAACGCACGTCTTATGAGCCGTTGAAGCTGCACAGCGTCGTCATCGTCGGCTTTTTCCTCCAAATTCCAGCCCATGCCCTGGCGCAGCAGGTAGCCCTGGCGGGGAAACTTGTTATCCAGGCGATGCAGGGCGAAACGCACCAGGGTGAACAACACATCGGCAGCGGTGGCAGCAACGCCTTCGATCCGTGGAATACATCCACCTTATGGAGCACGATGTCGAACAGCGCGGCGCTCCCGCCAGATTTCACCCGTCTCACCAGGAGGAACGGAACAGCCGTCGCCTGAATGCAAGCCAGCGCCGACAGGCCGACGTGACTGTCGTTTGATCAGGATTGAAGCCAGTCCTGATTTTCTGCGAGCAGCGCTTTGTTCTTTCGGCTGACATACACGCCGAACAAGACCCCGGCGACGATCACGGCGCCGAGTGCGATTTGAACAATGGTAATGATGTCCATCATGCTTTCAACACAGATTGCTCTTACCAATGGTACCGACTTTCGCCGCCCTACTCCCACGGGCGCAACAGCCGGGTGCAGTGCTGACCCGAGTCGCACAGGAAACGGCTCCTGTTCCCCCGCTCCTGCAGCGTTAGCATCTCCCCCTTCAGAAAGCTCACGCCCTCTTCCAGTGAATAGAAGCCGAAGTCGGTCTCCACCAGGGCGCTGCTGAACAGGCCCCCGTGCAGTTGCACGCCCAGCACCCGCCCGGCCGGGACGGTGGCCACGACCTTGGGCGCGCCATGGCGGTAGGCCAGGTAGCCGCCGGACACCACCAGCGCCGCCAAGCCCAGGCCGACCGCCAGCACGATCAGGGCGAACAGCAGACCACGGCGCTGGAGCGCGTCGAAGCCGGATTCGGGTTGGGCTTCCCGCCGCTGCGCCTGGCCGGCGCCGGTTTCAGGGGTCTGGGTCGAGGTCTTGTTGTCTTGTGCATCAGTCATGTCGGGTACTCCGCTGTGTAAATGAGTTCATAAGAGGGGAATGTGTTGTGGACGGATAGCCAACGGCCTTAAGCACCGCGCTTGCCACGGCCTTTGCCCGCGGGGCTTGCTTTGACGCCAGCTACCGGCTCGCTCGGCGTGGCAACCATGTGGGCGACGCAGCGCATGCGCACGTAGCTGACGGTGTCTTTTTCCCGATGGATGCAGGTCACTTCGTGGTTTTCCAGGTCGGCCACGCACTGCTTGAACACCGCCTCGCCCAGGGTGTCCTTGAGCTCGGGCGGCAGAGCGAAGAGCACAAAGCCCGTAAAGTCGCGCACCACAGTCGGACGCCCCTTGGCTTGCTGCCCCGGCCCGGGCTGCCAGTCGGAGGATTTGCCCTCCAGACGCAAGCACACAGCGGTCTGCACGATTTCGCTCTAGGGATTGGCTGCGGTGTCTGGCGTGGCTTGGGCTCGGCCAGCCTTGATGGCTGTCTTGCGCGGGGTGGCTGGATTGGATTTCTTGCTCATGGTGATTCCTTCATGCGTGGTTTGGTTTGCGCTTGCAGGCGCTTGATTACGGTTTTTTGGGCAAAGCCTCCCCCTGACCCGCTGGCAGCGACTTTCAGCGGGTGGTGTGGAACTGGCAAAGGTGGGGATCGACGTCCGTGCCGGTTTGCCCGGTGTTGCCTGTGGCGCAGGCCGTCGTCGTTCGGATGCCGCTAGGGCGGATGGATCTGCGTCGTGTTTTGTCGGTATGTCATGGCATCAATGAGGAAACTGGGTAATGAATCTGAACCGGGTGGCCTGCGTCCAGGCTCTCATGCAAGTCTTCTTTGTCAAGGGGGTGCCCATGACGCTCGGGCTGTTTTTTTTGTGTCGGCTTGCCTGGGGACCGGGCCATCAGTTGGGCAGGGGCCTGTTGACCGGCAGGCCCAGATCCTCGAGCAGGCCAGCTCGCTGCAGGGCAAGCCGGATGGTTTGTTGCTGGGCCGGGATGTAGCTGTCGTCGATCTCGTCGGCATTGCCCCAGCCCAGGCTCAGGCGCAGC
>LNAP01002501.1_pt1 | contig 18290 bp, 21 predicted proteins | sample 602601 | NCBI WGS metagenome assembly LNAP01 (sample SAMN02440304, study PRJNA202911) | soil metagenome | biome: Subtropical and temperate rainforests or woodlands; isolation source: soil samples (1 kg each in a 20% v/v slurry with milli Q water) were... ...
AACACCATTACAACATCAACTAAGACTACTAACACTTCGGCTACCACTACTGCGAGGGCTAATGCTCAATCTATCACCACAACTACTGCTGCTGTGCCTAGCGCGGAATCTTTTCACTTCCATTTTGGTATTCCTTACTTCTCCAAGCCCGCCAGTATCGACAAATCTTACAATGCTGCTGAGAATGCAAATACAGCGATTACGTCGTTTGTTACACGTAATGATACGCTGATGGCCTTCCAGCTCACCCACAAGACGCCAGAATATCGGAAACACTTCAATGTGGTGAGTACCTATTCTTCGCGTCCGGCTACGGTGTACGATTCGAAAGATAGTGACTGTGCTTATGTAGCGGTTGATGTATGTATGGGAAACAAAGTCAAGGCTTACTCTTATCTGAGTAGTGAGAAAATCGAGCTCGCAGGCTACCCTGTGCGTGTGGCACTGCCAGTGGACTGCACGAACCGCTATGTGCACCAAAAACTGCGCGAGGTGACGCAACGATACCTCAGAGACGATGTCAATACCCCTGATACACCTTCTACCCCCACTACTCCCTCAATGGACATTAGTAACAACACAGATAATAGTGCTATTGCTACTGCTAACAACACTGCTAGTGATAAGGATACCATGCCGTATAGTCTACTGGTCACGAACGCCTATGGCTCCATGGTAAGACGCACGGTACCTATCGATGACAATGTATTCGAAGTCCCCAAGTCGGGACTGGATATGCTAGTCGTCGCCTGGCCGGATAGGTTTGCAGAGGTGATGGATGAGGAGCAGTTAACAGCAGTGCATAACTTAGAGAGCGACCGGAGCAATCCTGCTACCCCTAAGAAAGCAGGTAAAGAGTGCGTTTTGTTGAATTATGTGCATTGTTGAGTTGCGTATAAAGAAAGTGTATGTTTTATTATTTGAAAGCTCGTGCGGTAGTGGGGTAGATGGACCTTGACATCTTTCCCAACTTTTTACACTTTGATGGCATATTTCACCACCCAGTTTGCGTTGTTTTAATCCACACCACAATTACATCATAAAACACTACAACAGGTCTGTCGGTGTACCAGTGCTTCGACAAATTTATCGAGCGCGAACAACTAGCGGAGGCGGAGACGCTCTACTGCTCCCGCTGCCAGCAGCACTTGGCGCCCATCAAGAAGATGGACCTATGGGCCGCGCCAGACATTCTGGTACTGCAGCTGAAGCGCTTTCAGTACGTACCGGGGCAGTACTTTGTGCACCGAGAGAAAATTAACAATTTGGTAGATTTTCCGATTGAAGGACTGGTAAGTATTTTGTTTTTTGTTTTTTGTGTTTTTGCTTTTGTGCTTTTGTTTTTGTGTGTAAGATGGGTATGCCTGTGCTATATTTTTGTTCTGTTTCAGGTAACTCATTGGTGTTGACATAAATGCCAAAAGTTCACACTTTCTTTCATTATCTATATTCAAAATTAACAATTAACATCACTTCTTTCCTTCTTTCTGTTCTCTGACCTACATATTGATAGGATCTGCGTCGGTACGTGATTGGTCCTCAGAACGAAGCAGCGCCTCCTGTGTACGACCTCTATGCGGTGTCCCACCACAGCGGTGGACTCGGGGGAGGGCATTACACAGCCACCTGCAAGAACTTTCTCAACAACAAGTGGTACGTCTATACGAACAATATGATTTTATATGCACCTGCATTTTATGTTCTATTTGGTAACTTACAACTGTACATGTGCACGATGATTACTCTACGTTACTTGTGGTTTGTCCTAGTTTTCGTTGTGCTTATTTTTGGAACTCAGTATTATGTGTTCGTGGTATGTGTGTTGAACTAGTATAGTGGGTTGATTCACCTCCGCGTAGTTTGCCCATATCTTGCGTCCCGTTGATTTGACTCTATTTCTGTGTTCTCTTTTCACTTTCTTCTTCTCTGCTGTGTGCAGGTACGATTTCAACGACTCTAATGTATCGAGCACTTCGCCAGAGAGGGCTGTGTCCAGTACCGCCTACGTGCTTTTCTACAAGCGCAGGTATGTTTCTTACAGCAAGAATGTCCTAATTTCGTTCCTAGTTTTGTTAAATACATGCACAGTTCTATTCACGACCTAGTGACTGCTGTGTTCACCCGCTTTGACTAATATTTTTTTCTGATCTTAGAACGGGTTCTTTGAAGTGGGCTGGGATTGAGCCCTCCAGCGTGCCCATGCCTGACGAATAAGCACGAATAAACTCAACAATCGTTTTGTGGTTGTGCATATCATATGTCTATTCTAATTTTTGAACTATGAAACTTTCTTGAATGAATATATTCTACACGCTCCTATTGTTGTGTATATAGTTACTAGTAGTCTGCTGCATTCATAGTCTTCATACCAGTCCTAACTTCGCTGCATTGGTACGTGGTAGTCCTTTTTGTAAATAAAAAATGCTACCAAAGGTAATTTCATTCGCGAAGAGGATGTGATTGGGAAGTTAACGAAGTTTTATTTCCGAACACGTACGAAAAGACGTTGGCCAAAAGTCAAAAGATGTTGGGCCAGTTTCATTCCTATCGACTACATCTGACATAGACTCACTGCAGCGATCAGTGATTCAGAGTTTAAAATGAGTGTATTCAATTTTGACGCTTCTCGGGAGGCGCTGAGCAGACCGTCAACGGCATCATTGGCAAGACCTGGCACAAGTTCGGGCAGGAGAAATTTGGCACAATCAAACAGCATCACACACCAAGCTCCAGATATCACATCAGATACGAACGACTCGATTATAAAGCAAGAAATAGGCAACGATGGGCTCCTTCGCATTTTAAATGCGGACCACCTGCACTTAACGAATGAAGTGATAATGTACTCCGAAGCCGGTGACCTCGCAAGTTTACAGAACCTTCACGTCAAGGGACTCGATATTGTTTCTTGTCGAGGCATGGGTGGTTATACGCCTCTACATCATGCATGCAACCGAGGTCACGCGCTGGTGGTTGCAGAGTTGCTACGACTGAACGCTTTGATTGATTGCAAAAATGACAACGGCGAGACTCCGCTACACCTGGCAGTTTACGCAGGTAACATCCTCATCGTTGATCAGCTGCTGGACTTCGGAGCAGATATCAATGCTGTCAACAATGAAGGCCAGACGTGTTTGTTTTACGCCGCACGCAAAAGTCAGCCGGCTATTGTACGGTTGCTCCTTCAACAAGGGGCGGATCCTTCCATAATGGACAAATATGACGAACTAGCTTTTGACCACGCTTCGGACGCCAACACCCAGCGTGCCTTTAACGCCCACAGCATTGTCGAAACCAACGACGCTGGTCATGCACATCACGCACATTTGCAGTACACCGACTTGTTGCACGTATTTTCTTACTTGAAAGTGGACGACATCTTACGCTGCGCGTGTGTGTGCAGCAAATGGCATCGCGCCTCAGAGTACGAGGAGGTCTGGCAACGGCTGGGGGTGCGTCGCTGGGAATATGCACTGCAGAGTACTATGGGCTTTGCGCCTACTGCCACGATGTCGTTCTATCGGCCCTCTCGAAAGTCCAGCAAAAACAAATTGATTTCGGCGATTGTGGCGAGCTACAATTGAGCAGTGCGACTTGTTGTGTTCGTATACTAAAAATATGTTGGCCTTTTCTTTGTGTTTGTGTTTGTAAAATCTATATGTGGAGGGTTCCTATTTGTGGAACTGTGCTGGAAATGCGATGTAAATACTTGTAAACAAGAACGATGACTTAATTTATGAAATTTCCGCAAATAATAAACACATTTCAACGACAGTCGTTTACGGTGCTCTACTGAACTGTGTCTCCCGCGTGGCGGGTTGATACACAATAAAGGAAAAATCACTCGAAAAAGAGCCTGTAATGGATGTACCGGTACGACAAAATAGAGTGGAAAGTTGGTTAGTTGCGGCGTATATGTGGATAGGTTAACAGACCACCAATGTCAACAATAGACAGAAATAATGATGTTCGTTTGATACCTGGGTTGACTGTGTTGCATCCTTTGTAGGTGTGCTCGAAATGATCCACATGGTCCGCCAAGACCAACTGCAAAAAAAACATGTTATTTTAGAAATGGATTTAGATACATAAAGTCGTGAGTACCACACTTTCACAAGCGGGAATAAGTGTCGCAAGAAATGATGGCATGCTGACGCAGCATCCAGGCACACTTCCGACACAAGGAATACAGGAAAAAAGTGCAAAAACGTACCAAATGCGGCAGGGGAAACAATCTCAACGCATAGTCCAGCTCCCAGTAGACCGGCTTCGCATGCAACGGTAGCGGACACAAATGCGCTTGGTCCAGTAGACTCTCTACCAGCTGCACGGTGATATCGGGCACCGTGGGATCGTCCAGCACCAACGGCACGGCCAGGTGGCGCTGCATCTTTTTCAGCAAATCCTCCCGGAACAGGACGATTTCTTGGGTGAAATAACGCACCCGGCAGGGGTTGGAGGCAAAGGTCACGTGGCGCACGCGCTGGCGAAGGGATTTGGTGTATTGTTCGGGGATCGGCCGGCGAGGCAAAGCGACCGAGGTGCCGGCATCCAGAGGACCTGGTGGGAAAATATAAGGTGGAAGAATAATAATTATTTTCAGTTAAAAACATTTGGTAGTCAGAGTAACGCATGGGATAGGGAGTTAAAGGAGACCGATGAGAAACATACGAATAAAAGTGTACAGAGCAGAAATTAAGTAGAAATTGTACCTGGTACGAAGAGAAACTTGGCATTCTGTGCTTGGTTGGGGAACTTGGCTATGATATCCGCGAGTGTATCAAAGGCGCCCTGCACCACCTCCCTACCACCCACCGCGCGGCCCAGAGGCTTGGAGACAAAAGAGCCCATCAGGATATACAAAGGCTCGCTGCCGTTGTTCTCGAAGCCCGCGAAGATGCTTTGAAGTTTCTCGAGCACCTGTAAGAAACAACAAAATGAGAATTAAAATTATACATCAAGCCATGTAGAAATGATCTTTTCAGGTTGCACGCATATATAATAAGCAGGTTGCACCGAAAAAGACAAACAGTAAGGAAAACCCATACCAGTGGCTTGTCAAGCTGCACATCGGACAGGATCACCACCAGCTTGTCTTCCTGTGCTGCCTCCATTTCCGCCAATTGCAGCATTTGCTGGGGACGGATGCCGCACCCAAATATGTCGTCGACGCCGATGGCTTTGAGGGACACGGACCGCTCCTCTGCGGGTGGGATACCCATCACCTAGGTGTGTCATAACAAATGCACATTCATTTTTATGCGAAATAGGTTCATGACAAGATGCAAGCTATCAACGAAGCGCATTGCACTGATCAACAAATGCAGACCCAAACAAAAACTATTCCCACCTGCACGCGGAACACGCTGTCTACGAGCTCTCCCTGCACCACCACCTGGCTGCCCTCTGTAAAGAACACATTATAGGTCTGGGCTCTGGAGAGATCCAGCTTGATCATGCTGCCCAGGTCTTCGAGAAACCAGGCGCCTTCTTCCGGCTGAGTCAACATGCCGAACAACACTCGAGTGCCCACGCTGCCCAACAAAGACTCAATCGAGGACAACTAAAGAATAAAAGTGTATGAATGGATTAGGTAAGTACAGTAATAAGTTGCGGATAAGATAGTTTGTTGCAATACAATCGTGGAGTTCTCGTCAGTTTGAAACTTAAGATTATAAAATACCTCGTGTACGGCATTGTCTTTGTTGGCCCCACTGCGCCCCGGTGCCGCATTGCCTAGGCCTTTCAAGGTAAACAGTTCCGAGCGCAGCAAACGCTGCTGGGTAAAGAGCAGGCGCTCTCGATACATGGCAGCACGAGAGTCGGCTGTGCCGAGCAGCTGGTACTTAGGGGTGGGGGTCCTGTTAAATGACACCATTCAGTGTTAAATCTTTTTCAACTAGTTTTATTTGAGATAAAAGAACTTACATTTTGAAAGACTTCTGCTTCTCGTCAAAGCACAGCTTGGGCAGGTTGAAAGAGTCCAATAACTACAAAAAAAAAGAAAGTACGCAGTACATGTGTTGAGTCTCGAGTGACAATTGAAGTCGAGTCGTTGCAATCAACACACCTGGACACTTTCTTGTGCTATATCTTCCTCTGAGGAAGATAGCTCAGCTACAATGGCTTGTATCGTCTTTACGTCGATGATCGTTGATCGCACTGCAAGTCGAAGAGCTAATAGGTGAACTTCATCATAATTTCAGAAAACTGCAAATTCTTACCGTCTTGCTTCTCAATTCGTTCTTTTAAAGCATCTAGCACTAATTGGATGGACCCTTCCACATCATCTTCCCTGCATCAAATACACAAATTACGACGGCACAATTTTTGGTAAGTTTTGATAATTCTGTTTACCTGGCCAGAACGCTACACAGTGCCTGGGTGGCATCTGCACTAATAGACAAACCCTTTGCCTTGAAAGCTCTGAAAACCAATCGAGACGTGTTCATCTTTCTCGTTGTTCACCTGACTTTGATGCGCTTCGAATTCAAACACTTCGCCACTATTAACCCTCTCCGTGGTGTTCGGATAGACGATGTTGGTATAATATAAACACACTTTGCCACATTGTCAAACCTCATACTTTTCAGCCCGTTTCCAGGTACACAGCAATGAGACTTCTGCTTGTTGTGCTAACAATAGCGCTAACAACTGCTTTTCGCTCCAAGGTGCTAATTTTCCTTTGGTCATCCAGATATTTGTGCTTAACTTTCTCTTCTCTCGAATTCACAGAGAATAGCACAGTTGACAACGTCGAACTTCAATGAAACTGTGAACGCGGAACAGCTTCTCCTGGTCAGCTTTAATGCACCGTGGTGTGCGCATTGCAAGAAATTGACGGCCGAGTTGAACGGGGCTGCAGAGGACTTGGTCGAATTGGGCGTTTCGGTGCGAATACACCTGTTTCTCAATGATTTCTTATCTACAAACGAGAGTTTTATTTTTCACATATGTCCTTGTATTAGGCAAAGTTGGCAACGGTAGATGTGTCTGCCAAAGACAACGAGAAGATCGCTGCCCAAGAAGGCATCAAGGCCTACCCGACCATGCTGGTGTACAAGGAGGGAAAGCGAGTGAGTGAATACTTCGGCAACCGAGCACAAAAGTGAGTTCTTTGCCTTTTCTATTTGTCAATACCTTTATATCTTATTATATCAATGTCCTGAAATGCTCATGCCATATAAACAGAGATATTGTCCAGTACCTACGGCACAAGGCAAGTCCTACTGTGCGGAGAGTCTCTTCTATGGCTGAGATTACGCCTTATCTGGACCAGTTCGAGACAGGAGAGATGCATGAGCAGGGACTCTTTTCTATCGTATTGGGCTTGTTCATGCCGCGAGATGAAAATGATCCCGCAAAGGTAAGTGTATGTATGGTGCGTTTTTTGGTTTGATAAAAATTATGTCGCTGGTAAAAGTCAACATGCTCTGCTCACATCTTTTTGCAGTACTATGCTCAAATCTTGTTGATTATAATTTGATGTACACTAAATAACGCCACGTTAACACAATTTGCCAGGGCATTGCGGGCTTCTACGGTGCCTTGTTTAACAGCACGGCTGCGCACTACGATTTGTCCTTATTCCTGTACACTGATGAACCTTCCCTGCTGGCGACTTTCAATGTTGAGGTAAACAGTTTTTTAGTATATTTGGTTTATAGTTGCTTTTTATCTCCAGAGCACATGGTAAATAGCTAAATTGTTGCGTATTTAATGTGTTAATTGCACATTCACAATTGATCCATTTTCTAGAGGGATGCTTTGGCCGTGTTTCAAGAATGGCCAGAAGATGTAACAATTACTTCATAGTTCTCACACAATTATTATTGAACAATATCCTTTGTATTGTTGTGACTTTAAGTCATTTTTCCATCTAATTAATTGCATATTTTGTTGCTCTTCGTATTACTTGCAGACCCACGATTTGTATCCGTTCACGGCGGCGATGAATGAGAACGACATTATTTCTTTTTTGCTAAGAGAAGCCCTACCACTGACAGTTCCGTATGCGCCAGAGACCCTGTCCACCATTAGCTACCACCCAGTGAAGGTAATTTTTTTTTGTTTGTTTGTTTTTGTTTACTAAATGCACACACATTCTCGCGTAGTGGTGCGTTTAGTGAGTGGTCATGACCTGCCAACTCTATCTGTACTCCAACTTCTCTTGCTATCTACTTTATCTCATTTTATTGTTTCCTTTCATTGCTATTATGTGTATCTATTAGTCCCAGGTGTTGATATTTACGAACACAAGCAGCGCCGAGGATGCGTTCACAGACCTGCTGGACACTGTGGCACAGGACTACAAGGGCAGGTAATGCTATTCTTTTTAAAATATCTGGTTATGTATATGTCCAGTACTTCCGTTATGTATTGTGATGTGCTGGACCCTTGTTAGGATGTGCCTGTACATTTGTGAGGCTCGTTGCTTATCTTTGTCTATCCTCAACAAATCTATTTTTGAAATAGACTGTTATTCATTGAGATCAACCCGGAGGAGTTCCAGCTCGCCTCGTACTTTGGCATTAAGACACACCAACTACCACAGGTAAACTTCAATTATTTGTTTTTTGTTTATTTTGATCTAAAACATAATCTGTTTGGCTGTCAGATGTGTTACGTTTACATGTACATCAATGACTGTTTTTATCTTTTCATCACTCCATTCATTTTTCTTCTCCTTTCTTTCAGCTGTTGGTGGTGAATATGAGTGACCCGGAGGCCTTACGGCGGTATCACTTGGTAGATTACCTGCACGAGCACCGTCCTACCACAACTGAAGAGGGGTATCACAATAATAATGATAATAATATTGGCCACAGGTGCGTTTGTTTATTGTAATTGGAGCCAATGAAGGCTGAACTGCATTTCTTTTAGGTAGTTGTATGGAAATTGGCGGTATTTTTCTTCAACATCCCGTTCGCTTGACCTATCCTTACTCTAAACTTACTCTGACCATACTCTAACCTTACTCCATCCTAACCCTATTTTTTCTTACATATAGTATGGTGTACGCTGAACATGGCGCCGAAGTCGCCTTGCCCTACTCCATGCAGCAGCTGCGCGGCTTCCTCAATGCTTATTTGGAGAACACCTTAACACCGCGCCTGCTGACCGAGCCTGTGGCCGAGATGGACAGGCTAAATGACCATTCCATCAACGGCTACATGGAAAATATTGCTGGTAGCCAGTTCCAGGATAAGTAAGTTCATACAAAATGGACATTTCCTTCATTTTTTGGGTGGTTTGCGTGCATTGACTTTGGTATTTAGTTCAATACCGTCATATCATTCTGATTCATGGAAATACAATTTTCTGCAGGGTGATTTGCCAGGTGACTCAAAACAGTTTTGTGTTCTTTCACGCCCCTTGGTAAGTACTACTTTTACTGAATGGAATATGTGTGGTCCCCATCATTTCGAACTCATTACGGTCCACCTAAACGCCTGTTTGAGTGTGTACAAATTTATTTACCAGCAGCCGTGGTGTTAATTCCTTTGTGTGTTTTTTTCTCTCTCTTTCACCTTGTGCCAGGTGTGCCCATTGCAAGTCTTTGGAGCCCGTGATGCAAGAGGTAGGCCGGCACTACCTTGAAGACTCTTCCTTCATGCTCTACCGCATCGACGGCACCAAAAACGACGTACTGCACCCAGGTGAGTTTGTTTGCAAATGTGTATGTATATGTATATGTACCGTCGTTTGTGTTGTGGCAATAGTAATTTCGTTTTGGGTTAGACCAAAATTACATCTCTCGCTTATTTTTTTTCACTGCTTGTATTTCCCAACTTGTTTTTTATTCGAAAACGACTGCAGGTGTGAAGATCGCAGGCTACCCTACGCTGTACTTTTTCCCGGCCCATAGCAAATCCAGTCCTTTAGAGTACGATGGCGAGCGCACGTTAGAGGCCCTGCTCTCTTTCATCGATGCTTTCAAGCAGGAACCACAGCAGCTGGAATTACAGAATAGTAGGGACGGGGTAGATAGCAGTAGTATGTCTGAAGTAGTTGTTGATGTTGCAGGTAGTGGTGATGCAGGGGACATGGAGGAGGTTGGTAGACAACAGCAAAAGTTAGCCGAGCAGCGCCTGCAGCAGCAACTAGAAGAAGGAAAAGAAGAGCGCGCACTGGAAGTCGAATAGCCACGCAATTAATTTTAATTTCCTTCTTTAAAAAATATAATTCTGATAAAAGCTTGATAAAAAACATCAAAAGACAACAAAACAGAGCAGCAAACAAAATGTAAGTCAATTTTCATATCACAGTGATGCCAACCAAGGCCTTTAATGATTCGATTGTAAAATTCCGCAGCGCATCATCTGTCCCAATCTTTTCTTTCGAAAACTCTCCTTTTGATATGGCTTCTGCGGTGTAACGGAAGTGATTAAAGTGCCGAAACATACCCCCTTCCTGCTCGTCCGCCCACTCGACTAGTTTGTGATTTAACCGGTGGGGCGACATTATGTAGGGTATTTTGGAAGGCCGCACGAGCATTTTGCCATGTCCGTGAGTCATTTCGCGGAATAAATACCCGGTACGCAGGCAGTGGGTGGTGACGGCGGTAGATGTAGGTGTAGATGTGTGCAAAGGCGTCTTGTTTGTACTCGCACTGCTGGTTGTGTCAGCTTGGCTGGCCCTGCTAATAACACTGGTGCTAACACTGCTGCTGCTGCTGCTGCCACTATTACTGCTTGTATCGTCACCTGTAGCCGTGATTATAGATGGCGCACAATCCATATCTAATGTGTCAAAGATCACTCCAGGAGTCTCCTCCGTGCCACCCACCTCTGCAATCACCGCCGGTAATTGTGGTACAGTATATGGCTGATTCTGATAGTACGGGATGCGTAGCTTTGCCGGAAGGAAAAATTCGTCATAGTCGCAAAATCCCACATATTCCGTATACCGCCCGAACTGGTGCAAGTACGAATTCAACGCTGCGTGTTGTACATTGTTGAAATGTACTGTGTGTAGGAACGGAAAGTACACCAAGGTGAGGAGATTGGCTTCCAAAAAAGGTTTTAGTTGTGACTGTTCAAGTTTGGGGTCGTGGAGCACACTGTGGGCGTTGTAATAGATATAAAAATGCTCCACACCGAGCAGGATATTGTACACCAACCATTCTACAATTCTTGAATCTTCCATATCTCTGATCATGGTCTGTACCACGTAGGTGTACTTGCGTTGATCCAGCGCCTGCAGCCGGGGCACGCGAATTTCTCGTAACAATTCAGAATACGGCTCGATTGTTGCAGACGGTTTGAGTGGGATTTGAATTAAGTCGAGTACAATCTCAGTAGAATCTTTGTTCAGTTGGGAAATAGCGTCCCAAGGTATTTCGCATCGAATCAGGCTGTTTTTGGTGTCTTGGTTGATGGCGTTTTTGATTCGTCGAGTAATTTGTACTTTACTATCGACTGGAACTTGTGTGGCGAACCGGCACTTGTATGTGTATTGATCGCTTAGCTCGGTATTGACGCCGATAAAGTATACACTGGCGAGATCTTTCATTGAAGCTTCTGTGAATGGATCTTTGTCAAAGCAAATGGTCATAAATCGGTCGTCGATGCCCGCACCGTATCGAAACTTGTTATTGTACGCCGCCGTTAGGTCATCAGGCGCTTTATTCATACCGGTATAGTTAAATGCTAATTGTGACACTTTCGAACTAGGCTGCGCTGAGGCAATGTTCCGCGTGCGGAAGTCTGCATTTGCGTTTACCTTTCAGCGATCCCTTTTACAGCAGGAGTGGGGATCTTTGAGGAGGAAATGATTGTATTGAATGCAAGGCCAGCTTTTTGATTGCTGTCGATTACAAAGAATGAGTCGAACAGGCGGTAGTGCAAACCATAGGTGTTTATAAAGTGAAGTGCAGAATCGCTATAGTACTCTCCTCGGCTGGAATGTTGTGAGAGATCCCGTGTCCCACGAAGCTCGCGTCTCCCCTGCTCGTTCCAATACCCCTTATACAACAGCAAGACTGCCAATCCTGGGAGAAGGAACCACTGCATGTGAATTCTCCCCATCATTTGGAGGCGACTGAAAGATCGAATGAATGAAGTCTTCAAGGACACAATCGTGTGGGAAAAGAGCAATTTACTTCATTAGGCGAAAGGAAAAGAGAACAATTCACCCCCTCATTTTCGATTATAAAATGCTTTGCATAGAACACACAAGAACAAGCTTTAAGTAAATGTTTGATAACTGAAACAGCCACCAGGTGGAGAAACAACACAACAAAAAGTTTAGGCTAAAACATGCACAAATAGCATGTTTTACTAAAAGAAAATGACGTCATGCAAAGTAAAATTCAACAATTAGGCGAAGTAAAAGCAGCTTAAGGCAGTTCCATCGTTTCCTGCAATACTTTCCACGACGCTTCCACTTGCCTTTGAATTATCTGGGTTATCGAATGCAGGGCCACAAACGCAAGCAAGATAACGCCATCCACGGTGGCGCACCGGTAGAAGGCTGCTGATATACCCATTGTACGTACTAATTCTCCGCCAATGAGGGCGCCGATCGACTGGCCCAGACCAGCATAAATGCCGTTTAGCAGGCCCAGCTGTGGCAAAAGGGTACAAGTACAAGCAACAGTAAGCGTTATCAGTACTGAGACTCAAAGACACATAGAGAGAAATCCGGTAAAACTGCACACCGAATTCCCCTCAAGATTAAATTTCAAAAAGTGTACTCATGTATACATATACAATATAAGAATTGTACTTACCATCGTCGCGCTGAGGCCCTTCGGCGACTTCTCATACACATATGTTGTGGCCGCGGACCAAAACAATGCAAAGCTCACGCCGCGCAGAATCTCGGCGGGGACCGCCTGCCACGGCTGGGTAAGCGACGCATACATCAGGAAACGCACGACGTACGTCAACAATGTCAGAACCATCACCGCGCGGGTGCCGATGGCTTTGATAATATTCCCGGACAGCCAGAACATGGGCCCGCCGGCCAGCGCGGAGAGCAGGCGGCTCCAGGACATTGCCGTGGTGCTACCATTACTGACCTCGGACACGCGTACAAAGGCGAAATTCTCAATGATGCCGGAGCTCAGACCCGCGAGGAACACCGCCGCAAAGAATAATAACACGACGGGGTCGCGCAACAGGCGGTACAAATCTTGGGTTTGTAACTTTTGCTCGACCTGACACGTACTACGAACAGGGTTTGAAGTCGCGGGGATGGTAGTCATCAACAAAGCTGCAGGAAGCGCCAACACCGCCTGCACTAAAAACATCCATTTTATATACGCGTCTTTCAACAACGGCCCGACCATAAACGAACCCAGTCCAAAGCCTATTTGTCCGAAAAGACGACTTTTTCCATACATCGATTTGTCCTCTAATGTTGCCAATACTGCTGAGTCCATCAGTGGCCTCACTGGTGCAAATAAGATGGCCGATAAGGCAACAATTGTGCCTAACAATAGAACATTCGATTTGTCCACGGAGCCCATGAAGCAACGAAGCAGAACCGAGCCGACGAAAGTGGCTATCATTATGTTCTTGTGCTGGCCTAGAAGGAAGTGAAAAGATAAACAAAATGAACAAGTTACAGCGTTTTAGTAAAAGTTTTATAAGGTGAAATTACTTACCAGTAGAGTCAGCGAGGGCTCCCCACAACGGAGATACGACGAAGGTGGCAGCGGGTGTGATCGCACTCAGAATACCAATTTGTGAGTCTGTTATGCATAGTTGAAAGCGTTATATCGTATGAACGCATGATTAAGTTGTGTGTGAACCAATTCGACTTACCTGAGATGCCGATCTTTCGATAGTACAGCGGCATGTAGGGCATAGTGGAGCCGAGCGTTGCAAAGAAAAACAGCATTAAACTGTTGATTTTCAACATGGGCGATACTTGATGCAGCGGTTGCGGCCTTGAAGTTTCATCCGAGATTGAACTCTGAGCTGTTGCAAGTAGGTTTACTCTTGGTCTGGGTTGTTTTTGTGGGCTTTGATCCAAAGCTGGTATCGAGCACTTTCGGTGCAAACTGGGCAGACATGTAAGCGGCTTACCCGGTATCAATCCCCAACTTAACAAGACAAATGCAATGAAAACCAGCAGCTTTAGTTGAAAAGACATCATTGTCTTCAGCAGCCCACTTTAATTGCAACCAAAAAGTCTATGATTGTTTGAACCAGAATTTGTGGGCGGCTCTGAGATAACTTCACTTTAACCCTTTCCCATTTTTACGTGATGATCTGCAAGCATCTTGAAACTTTATAAGTCTCAAACCCTGTAAGAATTTCACAGTTTGAGGTATGATTCGCGGTTCTAGGCAGGTATTGCATCGCGTAGCATTGCAACATGGAAGTAGAAACCATTCAGTGCTTCGACTGGCGGTGGGGAGCAACCGCAGCAACAACTTCAGCTGGCAAGCTTGGTCTGCCGCAGGTGCAACCCTTTTAGCTGTGGGATTGTCCAGTGAAGATGCTACCGTGTGTGAAATCGATTCAAATGAAAAGAGTGGCGTTTCGTTCGAAACGGGTCAGGTTTTGACGAATTGGTCTGCCACACATACTTCAAGCCCAAGAAGAGTGTACGAGCCTAAGTCTGCACAAGAAGTATCCAGAGTGTTGGAAAGCCATCACGCGTCAAATATTAAGATTCGAGCTGTAGGTACTGCGTTGTCACCCAATGGCATTGGACTCGGAAACCAAGACTTGCTATCTCTGACTCATTTGGATTACGTTGAAGTGGACAAGGAAAGATCCCTTGTAACCGTTGGCGCTGGAGCAAAGGTTGCGGATGTATTAAAAGAGCTTGGCAAATACGGGTTGACTCTGGAGAACTTTTCTTCCATTCAAGAGCAACAGGTGGGTGGTTGGACGCAGGTCGCCGCTCATGGCACTGGATGTACCCTTCCTACAGGTAAACGTTGGGATGTTTAAGACATCGTTTGTTTTAAACCCATCCAGTTGTACTCACATCTCGTTTCTTTCGTCTTATATCTTTACTTTCCATATCCAGTGGAAGAGATGATTGTGCGCATGAAATTAGCCACCCCTACAGAGGGCCTGCTGACTTTGTCGGACACTCTGAACCCCCGCCTGTTTCGCATGGCCAAGGCCGGCCTCGGCAGTCTCGGAGTGGTCACCGAGCTCCCCCTGCGCTGCGTGCCGAGCCACAAGTTGCTCGAGTACACCTTCACCACACCGTCCAGCGCGCTCCCGGCCAAGCACTACGAACTGCTGAGCCAGTTCCGGCACGTACGCTACATGTGGCTTCCTTACACCGACAAGACCGTGGTGGTGGTGTCCAACCCCACCAGCGAGGAGAAAGGTCGCATGGACAAGCGGGACATTGGCCGGGCCGAAAAGGAAATGCTCGCGCTGGTGAACAAAAGCCGTCCCAACAGTCTCACGACGAAGTCACCCACTGAGGATTTGATGAACCTTCTGCTGAGTCTGCGACCCGAGCTGACCAAGAGCGAGGCGCAAAAGTTGTCGTTTACACAATTGCGCGACCAGTTGCTCGCCATTGACCCGCTCAACATCACGCTGGTGAAGAAGATCAACAACGCGGAAGCATTGTTCTGGGAGCGCTCGGCGGGTTTTAATACCGACGACAGCACCAAGATACTGGGTTTTGACTGCGGCGGCGAGCAGTGGGTGCTAGAAGTGTGCTTCCCCATTGGCACACTGGCCGAGCGCTCGGGCAAGGACCTGCAGTTTGTACAGAAGCTCGTGAAGCTGATTGAGGACAATCGCGTACCTGCGCCGTGTCCGATCGAGCAGCGCTGGACGGCCCGCAGTACCTCTCCGATGAGCCCTGCTTTCTCTACCAAGCCTGACGAAGTGTTCTCCTGGGTTGGTGTGATCATGTATTTGCCTCCCAATGAGGCCCAGCGCCAGGCGGTGACGGAGCAGTTCCGGGCCTATGGGCGGTTGATGCAGCCGTTGCTAGATGAATTTGGCGCGCAGGTGCACTGGGCCAAGCTCGAAGCTCCCGCGCAGGAGACAGACGAAGACAAGGCGCGGTATGCGAGTGAAGTAAGCGCGCTGCAGAAGCGGGTAGCAGCGAAGTATCCGGTGAAGGAGTTTAATGAGTTCCGCGATGCGCTTGATCCCCGTCGCATTCTCAGCAATGATCTCATTGAGACCATTTTTGGAAAATAAGAGAATCAATTAAGATATTATGCTTTCTTTACAAAGTTTGACTTCGATATTTAAGTTTAAACGACGATGTGTTGGTCGGATTCCCAGCTTCCCGACTAATCCACCGCACAACACTTCGCTTCGCACTTCAGAACACTTCCCGGTTTCAATTTTCTCACAAACAATAAGATGTCAGGTTCAACTTATTGTGCGACGGATGTTAGTCAGGTCGCTGTTGCAGGGGATGTGAGGACCACATCAACCATCGCCAGCGCACAGGACAAATACAACCCGCCATACAACGCAATCACACGAAAGATGTCGCTGCCAGTGGGAGTAATCAACATCATCTGCACTTCTCTAGAAGGCACCGCATTGACTATTCCTTACACAATCGCAAAGTGTGGGGTTATTGGAGGTCCACTGTTGATTATCTTCTTTGGTTGCGCAACGGTGTCAACTTTATCATTCCTGTGCATCACTGCTAGAAAACTGCGTGCTGCCTCGTATACTGAAGTTATTTATCGGTTATATGGTCAGTCATTGGGACATTCGTTTTCCTTGCTTCTATTTTTCGTACTATTCGCAATCTTGGTCGGATTTCTGATTCTCGCACGTCAAATATTAATGGAGATCTTGGAACTGATGACCGGCATGACTTCCTGTCCATCTGTGGCTATTATGCTCGGATTTTCTGTGGTCTGTTTGCCATTGATGCTCGCAGAAAACTTGCACAAGTTGAGATACACGTGCTATTTGGGGTTTGCCAGCATAATCACCGTTCTGTTGTGCTTAGTCCACACCGCGAGACGCGCACCAGTCAATTTTCACATGACAAAAGTCAAACTGCTTCCTCACAATCTGCAGGAAGTCTTGGAGTCACTGCCCGTGTTTACGATGCTTTTTCTCAGCCACTTCAATGTAATGGGCGTCTACACGCAGCTGCACCACCCGTCTCCGAGGCGCATGTTTCAAATAATATTCACTTCCGTAGCCGTCTTGACGCTGCTTTTCTCAATGTTTGGTGTGGTCGGGTACTTCATCTTTTTGCAATTGTTTGATGGAACAGCGTTTGGCAATATACTACAACCATTCCCAGTACACCACAGAACCATGTTGATTGGCCGCGTGTGTCTGCTGGTCACACTAATATGCACATTTCCAGTGATGTTGGTGCCCGCGCGCGCCATATTAATCGAATTGTACGACGATCTAATTCTGTACTTCGCATGCAAGCATCATCCAGAGGGAAATGTGGCTCTGTGTCAATACCACGCAGCGTTGATGTTGGAAAACGAACACTCCCTGCCCGTACATGTTGACAGTCACCACCGCGCGCCTCACTATCCCATCCATCTACCTCCAATTGACAGCCTGATGCTAGAGCGGAGTCCAGAATCGCTCAGCTCGCGCGCCGAAAGTGAAGCAGAGTCCTTTGTCACGGTCAGTACCTCATCTACACAGTCCCAGCACGGGTCCCAGCAAGAAGGGTACAGTAGAGCCAGCGACGAAGACGTTGGGTTGCGCTTTGAAGGGGTGGAGTCCCACTGGCGCGACTGGCAAGCACCTTCTGGGAATATTCAAGACTTACATAGAGTCACCTCTTTTGAGCGAATGGTTGCAGAATCCGACTACGGCACAGAGGGAAAAGAAGAAAGACACGAAGAGGAACACAAGTGGGATGAAGAAACAGGTCTCGAGATGCTGTCTACGGAGGAGTCGCAGCGCCTGACGGTGGATGAACAGGCACCAGAGAAACAAAATGGAAGAGGGAATATAAATCCTCCCGTAGAAGACTCTGATGCAGGTATGTTTCCTCTTTTCGCTACATTGTGCATGCATATACGCTAAAATATGCACCATTTTGTAGGTATCTGGCCAGTGCGCGCTGTCGCCGGTCCCCACTCGCCTTGCCCCAAATGGCGCACATTATATACATACCACACTGCCAGCAGCGCCCATACGCGACACATGGTACGGTATGTGTTCACAGGGTTAATATTGTGTACTGTAGTAGTGGTGGCTGCGGTGGTGCCGTGGAATTTCCCTCTGGACATGGCGGCGTGGAAACTCGCCCCGGCCCTGGCCGCCGGTAACTCGGTGATCCTCAAGCCGGCCGAACAGTCGCCGTTTTCCGCCCTGCGCCTGGCTGAGCTGGCGCTGGAAGCCGGT
>LNAP01004928.1_pt1 | contig 18289 bp, 16 predicted proteins | sample 602601 | NCBI WGS metagenome assembly LNAP01 (sample SAMN02440304, study PRJNA202911) | soil metagenome | biome: Subtropical and temperate rainforests or woodlands; isolation source: soil samples (1 kg each in a 20% v/v slurry with milli Q water) were... ...
CAAGGAAATGAAATACCGCGTCGGCCTGCCCGCCTGGTTGGCCAAGCGTGGCATTGCCTCGCTGATCATCGACCAGCCCGGCACCGGCGAAGCCCTGCGCTTGCACAACCTCACCGCGCGTTACGACAGCGAACACTGGGCCAGCCGCGTGGTGGATTGGCTGGAAACCAAGAGCGAGTTCGACCCCAAACGCATCGGCCTGGAAGGTGTGTCGCTGGGCGGTTACTACTGCCCGCGCGCCGTGGCCTTTGAACCGCGTTTCGCCTGCGGCGTGGTCTGGGGTGCTAACCACGATTGGCGCGACGTGCAAAAACGTCGCCTGGAAAAAGAAGGCAGCTTCCCGGTGCCGCATTACTGGGCGCATGTACGTTGGGTGTGGGGTGCCAAGGACCAGGACGACTTTATGGCCATCGCCGAAAACGTCCACCTCGATGGCGTACTGGACCGCATCAAGGTGCCATTCCTGGTTACCCATGGCGAAAAGGACTCACAGATCCCGCTCAAATGGGCACAGCGCACCTACGAGCAACTGACCAACAGCCCCAAACGCGAGCTGAAAATCTTCACCGAACGCGAAGGCGGCGTGCAGCACTCCAGCTTTGACAACAGCATCAACGCCGGGCATTACATCGCCGACTGGATTGCCGAAACCCTGGGTGGCCGCACAGCGTAGGTTGTTGAGCGTAGGTTGGGTTGAGCCGTAGGCGAAGCCCAACAGGGAGCCCATAGGGCTCCGCTTGTAGATCTCGCGTGGACCGATGCCGGCCTGTTGGGCTTCGCTGCGCTCAACCCAACCTACGCTCAACCCAACCTACGGATTCGGCAACCGCGTGGCGTGGAACGAGCTGATTTGCCAGCCGTTATCACCCAACGCCCACACCTGGGTCGCAAACCCTTCCCCACGAATCGGTTGATCGCCGCCGCGTTTTTGCAGGGTGTTGCATTGCGGCCCGGTCATCACCGCCAAGCCGTCGCCATAAAAGCGCACCTGCAATTCGCCGCGTTCGATGGCCAGGTACTGCACCGCGTTTTGGGCGTAGTCTAGGTAGTCGGCTTTGCCCTGCACCAGGCCGGTGGTGTGCACGTAGACCAAGTCGTCGGCAAACAGCTCGGCCACGCGGCGGTGGTCTTCTTCTACCAAGGCACGACGGCGTTCTTGCTCCAGGGCCAGCAGCGCGTTTTTCTGTTGTTCGGTGCTCATTGATGTCGCTCTCTTCGGGTTGAAAGCGCGCACCTTAGCGGCCGGTTTATAAGGGCAAAAAATCGTCGATGTCGATGCCAGGCATCCGCACTTGCAATACCTCGCGCCGCCCTCCTCTCTACGCCACCCAAGCCTTGCCGTTGCTGAGTTGGCGCCGGTATTGAGGCCATCAATAGCTGCCAATCGATGCAATCTGTTGGTGCCTCGCTGCTGGCGCTTGCAGCCTGTGCCGCACAACTCCAAGCACAGCGAAGCCACCGTATGAGCGCCCTGCACCTGCACTGCCAAACCCTGTTCACCGCCACCGACCTCACTACTCGCCAGCAGCAAACGCTGGTGGTGGAAAACGGCCTGCTGACCTATGTCGGCCCGCGCGCCAAAGCCCCGGCCCCGGCTGCTGGCGATCAGGTGGTGGATGCCGGTGACCATTTTGTGATGCCGGGTTTAGTCGACGTACATACCCACTTGGCCTTTGGTAACGCGCAAAGCGAAGAAGACATTGATATCTGGACCACCGACGAATTTCGCGCCTTGCGCGGGATGTTCTTCGCCCAGCATGTACTCGCCGCCGGCGTCACCAGCATGGTCTGCCCTGGCGACAGCGGCCAATTGAGTATTGCCGTACGCAACGCGGTGGCCGCTGGCATGTTTGCAGGGCCGCGTATCGCCGCCAGCAGCCGGGTGATTACCAATCGACAAAGCCTGAACGACTGGTTTCCCAGCCGCGTCGGCGCGCCCGAGTTTTTTACCGCGCGCCTGGTCACCAGCCGCAGTGAAGCCGTGGCGGAAATTCGCAAACAGGCCAAAGACGGCGTCGACCTGATCAAGATCGCCATGGACGGCACCCACCGTCGCCCCAATGGCGAAATCATCGCCGCCTTTACCGCCGATGAAACAGCGGAAATGGTCGACGAAGCGCACCGCCTGGGCTGCAAAGTGGCGACCCATGCCTACGGCCGCGAGGCGGTGATGTATGCGGCTAAAGCCGGTGTCGACCTGGTATTCCACGCGTTCTATATGGACGACGCCTGCATTGAGGCCTTGCTGGAGGCCGGCAGCATCCTGGCGCCGACCATGACCTTTCCACAGAACACCGTCGACTTTTGCCAACCCCACGACCCGGCTATCACCACGGGTTATGCCGGTTACTGCGCACGCACGTTGGAAGTCGGCACCCAGGTGCTCAAACGCGCCAAGGCCGCCGGCATTCCCTTTGCCTGTGGCAGCGACAGCGGCTTTGCCGTCACGCCCTATGGCGAATGGCATGCGCGCGAGTTGGAACTGTTGGTCAACCGCTTGGGTTTTACCCCCGCCGAAGCGCTGTATGCCGCTACCGCTGTCGGCGCGCGTTGTATGCCGCGCGGCGATACTCTCGGCACCTTGGAAGTCGGCAAGCAGGCGGACTTTCTCATCCTCGACGGTTCACCCCTTGCAGACATCCGCGTGCTGCAAGACCGCAGCAAACTCAAGGCGGTGTACAAGGCGGGCCAAGCGGTGCGGCTGGAGCGCAGCCCGTACAACCCCAAACAGGTGTCGGACTTTAACTCGTTGAAATGGACCGACCTCTACACCCGCGACCGCGTCGCTCAACTGGGCAAATGGAGCGTATAAGCATGGCGGCATTGACCTTTACCTGTGCTGCGCAACTCGCCAGCGACGCCCTACAAGCGGCCCGCGACTTAGGTTTTAAACCCATGGCCGCTGCCGTACTCGACAGCGCCGGCCACCCGCTGGCGGTGTTGCGCGATGAACACGCCAGCTTTCTGCGCCCACAGATCGCCACCGGCAAAGCCCGTGGCTGTTTGGGCATGGGCTTCGGTGGCCGCGAACTGGCCCGCCGCGCGCAGGCAATGCCGGCGTTTTTTGACGCGATTAATAGCCTGACCGGCGGCGAGGTCATTCCCGTGGCGGGCGGCGTGTTGATTCGCGACGCCAGCGGCCAATTGCTCGGTGCCATCGGCCTTAGCGGTGATACCTCAGACAACGACGAACGCTGCGCCTTGCTGGCGATTGCCAACGTCGGTTTAGTCGCCGACAGCGGCGACCCTCAGCCGAGTTAAGCCAACCGCGCCGCCTGCTCTTGCAACACCTGGCGAAACCAGTTCAGTGCCGGATCCTGGTCTTGGTAGGGGTGCCACTGCACCACTTGGGTGGCATCGGGAAACTCCAACGGCGCTGGCAGCACTCGCAGCGGATAACGTTGGGCGAAGGCCAACGCCTGACGGCGAAATACGGTGGCAACGCGCGCCGTGCCGATTAGAAAATCCGGCATCAGGGCAAAACTTTCTACAGCCACAGCGACGCGCCTGACGATGCCCAGCTCGTGCAAGTGCGCAGCGTCCAAACCCAGGTTGCGGCCGTCGGCAAACTCACGCAGCACATGCTCCGCATCACAGTACGAGGCCAGGCTGATGCCGTCGGCGTACTGCGCCTGCGCAGCGTCCACCAAGCAGCAGAGTTGATCGGTCAACAACGCTTGGTGCCCATAGGCGCTGTTCAGCCGCCGTTGCGGCACGATCACCACGTCGCTACGGCGATAGTCCAAGGCTTCGCTGACCACATCGCCATCGCGCGGCAACGGCAGATCGCGCACGGTCAGGCGCACGCCTGGCGCCGCCTGGGCCAAGGCGCGGCTCAGCGCTGGCAGCAACACTGCGGCAATGTAATCCGAGGCCACCAAGGTAAATCGCCGCTCGCAACGCAGGGGGTCGAATGGCGCGGCGCCGTTGCTGATGTCCCGCGTCAGGGCCAAGGCTTGTTGCACCTTGGGCAGCAACTGCAAGCCCAAGGCGGTCGGCTGCATGCTGCGGCCCACCTGCACCAACAGCGGGTCGTTGAAATGTTCACGTAACCGGCCCAGTGCCGAGCTGGTCGCCGACTGGCCCAGGCACAAGCGCTCGGCCGCGCGGGTCACGCTGCATTCGCTGAGCAGCGCATCCAAGGCAAACAGCAGATTGAGATCCAGATGGCGATAACGCATACAGGTTTTGCCCAGGCGCAAGAACGGTAGCTGACCCTAAGCCAGCCCAGGCCTGCACACCAATCGCGATAATTGCTGGTTGGTATCGGCAAACAGGATGGTTGCGCGCCCCTCACGTCCGCAACCTTACCTTAGCGGTTGGCGCTGCCCTTCCCCGCCGAGCGCAAGGTAATCAGCGTGATCTCTGACGGTTTTCCTAGGCGCAGCGGGAAGCCGTTCCACAGGCCTGTGCCGTTGCTGACGTATAGCTGCATACCGTCAACCTGGTAGCGCCCCGAAACGTAGCCGTCGTTTGCCAGTTGGGTTAGCCAGTGCAGGCCCAGTACCTGGCCGCCGTGGGTATGCCCGGAGAGTTGCAGGTCCGCACCAGCACGAGCATTGTTTTCAGCACCCGGCGGACGGTGGCTAAGCAGTACCACTGTGGCTTCAGGCGCAACGCCGGTTAGCGCTTTGTTGACGTCGGGCAGCGGCTGGTTAAAACGCGCGGCTACCGAGTCGGTGATACCGGCCAGCACAAAGCTGGCGCTGCCGCGAGTAATGGTCACGTGCTCGTTGAGCAGCAGGCGCAAGCCAAGGCTATTTAAGTGGGCCAACCACTGTTGGTATTGCGCGTAGTACTCGTGGTTGCCAGGAATGGCGTAAACCCCCAGCTTCGCCCGCAGGGCTCGCAAGGGTTCAACGTCGTTGCGGCGCGCGGCCACGGTGCCGTCCAAGAGGTCACCGGTAATGACGGTTAAATCCGGCGCCAGGGCATTGGTTTTGCCGACCACCGCCTCCATCCACGGGCGTTGCAACAGGCGACTTGCATGCAAGTCCGTGAGTTGCACCAGACGAAAGCCATCCAGCTCAGCCGGGAGCTGGGCCAGTTCGATTTCAACATTGCGTATATCCGGCACCCGCACCGCTTGCCACACGCCAACGGCGGACAGCAGCAACGCGGCAATGCCGATGCTCGCCCGCGGCGCTAGGCGCGTTAGCAGCGCCCGCCCCGCAGGCTTCGAAAACAGATAAGCGATAGCGCCAACCAGGTCGAGAATCAGCAGTAGGCAAGCCGCCAGAACCACCACGCCAAATGCCCCGCCCAGCACCATCAGCACTGCCGCCGGCAGCTCCGGCGAGGCCATTGAGCCGAAGTACGTACGCGTCACTAAGTGGTACTCGCAACTGAACAGCACCACGATGCCAAGTGCCCACTTCACGGATGCCGGCCAGCGCAGGCGCCACACTAAACGCCAGATTACATAGAGGGCCATTAGCCCGGTGATCACATGGAACACGGTGCTTTTGTCTCGTTCAGCAAGGGGGAGATGCAGACGGTACTTGATGGCGCCGTCTGCTTATACGCCAGAGTTATGGCTGAATGTGAACGTCGCCGAGAACGCGCAGTTCTGCACCCGGTATTGCAATAGCGGCGGACAACCGCGATCATTTGATAATAATTGTCATCTGCAAGCCTGTCGCATGCCGTATCTGCTCGATAACCCCTCGCTCGCCACCCGCAATCGCGTGCTGCATCAGCTGTTTGGCGATCACCATGGCTGGCTGGTCCAGCGCCTGCGCGCGCGTTTGGGCTGTAGTCATGACGCTGCCGATATGGCCGCCGAAACCTTCGCGCAGGTGGTGGCGCAGCGCGATCCGCAGGGCATTGTCGAACCGCGGGCCATGCTGACTACCATTGCCAAGCGCCTGATTTACGCCAGTTGGCGGCGGCGCGACCTGGAGCGCGCGTATCTAGAAGCGCTGGCGCAACAACCCTTGGGTTATGAACCGTCGGCGGAGGAACAGGTGCAGGCTCTGCAAGCGCTGAGCGCCCTCGACCGTATGCTGGACGGCCTTTCGCCAATCGGCCGCAGCGCCTTTTTGTACAGCCAGTTGGATAACCTTACCTACGCCGAAATCGGTGCCCGTTTGGGCATCTCCGCGCCGCGCGTGCACCAGTACGTGGTTAAGGCGCTGGGCCTTTGTTATATGGCGTTGGAGCAACCATGAGCGTGGCGCAATTGCCGCCAGCGGTAGCCGAGGCCATTGAGTGGCTGGCGTTGCAACGCTCCGGCAGCATGAGTGACGACCAACGCCAGCACTTCCAACGGTGGCTGGGCCAAAACGCCGACAACCAACTGGCCTGGCACCGTCTGCAACAGCGGCTCGGGCAGGCGTTCGCCGACGTGCCCGCGCAGTCCCATCACGTGTTAAGCACCCGCCCCCGCAGCCGCCGTCAGTTACTGCGTGGAGCGCTGGCCGTGACGGGGGTGGGCGCCGGGGGCTGGTGGCTACAGCGCGCGGGCCTGTTGCCGTTAATGGGCAGCGATCTGCAAACCGGCTTTGCCCAGCGACGACCGTTTGCTCTGCAGGACGGCAGCCAAGTGGTGCTGAACGCGCAAAGCCGTGTCGACATCGCCTTCAGTGCCGAGCAACGCACGCTGTTTCTGCGCGAGGGGGCGCTGAGCATTCAGGTCGCCGCGGATGCTCAGCGCCCGCTGGTGGTCGTGACGGCGTTTGGACAAGCGCGTGCGTTGGGCACCCGTTTTACCGTCACCCTGCGCGACAACGGCGCCGACATCTGGGTACAGGAGTCGCGTGTACAGGCTACCGCCGCCAACGGTGCCGGCCTTGAACTCGGCAGCGGCCAGGGCGCACAGGTTACTCATGCGGGCATTCGTCAACTCGATCCACGGCATGCCAGCGAAGGCCGCTGGGAAGACGGTTTTCTCGAAGTTCACGACCAGGCGCTCGGCACCATCATCGACGCTTTACGTCCTTACCAGCGCGGCATTCTGCGCATCAGCCCGGACGCGGCCGCGCTTCGCGTCTCGGGCGTGTTCCCCCTCGACAACAGCGCCCAAGCCCTGCGTTCGCTGGCAGAAACCTTGCCGATTCGTGTCGAGCAACGCTTCGGCTGGTGGACCCAACTGAGCCTGCGCTAATTATTTTTTTGCCTGCCCCTTAACAACAGAGCCACTCGCGTCACATAGCTGGCATCGACTACCCACCGGGAACGCTGCCCATGCTCCACACACGCCGTTTCAACCTGACGCCGCTGGCCCTGGCCCTTACCCTGAGTGCCACCCCACACCTGGTTTACGCCGCCAACGAGGCGAGCAGCCAAACGCAATTGCTCAGCTTCGACCTGCCGGCTGGCCCGCTGGATGCCACCCTCACTGCTATCGCCCGGCAGAGTGGGCGCACCATCGTTTTTAGCGCCCTGCTCACCCGTGGCCTAAACGCACCGGCGCTACGCGGCCAATTAAGCACCGAACAGGCGCTGCGCCAGGCGTTGCAAGGGATGCCGCTGCAACTAAACGTCACGCCCAGCGGCGCGCTGAGTATCGAACCGCTGGCTGACGGCGCGCTGCAGCTGTCTGAAACCACGGTGTCTGGCGTTGTCAGTGGGCAAGACGCCTGGGGCCCGGCCCACAGCAAGGTCGCTACGCGCAGCGCAACCATGAGCAAAACCGACACGCCGTTGCTGGAAATCCCGCAGTCGGTGTCGGTCATCACCCGTGAAGAACTGGTGTCGCGCCAGCACGACAGCCTCGCCGACGTACTCAATTACACCGCTGGGGTGGTTAGCCAGCCCAATGGCTACAGTCGCGTGGCCGACGACTACCGCCTGCGTGGTTTTGATATCGGCCCGCGCACCGGCAGCGTGCTGCGCGATGGCATGAAGATGCAAAGCACGCAATTTGAAGGCGGCCAGGAACCCTATGGCCTGGAACGTGTGGAAGTGCTCAAAGGCGCCTCGTCGGTGCTCTACGGCCAGCTCGCACCTGGTGGCTTGATCAACACCACCAGCAAACGGCCAACGCTCGACCCGCTGCACGAACTCAACCTGGAATACGGCAATCATCAGCGCCGGCAAATTTCCACTGATCACAGTGGCGCGCTGGATGACGAAGGCCGTTTCAGCTACCGCCTTACCGCACTGCTGCGCGACAGCGGCACCCAGTACGAGGAGATCGATGACGACAAGCAGTACATCGCCCCGGCGCTGACCTGGCAGATGGACGACGATACTCGCCTGACCCTGCTGGCCAGCCACCAACGCACGCAAACTACGTTAACGCCACCGATCCGCTACGACCTCACCACCTTCAGCAATACGCCGGGCTATAAAGTGCCCTACGACCTGTTCCCCGGAGAACCGCAATACGACGATTACGATGGCACCCTGGAGACCTTCGGCTATCTGCTGGAAAGCCACCTGAGTGACAACCTGCTGTTGCGCCATGCCACGCGGTATTTCGAGTCGCGCACTGACTACGACTACATCACCCTCAACAACAGCCGCGTCACCGGGCCGAATCTGGCCAACCTGACGCGCAGCTACAACTCGCGCGAAGACATCGCCACCGGCTGGACCAGCGACAGCAACCTGACCTTCAACCTCGACCACGGCGACTGGCAGCACACCGTGCTTGGCGGCCTCGACTACTACCGCAAAACCTACGACAGCCACCGTTACAGTGGCAGCGCCCCGCAATTGAATCTGGCCGACCCGGTCTACGGCAACCTGCCCAGGGTAAACACTGCCGTCGACAGCGGCTCCGACCTGCACAGCACCCAGGTCGGCCTGTACCTGCAAGAACAGGCCAAGTTCGATGAACGCTGGGTGGCGCTGGTCGGCGTGCGCCAAGACTGGGCCGAGAACCGTACCCGTAATTACCGCAATGACTCGCGCAGCACGGTTACCGACAACAAAACCACCGGCCGCGTAGGCGTGGTCTACCTGGTCGGCAATGGCCTGGCGCCCTATATCAGCTACAGCCAATCGTTCCTGCCGTCTGCCGGCACCGACAGCAGCGGCAACACCTTTGAACCCACCGAGGGTGAACAATACGAAATCGGCATTCGCTACCAGCCCGAAGACCGCGAACTGCTGATCAGCGCGGCGGTGTACCAACTCACGCAAAAGAACGTGCTGACCTCTATTCCCGGCTCTGACTTCGACGAGCAGACCGGCAAGGAACGCAGTACCGGGTTCGAACTGGAAACCAAAGCCCAACTGAGCGCAAACCTGGCGCTCAACGCCACCTACGCCTACACCGACGCGCACATCATTGCCGACAACGACAAAACCCTCGAAGGCGCGCGCATTGAAGGCACGCCGTATCACAGCGCTGCGTTGTGGCTGGACTATCGTCTGAGCCTGCTGGGACTAGAGCGCGTTACGGTCGGCGGCGGTACCCGCTACAACGGCACCACCCACACCGTACCGAGCATCAGCGACCGCAAGATTCCCGCCTACACCCTGTTCGACGCGCGGGTTACCTACGAAGTGGACGACAACTGGCAAGTAAGCGCCCGCGCGCAAAACCTCGCCAACGAGCGTTACCTGTATTGCGCCAACTCCTGCCGCTACGGCGACGAGCGCAGCGTCGTCGGCTCGGTCAGCTACAACTGGTAGGCCTGCACGCGCCGCGCCCTAGCACATCTGAGCTATAGAGCTCTGGCCCCTACGCCGCTAGGGTGCGGGCCTCGGGGCAGCCGACTGCGCGGCCCGTCACTGGTGTTAACAGGGAGTTTCAATATGCCATTGCTTACCCGGATGTTTTCCGCCGGCCTGCTCGTCGCGTGCGTCATCAGCAACGCGGCAGCGGAATCGGTCGATGAAATTTTCCGCACGCAAGACAGCAACGGCGATAACGTGCTTTCCGTGGAAGAAGCGCGGGCAGCGGCGCCGGCGGGCTTTCGCAACATCGACCGGGACGCCAAGGGGTTTATTTTGGTCGAGGATATCGCCGCCTATACCGTTGCTGGCAGCGACCCGCAGATGAAGTGGCCAGCACAAGCCTTGGCGGCAGTGGCGCAAGGCACGTTGCAAATGTGGGATGGCAATCACGACGGCAAAGTAACCGAGCAGGAGTACAGCGAAGCGGCGGTGGCGTTAATGCTGCTCGCCGATAAGGACGGCGACCATCAGGTAACCCGTGAAGAGTTACTGTTGTTTCGTGGTGAGCCGGTTCAGCCGTAAGCGCTCGCGTTAGGCGTACTGCTGCAGCTCGCTGATGTGTTTTGCCTGGGTGATGGAGACTTCGCTCGGCAGCGCGACGGCGTTCTTGGCGGCCAGCACTTCGGCCATCACGCTGACGGCAATCTCCGGCGGTGTTTTGCTGCCGATGTAGATGCCAATAGGCCCGTGCAGGCGCTGCAGCGATTGTTCAGTCTCACCAAAATGCTCGATCAGGCGACTGCGGCGGCTCTGGCTGTTGCGCCGCGAGCCAATAGCGCCGATGTAAAACGCCGGCCCTTGCAGGGCTTCAAGCAAGGCCAGATCGTCGAGTTTCGGGTCATGACTGAGGGCGATGATGCAGGTGCGCAAGTCCGGCGCAAAGGCGCGCACCACATCGTCGGGCATGTTCTGAATGCGGGTTACCCCTGGCACGCTCCAGGTTTCCAGGTACTGCGGCCTGGGATCGCAGATGGTCACCTGGAAGCCATTGAACTGCGCCATTACCGCCAAGTATTCGGCCAACGCCCCGGCACCGATCAGCAACATGCGATAGCCAGGCCCGAAGGTCGTGCTCATACGCTGATCATCAAAGCTGAATTGCGCCGGCGTGGCTGTGCTTTGCAGGGTGACCCGCCCAGTGGCCAGATCAAGGTGACGCTGTACCAGTTCGCCGGCATCAAGGCTGGCCAACAACTGCTCCAAGGGCTGCAACGCTGGCAGGTATTCCAACACCAGTTCCAGCGTGCCGCCACAAGGCAAACCGAAGCGATGGGCTTCGTCAGCGCTGACGCCGTAACGCACCACTTCAGGCAAACGCTCGGGCAAGCCGGCAGCGCCATAGGCGGTGGTGTAGCGATGGATCAGATCGTCTTCGATACAGCCACCGGAAACACTGCCCACCACGCGACCATCGTTGCGCAGCGCCATCATCGAACCCACCGGCCGTGGTGACGAGCCCCAGGTGCGCGCCACGCTGACCAGCAGCACGCGCTCGCCCGCCACCAACCAATCGCGGGCGGTGCGCAGTACTAACAGATCAATACTCTCCATCAGCCCTCCGGCGGCTTAGCGCATATGCAACACAATCGGCGTCGGGCTGGCGGGGTCGGTGTGTGCGCGCAGTTTGCCAACCGCCTGCGCGTCTACTTCACCACCGTGATTGCCCCACGTCGTGCGAATAAACGACAGCACCTGGGCGATTTCCCCGTCCGACAGTTGCTCGCGCAAGGCCGGCATGCGGTACGCATCCGGAACTCCGGCAGCTACAACGCGCAACGAGCCATTCAGGGTGATGTTAATCGCCGAATCAGGCGCTGCGATCAGTGCCGAGGTAGCCCCGGCCAGCGGCGGTATCCAGGGTGCCTGTCCCTTGCCATCCAGCCCGTGGCACGAGGCGCAGCGCGTTTCGTAGAGGTGCCCACCGGCGCTGGTAAATGCCGCCGCATCGGCGACCTGGTACTGCCACGGCGAACCATCGCGCTGCGGGTCGCCGGGCAACGATTTCAGGTAGCGCGCGATCGCGGTGAGGTCGGCATCGGTCATAAATTGCGTGGAATTGTTAAAGGCTTCAGTCATAGAACCAAAGACCACGGCATGCTGATTTCGTCCGATTTTTAGAAACTCGGCAATCTCCGCTTCGCTCCAGCGCCCCAGCCCGGTATTGGGGTCGTTGCGTAAGCTTGGGGCGTACCAGCCATCCAACAGTGCGCCGGCAAGATGCTGCTCACCGGACTCACTCAAGGCTTTTTCGTTGAATGCCAACCCGCGCGGCGTATGGCAACTGCCGCAGTGGCCGGGGCCTTGAACCAGATACGCGCCACGATTCCACACCGCGTCTTGCGCGGTTTGCGCAACAAACGCCACAGGTTCTGTGAACAGCGCATTCCACAGTGCAATCGGCCAACGCATATTCAGCGGCCAAGGGATTTCGCTTGGCTTATTGGCCACCTCCGCAGCGCTGACGCCTTGCATAAAGAATGCATACAAGGCCCGCACATCGTCGTCGCTAAGCTTGGCGTATGACGGATACGGCATGGCCGGATAAAGCCTGCGGCCTTCTGGCGCAACGCCTTGGCGTACGGCGCGATCGAAGTCGGCCAGGCTGTAGCCGCCAATACCGGTTTTAGCATCGGGAGTGATGTTGGTGGCGTAGATGGCCCCCAGTGGTGTGGCCATTTTCAGCCCGCCGGCAAAGGCACGACCTTCCGGCACGCTATGACAGGCCACGCAGTCACTGGTCCTGGCCACATACTCGCCGCGCTGGATCAATGCCGCGTCGGGCGCTGCGGCGTCAGCTGTTTTGTCTAACGCCGAAGCCGGAACCCGTGTGCCGTACCAGACCAGAATGGCCACCACCAGCAGACCTGCGACCACCAGCATGCCGGCCGCTTTTGCCAAATTCCGTTTACTCATGCGTCGTTCTTCCCGTCAGGTCGGTTGGCTAAAGGTGTAGCCGGACATCGGCATACTGCGGATCCGCTGGCCAGTCAGCCTGGCCACCGCATTGGCTACCGCCGGTGCCACTGCCGGCAGCGGTGGTTCGCCGATGCCGCCCATCTTCGCCCCGCTCTCGATCACCTTGCGCCATGCGTGCAGGCGGCAGGATCGGGTACAAATCGAAGTTGCGCGCACGCGGTTTGCCGTCGATATACACCGCCTCCTCCACCAATGCCTGCGACAAGCCCAGGGCTACCGCACCATTGACCTGGGCCTCGACAATCGCCGGGTTAACGATGCTGCCCGGGTCGATGGCCTGCCAAATGTCGTGCACCTTGACCTGGCCCTTTTCAATCGACACCTCAGCGATCACCGCTGTCTCGGTGCCAAATGGCGAGGCCATGGCCACACCCCGCGCCCGCTTGGAACCATCCTCAGCAGTGAACGGCCCGCGCTTCCAGCCGCCCGACAGTTCGCCCACGGCCTGCAACAGCGTGGTTAAGCGCTGATTGCCCTGCAACAAATGCAGGCGCAGTTCAAAGGGGTCATGCCCGCCTTTGTCGGCCAGCTCATCAAGGAACGCTTCGTAGAAAAAGTCGTTAAGCGAATTACCCACCGAGCGCCAGTAACCGAGCATCATCGGGCCTTTGACGTAGATCTGCGCGATACGCCGGTTAGCAATTGCATACGCCTTGCCGGCCAGCCCCTCAGTGGCGGTTGGGTCAAGCTCTGCACCTTGCTTCCCGGCCAGGGCTTCGGTTGGTCCTTCGGTGGCGCTCACTGCTTCGATCGCTACCGGTAAGCCTTTGCCATCCAGCGCGGCGCGGAATTTCACCACCGCCATGGGCCGCAGCGCGTCACGCAAAAACTCTTCCTCACGGGTCCAGATCAGCTTGATCGGGCGGCCGACTGCCTTGGCCAACTCGATGGCCTGCGGGTACGGGTTGGCGGTTTCATAGAGAAAATGCCGGCCGAAAAACCCACCGAGCAACGGCGTATGCAGGGTGATCTTGGCCGGGTCCATGTTGGCGCGTTTGGCGATGTCGGCGAGGAACATGTCCTGCGCCTGGTTGGGCAACCAGATTTCCAGCGAACCGTCGGCATTAAACCGCGCCAATGCCGATGGCGGTTCGAGCTGCGCGTGGTTGACGTATTGGTTGTGGTACGTGGCTTCGACCTGAGTGGGCGCCGCCGCCAGGGTGCCGGCGAAATCGCCTTCTTTTTCTGCATCGCGCCCTGGCCCTGGCACATCAGCCAGGTGCTGACGGTAGGCTGCCGTGGAAAAGTCGGCGGGCATCACCCGCAGCGGTGAATCAGCCGCCGGTTCCTGCCACTGCACCTGGATGGCTTCAACCGCACGCTTGGCATGCCACCAGCGCTCGGCCACTACGGCCACGGCACCTGGCAAACGGTGAATCGAGTGCACGCCTTTCATGGCCTTGACCTGCGCCTCATTGCGCAGCTCGCCCACGGTCATGCCCAGGCGCGGCGCATGTTGCACCGCGGCATGCAGCATGCCTTCCACTTGCATATCGATGCTGTACAGCGCCTTGCCGGTGGACTTGTCGTAGGCATCCAGACGGCGCACGGGCTTGCCGATCCAGCGGAATTCGCTGGGGTCGCGCAGCTTCACGCTGTTGATATCCGGCACGGCCAGGTCGAGGGCCAGGCCAGCCAACTCGCCGTAGCTCAGCGAGCGTCCGGAAGCCGCATGCAGCACTCGGCCAGGCTCGGTGGTCAGCTCTGCCACGGGCGCGTTCAAACGTGCGCTGGCGGCTTGCAGCAACATGGCGCGGGCCAGGGCGCCCAGACGGCGCATGGTTGGGTAACTCATGCGCACCGACATACTGCCGCCGGTGATGCGCAAGCCATTTTCCATCACCACATAGGCTTCGCCAGGCGGTGCGCTCTCGACCACAAAGGTCGAGGGATCGGCATCCAACTCTTCGCCAACGATCTGCGCCATGGCCGTGTAGGTGCCCTGCCCGCCCTCAATAAACGGGCAGAGCAGGCGAATGCTGTTGTCCGGGCGAATCTCCAAAAACGCGCTCACTTGCGTGCCCTGCGCTTGGCGATCAGCCGCCATGGCCTGCATACGTGCAGAGCCCAGCGGCACGCCAAAGCCCAGCACCAAAGCGCCAACCGCCGTGCCGGCGGAGGCGACTAGAAAGCGCCGACGGGACAGGTTGATCGGCGCACCCAGGTCAGTATCAAGAGGCGTGCTCATCAGGCTTTCTCCCCGGCAAGCTCGTGGACGGCCGCGTTGATAGCGTTGTAGGTACCGCAACGACACAGATTGACCATCGCCGCGTTGATCTGCGCATCACTGGGTTTCGGGTTGTGCTTGAGCAAAGCGGTCGCGGCGATTACCTGGCCGGACTGGCAATACCCGCACTGGGCCACCTGATGCTCAACCCAGGCCGCGACCACGCGCTTGCCCACTTCATCGCTTTCAATCGCCTCAATGGTGGTCACCTCACGGCCCACCACACCGGCAACCGGCGTGACACACGAGCGCACCACGTTGCCGTCGACCAGCACCGAACAGGCGCCGCACTGGGCCAAACCGCAACCGTACTTGGTTCCGGTCAGCCCCAAGTCATCGCGGATCACCCACAACAAGGGCGTGTCCGCCTCAGCGTCGACCTGGTAGGTTTTTTGGTTAATTCGCAGCTCCATGGCTCACCCGCTATCACGATGGTTAGAATTTTTTTAGCAGCACAGGCAATCGAGTGCCGGGCCAATTGCTTTAGGACAGTAGCACTGGCAAATCGAGCGCAGCGGCATCGTGGCCAGATAGCCGTTATTAGCCACACTCATCAATCAAACGCCGCGCTAGACACAAAGCTTTGCCGACATCATCAATGCAGTGGCGCGTTTTCGGTTAGCGCGATCCTGCGGCGGGCTTGCCTGATCCTGTCGAATGCGGACGCCAGCTAGTCAGCGGAAAACACCACCCGTACATCACCGCGGCCTAACGCCTCGACAAGACCTGCTGGGTTATCGATGCGCCCTAAACGGGAGTAGCTATAGGCCGAACTGAAAGTTTTATAAAACACCACCAAGGTGTCTGTGCCATAGAGCAGTAGGTCGCCGGTGTTGATGGTGCCAGGCGCAAAAGTATCGGTGGGCAACGGTTGCGCCAACGTGGCCATTTTTTCGTTGCTGTTGAGGTCGTTCATATCCAAGGTCAGCGGCAGTTGCTGAGCTAGCGCCTGGGTGCTCGGATTGTTTGCCAGGGTAACAGCGAAGCGCTGTTGGCCAACGGTGATCCACATACGGGTGCTCTCCAAACCGGGGGTTGCGCCTGTCGCAGCTGTTGCAAGCACAAGTGCCGGCAAACAAATGCCCAGCCAGGCGAGGCAGTGGTTGATGCTGATTTTGCGCAAATACATAGGCGTGCTCCCAGTAACCGGCTCAGCGCGTACGTGACGTCAAAACGGTTAGCAACGCGGCCAACATCAGCAGTGCCGCGCTGGCGATAAAGGTGCTTTGGTAGCCGAGCCCGTCAAACAGCACGCCACCCACGGTGGAGCCCACGGCGATGGACAATTGCACAATCGCCACCATCAGCCCGCCACCTGCTTCGGCATCGTTTGGCAACACCTCGGCAATCCAGCTCCACCAGCCAACCGGTGCTGCCGTGGCAATAAGTCCCCAAAACCCAAGCAGCACGGCAACAGCAATCAGCCACGTACCGGCCGGTATCAGCGCCACGGCAATTACCGCCATCAACACTGCACTGACGCTCAAGGTGCCGTACACGCTGCGTTTCACAATGCTGCCGATCAGCAACGTGCCACACAGCCCCGCTACACCTATCGCCAACAGCAGCAGAGAAAGTGTTGCTACCTTGACCTGAGTGACGTTTTCCAGAAACGGCCGCAGGTAGGTAAACAACGCAAATTGCCCCATAAAAAACAAACCGGCGGCAGCCATGCCCACTGCCACCTTGCGGTTTTTTAGCAGCCGCAGCACGTTGCTCGAACCTGGCGCCCGCTGCTGCGCAGGCATGCTCGGCAAGCTAAGCCACTGCCAAACCAAGGCAATCAGCGCCACCGGAACCAGACAGAAAAACGCCCCACGCCACCCCACGATGGAGCCTAAGTAACTGCCCAGCGGCGCGGCGACCACTGTCGCCAACGCGTTACCGCTATTGAACACTGCCAGCGCCCGCGGCACCTGTGCACCTGGCACCAGGCGCATCGCGGTGGCGGCTGACATCGACCAGAAGCCGCCAACCACCACACCAATCAGCGCGCGGCCGAGCATGTAGATCAGGTAATTCGGCGCCAACGCAACAACGGCGCCAGATAGCGCCATCAAAGCAGTCAACGCCAGCAGCAACGTCTTTCTATTTAGCGTGCCGGCAAGCCAACTGACCGTCAGGCTGGTCAACACCGCAAACGCCCCGGAAATGGCCAGGCCCTGCCCGGCCAACCCTTCGCTTACCCCCAAATCTTGTGCCAGCGGTGTGAGCAAGCTGACTGGCATAAATTCTGAAGCGATCAGGGCAAATACGCAGAGCGTCATCGCATAAACGCCGCCCCAGTGAACGGGCTGCGCGTCTGTTTTATTTACGCAGGTAACGCCGAGGTGGGCGTCGACAGATGGGCTGTTCATGGTCTGTGCAATAGGCCTAGTTAGTCGCCAACGGTTAATTCAGGTGGGTCTGAAAGAACTGAGTGAGCTTGAGGAAAGGGATCAGATCGACGCGGTCATACAAATCGACGTGACCGGCGTTAGGCACGATCACCAACTCTTTGGGCTCACCTGCCAGGCGAAACGCCTCTTCGCTGAACTCACGGGAGTGAGCATTTTCGCCAGCGACAAACAACATCGCCCGTGGCGAAATGCTCTCGATATCGACGAAGGGATAGAAGTTCATGAACTTGCTATTGCTGCTCAGCGTCGGGTGAGTCGTCAGCTGCGGCGTGGAGCTGGCCGGGGTGAATTCGCCACGCGGTGTGCGGTAAAAGTCAAAGAACTCACGCTGAATGGGGTGAGTTTCAGCATTAAGCTCATGCACTGTGCCGCTAGTGTATTGAGGCGTGCCACCGCTGAATTCCACGTAGCGCTGCTCGGCTGCAGCGGCAATGATTTGCTTACGTTGTTCTAGCGTTTGCGAATGCTTGAGTCCGTTCCGATTGGCGGCGCCCATGTCGTACATGCTCACCGTGGCGATGGCCCGCATGCGTGGGTCGATCTTAGCGGCACTGATGACAAAACTGCCGCTGCCACAAATGCCCAGTACGCCGATGCGCTGGCGGTCGATATAGGGCCGCGTACCGAGATAATCCACGGCGGCGCTGAAGTCTTCGGCATACATATCCGGCAGCACGGCATTGCGTGGCGCGCCTTCACTTTCGCCCCAGAACGACAAATCCAGCGCCAGCGTAACAAAGCCCTGTTCAGCTAATTTTTGCGCATACAGGCCAGCGCTCTGCTCTTTCACCGCGCCCATCGGATGACCCACCACGATCGCCGGGTTGCGGGTGACGTTATCCAGCCCTTTGGGAATAAACAGGTTACCCACCACAGTGAGCTGATACTGGTTTTTGAAGCTGACCTTTTGCACGGTCACCTTGTCACTTTTGAAGAAATTATCTGCACCGTTGGACATATCGGCTCCTGAGGCGGTGAATGAACTGACTAAAAACCCGAGCATCACAAAGAGCTTTTTCATGGAGGTATCCTTTCAAAGGAACGCTAACGGCAACGC
>LNAP01002489.1_pt1 | contig 18287 bp, 18 predicted proteins | sample 602601 | NCBI WGS metagenome assembly LNAP01 (sample SAMN02440304, study PRJNA202911) | soil metagenome | biome: Subtropical and temperate rainforests or woodlands; isolation source: soil samples (1 kg each in a 20% v/v slurry with milli Q water) were... ...
GGGAGAGGCCGGTGCAGTGGCTGGTGATGTTCCTGTGAGGCAATCATGAGGTGGCAGTGCGTGACACTGAAAAGCCCGATAACCGTGATCGCTGCGGTCGTGTTCTGTTTTTCCATGGCGGCGTGCAAGAGTAAAGACATGCCTGAAACCTATAGCTGGACGGGAACTGTCTCTGCACCACAGGAATACCCCATGGAGGTATACGGTGGCGCCCTGGTCGCTGAGGGCTTTACCTACGGTTTTGATGCGATCTGGGGCACGCAGAACACCGGTTGGGGGAGTCCTGGCGGAACCATGACCACGGCGCTGGAAAAAAAGGCAGTGCCCTATCAACTGGAATTCACGTGGTACTCGCTGGTGGAGAGAACGTTCTATAGCGGCCAATGGAACTTGGACCCACAGAAGATAAAGAGCCTCCTGGATGAGGGCTTTATTGATCAGGACACCCATAAAAAAGACACCTACAGCACGTTTATCGTGGGGTTGGCGCCACAGGGCAGGGTGGTGCTCTGGATGAGCGGGGCGGGAAACCAGAAGGAAGTGGGGGTCTTTCAGGCGCAGGCCACAAACCTTACCAAGGAGAGCGCCTACAGCAATGCCCAGTACATGTTCAAAGACGGCTATGCAGACCGCATGCTCAATGATCCATCCTATAAGACCTTCAGTGCCGATATCCGGCAAAAAATAGCCACGCAGGGCTATCCCCCGGCAAACATCTACGACACCTACCGGGAGAAATACAGCTGGAGGCCTGTGGTTGTGCTGCAGCAAGGCGAATGGCTTGATTTCGGATTCAGCGCCTACAACGGCGAGCAGGAGAATCTTTTCGGAAAGGCCCTACTCGACAATCACTATGTAAAACGGGCCATTCCAACGTTCTGCGGGTTCTATTGGCGCAATGGCAACAGCCGGTATGGCGTCTGGATTGACGCATTCGATGAAGAAGAAATCTTTGATATTTTCCAGAAACTGGGCAAACAAAAAGACATAGACCTGCTGGTGAAGGTTGACGCGCAAAACACCCGGGTTTCCCTGGCATTAAGGGCGGGCGCGCAAGAGATTCCCATCGGCAAAGCCAAAGTCAGGCTGTCCCGTAAAATCGAGTAGGCTCCCCCGCCTGAGGGGAGAGCCAGGTTTCACTGCTCAGCAGGGCTGGGCCGCAAGGCTGTTGCTGACATTGCGTCCCAGCACCAGCACCGTCACAAAACCCAAGCCCACCAGCACCGTGGCAAGGCTCAGGAGCACCGAGCTGCCCAACTGGTCGACGATCCGCCCACCGAAGAATGAACCCAGGGCAATAATCACCTGGAACAGGGCGACGAAGAGCGGCATGCCGCGTTCGACATCCTTGGGCGCCACGACAAACATCCAGATACTGGCGCAGGCCGGGAAGGCGCCGAAGGCAAAACCCCAGAGCCCAATCAACATGGCTGCGCCGGTCATGCCGGTGGCGAAGTGGGGGAACAGGGCGGTGCTGGTGCCGATCATCAGCGCCACCAGCAACAGGGTGTGACGTACGCTGCGGTTGGCGGCAAAGCCGGCAAAAATATTACCCGCGACCCCAGCCACGCCGAAGAGCAACAGCAACGAGCCAATCGTTGGGCCGTCGAAGCCGGCACTGTGCTTGAAGAATGGCGCCACATAGGTGTACGCGGCAAAGTGCGCCAGGCCGATAAGCAATACTGCGATCAATCCGACCCGCGCTTGGGGGTTGATAAACAAGGCGGGCAGGTCGCGGATGTGGATGGCTTTCTCCGGGTTGAGTCGTGGCAGCAGAAATATCTGCGCCAGGAGGACCGGGACGCCCATCAGCGCGGTGACCAGGAAGGTCATGCGCCAGCCCATCAGGCCGCTAAGCCAGGTGCCTACGGGCACGCCCAGCACGGTGGCGAGGGTCACGCCGACCATGATGATCGAAGTCGCCTGGGCGACGCCCACACCCTTGGGCGCCAGCCGGCCGCTGAGGGCGATGGCGGTCGCCCAGAAGCCGCCGATGCTGATGCCCAGCAGTACGCGGCCCAACAGCAGCAGGCCAAAGTCGCTGGCAAAAGCCACCACCGAGTTGGCGATGATCATGATCAGCGTCAGGCCGATCAACAAATAGCGACGGTCCATGGTGCCAATGCTGACCGACAGCAAAGGCGCGGCGAGGGCGGCCATGATGCCGGGCAGGGTCACCATCAGCCCGGCGTGACCGGCAGTGATACCCAAGTCACTGGCGACATCATTGAGCACACCCACCGGCAGAAACTCACTGGTTACCAGGGCGAAGGCACCTACGGCCACGGAGAGAATCGCCAGCCACTGCTGTTTGACACTCTGTTGATTATGTTCGGGAAGGCTGCGAGGGGCCTGGTGGGCACTTGGCATGGGTGAAGATCCGGGGGAAATGCAGCCTGAAGCCAGGCCGGGGGGAGAATGTGGAGGCGATTATAGGAATCAGTGTGGGTAATTAAACAGGGCGCTCGGTTTGATAGTCATCATCAATGCAATCAATGCCGCCCCGGCGATGGATTGGGGGAGATGCTGGTGCGCCAGGCGCAGCAAGTGCAAGGTCACGCTATCCGGAGCCAGGCAGATGACCACGCTGCCGGCGGCAACCGCGCCATGGGAAATACTATAAAGTCTCTGCCCAATACTTTTGGCCGCGACTAATCGGTGGTCGCTGGCACAGCGGTGGCGCCGAAGTCGAGCAGGGAGATAAAACTGTCGAGCAACGGTGATTGGTTGTCGGTGTTCCAGCTCAGGTACAGGCCGATGGCCGGGTTGGGGGCGGCGCCGACCGGGCCGATCCGGAGAAACACGACCTTGTCGCGCATGATCGAGTTGGCAATCGACTCCGGCACCAGGGCAACGCCGAAGCCACAGGCCACCAGGCCGATCAAGGTATGGAGCTGCGCGGCTTCCTGCACCACCCTGGGGTAAAAGCCGGCGGCTTCACACAGGGCGATCAACTGGCTGTGATAGCCGCTGCCCAGGGCCTGGGGGGTGAACACGAAGTCTTCCCCGGCGAAGTCCCGCAAGTCGATCTGGCCAGCGTCAGCCTTGGGGTGGTCGGCGGGCAATGCCATCACGATCTGTTCGTTCAGCAACAGGCGCGACTCGACGTTTTGCGCCGCAATCGGCAACTTGCGCATGAAAGCAATATCCGCTTCCCCCGACACAATGGCCTTGGCCTGGCTGGCGGAGGGCATCTCCTTGATGACCAATTGCACCTTGGGGAAGGTCTCGCGAAACCGGCGCAGGCTACTGAGCAGTGACGCGTAGTAGGTGATCGACACCGCAGTCACCGTCAGTTTGCCCGCAATCCCCTCGGTTACCTGGCGCGCGTGCTCGATACCCCGCTCCAATTCGTTGAGGGTGCTGTAAGCGGCATCGAGGAATACGCCACCGGCCGGGGTCAGTTTTACCCCGCGTTTGCTGCGGGCAAACAGGCTGAACCCCAGCTTGCCCTCCAGGCGATTGATGGCCTGGCTCAGCGGGGGCTGAGCCATGTGCAGGCGAATGGCCGCCTTGTGGAAATGCAGCTCTTCAGCCACCGCAATGAACTGGCGCAACAGGCGGGTTTCGATCACTTCTGCGGCTCCTTTATTTGCACTGATCAGTAGGCCAAGGGCGCCAATGGTAGCGCTAAATCGCCCATGCCGAGTCCCAAGTCCGGCTCACTGTCCATCGGCCCACCCCGGCTGGCGCCCGAACGCCTCGAACAGCTCAATGATGGTTGCCTTGACCTTCTGTACCGCATTGCTCTCGACCACCGTGTCATGCCAGCACAGTGAAAGATCGCGCTTGAACAGTCGATGATCGATCCTGGCCAGCTTGAGCCGCTGTTGCCCCAGCTCGGCATGGGCCGCCGCCCACGGCAGGATCGTGACACCCAACTGCGCCTTGACGGCTGAGAACAACAGGTCGGTGGAGTTGGCTTCAAACTCAACCTCGCATTTGAGGCCGGCCTCCTGCAGGGCAAACTCGACCCGGCTGCGGATGGTATTCGGCGCACACGGCAGCACCAGCGGCATTTTTGCCAATGCCTCAATCGACACCGGGTCTTCGGCCAATTCAAATTCCGGCCAGGCCACCAAATACAGTGTTTCAGTTAACAGCCGCTGGAACGCCATGCCTCGGGTTTCGACCACATCAACGTTCACCGCCAGTGCCACCCGCCCCACGGTGATCAGGCGCCCCAGTTCGGCGCTGGGGGCGTCAATCAACTCCAGCTTGATGCCGGGATATCGCTGGCCAATCGCGCGCGCCAAGGGAATGGCCAGCATGCGTGCGGTACTCGAGGGCATGCCGACCGAGACTTTGCCCTGGGGGAAGTCGGCGTCCTGGCGCAGCATTTCCCGGGTGCCATCGGCTTGGCGCAGCAGCTCGATGGCGTGCCGGTAAAGGGTCTGCCCGGCCGCCGTGGCGACTACGCCGTGCACGCTGCGTTCGAGCAGCGGCATGCCCATATCCAGTTCCAGATTGCGCATCTGCTGACTGATTGCGGGCTGCGCAATATGCAGCGCTTCACTGGCGCGGGTAATGTTGCCGCACTCGATGACTTTGACGAAGTAGCGCAATTGGCGCAGGTCCATGGGTACCTCTTTAGTCATATAATTTTCCGATGAGATCAGAGGAATATCATATTTTTAGTTTATGAGATACGGCGCCTAGACTCGGACCACAACCCACTAAGCGTTCTTCACTGGAGAACCCTATGCAAGCTTTGCAAGGCGTGAAAATCGTCGACCTGAGTCGCGCACTGTCGGGGCCGTTCTGCACCATGGTGCTGGCAGATCTGGGTGCCGATGTGATCAAGATCGAGTCCGGCCCCGATGGCGACATGAGCCGTACCTGGGGGCCCTTTGACCGGGGCGTGAGCACCTACTATCTATCGTGCAACCGCAACAAGCGCGGCATGTGCATTGACCTGCGCAACCCCAAGGGGCTGGCCACCCTCCAGCAACTGATTGATGACGCCGATGTGGTCATCGAGAACTTCAAGCCCGGCACGCTGCACAGCATGGGCCTCGGTTATGAGGTGCTCAGCGCCCGCAATCCACGACTGGTGCTGGGCAGCATCAACGCCTTTGGCGCCGATGGGCCGATGAGCAGTTGGCCGGGCTTCGACCAGATCGCCCAGGGCTACTCGGGGCTGATGAGCCTGACCGGTTTCGGCGATGGCGACCCGACGCGCACCGGCACCGCTATTGGCGACCTGACGTCGGGCATGTGGCTGGTGACAGCCGTGCTGGGCGCGCTGCTGGAGCGCGAGCGCAGCGGGCGTGGCCAGCATGTCAGCACCTCGCTGTTGGCCAGCCTGGTCGGCTTGTTGAGTGTGCATGGCCAACGCTACCTCAGCCTCGGGGACGTGCCGCGCCGCACCGGCAACGCCCATTCGGTGATTGCGCCTTATGGCGTGTTCCAGACCCTGGATGGCCCGCTCAATCTGGCGCCGATTACCTCGGCCATGTGGGGGCGCCTGTGCATACTGCTGGATTTGCCCGGGCTGCCGGACGATCCACGGTTCGCCACCAATGAAGCGCGGGTCGAACGTCGTGATGAATTACGCGATATTCTCGAAGACCGCTTGAAAACCCGCAGCAAACGCGAGTGGACCGCTCTGTTTGTCGACGCAGGATTACCCGCAGGCCCGATCAATACCCTCGATGAGGTGTTCGCCGACCCACAGGTGCTGCACAGCCAACTGACTGAAACACTTACCCATCCGACCCTCGGCGCCCTGCGCCAGGTGGTGACCCCGGTGTTTGGCAGCACTGCCAGCGGTGCCAGCCGCCCACCGCCACTGCTGGGTGAACACACCGTCGAAATCCTGCGTGAAACCGGCTTCGACAGCGCCTCGATCAACGCACTGCTCGACGCAAAGGTCGTGTTCCAGAACTCCGTCGACAGCCCCTGCACCCAATCAACAGGAACCGCACAATGAATCCCGCTGCTACTGCCACCGTGACCGTCCACCCAGTCGATGAGCGCATCGCGCGACTGGTCTTCAGCAACCCCGCACAACGCAATGCACTCAGCGCACAACTATTGCAGTCACTCGATGAGAGCCTGCAGACCCTGGCGGCACAACGCATCCCGGTGGTGATCCTGGGCAGCGAAGTCGGCCACTCGGTATGGAGTGCCGGCCACGACATCCGTGAACTGCAACACGACCGCGACCCGATTGCCTACGGCAAGCCGCTGGAGCGGGTCATACGTCGCATCCGTGCTTATCCCGGTGTGGTGATCGCCCTGGTATCCGGCTCGGTGTGGGGTGGTGCGGTGGACCTGGTGATGAGCTGCGACCTGGTCGTCGCGGACCCCAGCGCCAGCTTTGCCATGACCCCGGTGAATATTGGCTTGCCGTACACCACCAGCGGCTTGCTGCGCTTTTTCAACAATTTGCCGATTCATGTGTTGAAGGAAATGTTCTTCACGGCGCAGAAGCTTGATGCGCAGCGTGCGGAACGCTTTGGCCTGGTCAACCGCCTGGTCGACAGCGATGTATTGGAAGCGACTGCGCTGGAGCTGGCGCAAGGTATTGCCAGCAAGGCGCCCCTGGCGGTTGCGGCGGTCAAGGAACAGCTGCGCATCCTTGAAGACCTGCAACCGATGCCGGTGCAGGCGATGGAACAGATTGCCGAACTGCGCCGACAAGCCTGTGAAAGCGCCGACTTTGGCGAAGGCCTGGCAGCCTTTGCCGAGCGCCGGCCGGCGGTGTTCGGCGGTCGCTAGAACACGCGTGCGGTAGCGCCACATCCCGAAAAAATAATAACAAGGGCGGTACCTGCGGGGCCGTCCGACTGCGGGGAGTCAGATTGCAATGAATAATGAGCTTCTGTCGATTCTGGTGTTGGTGGTCATCTTCGGCATCGCCAGCGTGTTGCCCATCAACATGGGCGCGCTGGCCTTTGCGGCGGCCTTTGTCGTCGGTTCGGTGATATTGGAAATGACCCCGGCGACGATCTTTGCCGGGTTTCCCAGTGACCTGTTCCTGACGCTGGTCGGGGTCACCTATCTGTTCGGCATCGCGCAGAACAACGGCACCATCGACTGGCTGATCGAGCGGGCGGTGTTGATGGTGCGTGGACGCGTCGCCTGGATCCCCTGGGTGATGTTCGTGGTGGCGGCATTGCTGACCGGTTTCGGCGCGCTGAGCCCGGCGGTAGCCGCGATCCTGGCGCCGATTGCGCTGAACTTCGCCGTGCAGTACCGCATCAACCCGGTGTTGATGGGGCTGATGGTGATTCATGGTGCCCAGGGCGGCAGCTTTTCGCCGGTGAGCATTTTCGGTGGCATCACCAATCAGATCGTGGCGTCGTCCGGGCTGCCCTATGCGCCGTTCACGTTGTTCATCACCAGCTTGCTGTTCAACCTGGGGATTGCCATGGTGGTCTTCGTCGTGTTCGGCGGTTTGCGCAGCGCGCGCCTGTCGCTGGCACCGGTCTCGTTCGGCCCCACGTTGCATGCGGCGGGTGCATCCCTGGCGATTCTTGGCCATGGCGGTACGCCGGCTTCCCCGGCCTATCACCGCACCGACCTGACCGGCGCCGGTGCGCCGCTACAGGCTGTCAGTGGCCTGGACGGGGCCAAGCTATCGACACTGATCGGCTTGTTGGCCCTGGCGATCTCGGCGCTGGTGTTCAAGTTCAATATCGGCCTGGTGGCGATGACGGTCGCGGTGGTGTTGGCCATGTTCGCACCCACGGCGCAGAAGGCGGCCATCGACAAGGTCAGTTGGTCGACGGTGCTGCTGATCACCGGGATCATCACCTACATCGGCGTGATGCAGACCATCGGCACCATCGACTATGTCGCCCATGGCATCTCCGGGCTGGGTGAGCCGCTGCTGGTGGCGTTGCTGCTGTGTTTTACCGCCGCGATCATCTCGTCCTTTGCGTCGTCCACGGCGTTGCTGGGGGTGATCATTCCCCTGGCCGTGCCCTTCTTGAGCCAGGGCCATATCAGTGCGGTCGGCGTGGTCGCGGCCATCGCCATTTCCACCACCATCGTCGATACCAGCCCGTTCTCCACCAACGGCGCACTGGTGGTTGCCAATACACCGCCGCAGGAGCGCGAAAAAGTCTTGCGCAGCCTGCTGATCTACAGCGCAGTGATTGCCCTGGTCGGGCCGTGTGTTGCCTGGCTGACCCTGGTGGTGCCGGGCCTGCTGTGACGATCAGGTACCCATCAGTGGGTTGAACAGTGACTCCAGTGACAGCCGGGCACGGCTCTCCTGGAGCGCTGCTTGGACCGCTTCCTCACCGAATACCAGGCCCTGGAGGTAGGTGAAGTGCGGGTCGAACAGCCCGAGGGTGCCCAGTACCTGGCGCAGGTAAGGTGTCAGGAAGTCCGGTTGCCGTGCCGACGCGCCCTGATGAAAACCACCGGAACCCACCAGCACATACACCGCACGGTTGTTCAGCAGACCGGTCTTGCCCTCGGGCCCTGAGCTGAATGTGCGGTGAATACGCAGGACGTAGTCGATCCACAGCTTGAGTGCAGCGGGCAGCGTGAAATTGTGCATTGGCGTGGCAATCAGCAGGATATCGCAACCTTCCAACTCGCGGATCAGCGTTTCGGAAACCTCGAAAGCCGGCGCGTCGAACGGCGTGGTCGTCGCCAGGCCCCGGGCGTAATCCATGCCGAGCGGTGGCAGTGGGTGTGTGCCCAGGTCACGTTCGACCAGTTCGAGCGTCGGGTGGCGCTGGCGAAGGGTGTCCACCAGTTCCAGTGCCAACTGGTTCGCATGGGAAACCTGGCCATTGGGGCTGGCGTTGATCAATAGAACACTCTTCATGCCGGACTCTCTGTGTGAAGGCGTTGGGTGAAGTGCATGCCGTGGGCCAGCAGCCCTTGGCGAAAGTAGAAACGTTGGGCCAGCGGCATATGCAGCCCGGTGTCCAGCACAAAATGCGCGCAACCGCGCTGCACGGCTTCTTCGCGCACGGCGTCCAGCAGCCGTGCGCCGAGGCCACCGCGCTGCAGGTCGGGGTGTACCACCAGGTCATCGACGTAAATGAAGCGCCCGTAGAGCAGGTTCTCCAACTCGCGGTAACCGGCCAGGCCCACCACCTGCCCAGCTTCCCATGCAGCCAGTAGGCGGTAGCCTTGCCCGACCTGGCGCAGCAATTGCGCGACATAGTGGGCCGGGTTGGCGACATGGGGTCGCAGTACGCGCATCAGGTTGAAACTGGCCGCGAAGGCCTGCTGGTCCTCCAGATGCCCAAGGGTATAAGCCATGTCGGTCTTCCGCTGTAGGGAGGTAGCTGACCTTAAAGCCCCGATGACTTAAGCTACAGGGCCGAAAAGTGCATAAATGACTAGGCCATGATTCCTCCCTTTACGCTGGACCGTAGCCAGAGCGCGCCGATGTATCGCCAGCTTTACCAGCGATTTCGCGAATCCATTGCCGATGGCCGCCTGCGCCCGGGGGATCGCGTGCCTGCCGTACGCGCGTTGGCGGCGCAGTTGAACCTGGCGCGTGGCACGGTAGAAGCGGCTTACCAGTTGTTGATAGGGGAGGGTTACCTGATTGCGCGGGGCGCCGCCGGGACGATTGTCACGCCGCAACTGGCTGCCGTTGCCTCGCCCGTACTCCCGGCCCCGGTTGCTGCGCCGCAGTACTCGTCCAATCATTGCGGGGCGCTGCCGTTGGCACTGCAGATGGGGCTGCCCGCACTGGATGCATTTCCCCGCAAGCTCTGGACCCGGCTGGCCGGTCGTCAACTGCGCCAGGCCGGCCTCGAGGGGCTGGTGTACCCGGACCCGCGTGGCCATGCAGCATTGCGCACAGCCATTGCCAGCTACCTGGGGATTGCCCGAGGGATTGCCTGCCGCCCGGAACAGGTGTTCGTCTGCGCGGGCTATCGCGCGTGCCTGGACCTGATCAGCCACACGCTGATGCGCCCCGGCGATCGCTGCTGGCTGGAAGAGCCGGGCTACTTCATGGCGCGCAACACACTCCGGGAGGCCGGCGTGCAGTTGGTGCCGGTTGCCGTGGATGAGCAGGGGCTTGATGTCGTGCAAGGCATCGCCCGCTGTGCGGATGCACGCTTTGCCGTGGTCACGCCGACCCACCAGAGCCCGCTGGGTGTATCACTGTCCCTGCCGCGCCGGCTGGCACTGCTGGACTGGGCCAGTCGCCAAGGCAGTTGGATCATCGAGGATGATTACGACAGCGAATACCGCTATCAGGGCCGGCCCTTGCCTGCGCTCAAGAGCCTCGACCAGCAGGGGCGGGTGCTCTATACCGGCACCTTTAGCAAGGTGTTGTTTCCGGGCCTGCGCCTGGCCTATCTGGTGGTGCCGCAGGCGCAAAGCGACGCCTTCGCCCGCCAGGCTGACCGCCTGCACAACCACTGCCCGCAGCTTCTCCAGGCGACGGTCAGCGCCTTCCTCTACGAGGGGCACTTTGCACGGCATTTGAAAAAAATGCGCACGCTCTACGCGCGCCGCCGCCAGTGGCTGGTCGATGCGCTGCAGCAACAGTTCGGCGAACGGCTGTCGATCAACCTCCAGGCCGGAGGCATGCACCTGATTGCGGGCCTGAGTGAAGGGGATGATGTTGAACTCGCTCAGCGCGCCCGGGCCATTGGCCTCGCTGTCGAGCCGCTGTCGCAGTGGTACCTCGAGGCCAGGCCCAGGCACGGCCTGGTACTGGGTTTTACCAACATCGCCAGCGCTGAACAGGCTGCCGCGGTGGCGCTTCGATTGGCTCAAGTCATCACCTAGGTGGTGTGCCGGAAAAAAGGCTTTTATCGCTAGGTAAAACCCTACAACTGTGTGTCTCGAAGGCACTCAAAGGACGTGCTAGCGTAGCCCTTTCATTGCCCTGGGAAGCAAACATGACCACCCGCTACGCAAAAATCGTCCTGACCCTGATGCTGGCGGCCTTCGCCGCGCTGGTGGCGTTCAACAACCTTACCGATTACGGCTCCAACTTTGCCTTCGTCAAGCATGTGTTGAGCATGGACACCACCTTTCCGGGTAATACGGCCATGTACCGGGCAATCACCACACCCTGGCTGTGGCATGGCGCCTATGGGCTGATCATCGCCGGCGAAGCCTTGACTGCCGTATTACTGGCCCGTGGGGCGCTGGCAATGTGGCGGGCCAGGCTAGGCACTGGCCGGCAGTTCGATGCCGCCAAACAGGTGGCCATTGTCGGTTTTACTGCGGGCCTGCTGGTGTGGTTTTTCGGCTTCATGGTGATTGGCGGTGAGTGGTTCCTGATGTGGCAATCCCATCAGTGGAACGGCCAGGAAGCGGCATTCAAGTTCTATATGGCGCTGCTTGGGGTGCTGATTTTTCTCAACCAGGCGGAGGCTGATCGCGACTGAAGCGCCTCATACGGTCAGCGAACGAATTTGACGAACATCCGTTCAGGGACGTGTTCGTCAAGGTGCTCGATGCTCCCGCTGGGGACAAACCGGGCCTTTGCGATCAATGCCTGAGAGGCAATGTTGGAGACATGGTGCGACACCGTCCCTATGCAGGCTGAGAACTGGGGCCTTCTGCCTTAAGCCATTTGCGCAAGCGCCCACGTGCATTGTCATAGGGGGAGGCGGTGTTGAACTGGATCATCCGCCCCATCGTCCAGTGCTCGTACCACGGGCATTCATACAGCTCGGCATTCTCGCGGCTCTGGATGCTGGACACGATCCGCTGCTTTGCGCTGTCGAGCCGCTCGAGCAATTGCTCAAAAGGGATGCCTTGGTAGTCGCGGTAGAACTTCTGTGCAAGCTGGCCCAACTGGTTCCACTTGAAGCCGGTTTCCGGGAAGTCGATGACAGTGCCGGCGGCGTCCGCGTCCAGCCACTTGAGCACCAATTCATTCCAGCCCACCAGGTAGGCGACCAGATTGGCGACGCTCATCTGCGTCCCCTTGGCATGCCCCTCCAGGCTGCATTCGTTGACCCGGGGCATGGGTACCCGCCGGATGACGCTGAGTAATTTTTCATAGGTTGCATTAATGGCATCGAGCAACTCTTGTTTGTCTTGAGGGACCGCCATAACTCACCCGCACTGTAAAACTGCATCCTGCCTCAGCGTGGGGGGCGAGATCTACACCCACTGCCCTCGATCCTGCCCCATGACCGTCTGCGTGCCCCGTGCCCCGTGTGCCGGTCCGAGGCGCCTGTATCGGCCGGACTTGAGTCGGCCGCAGACGACTGCCTTTCTCAACGGCGTTTCGAGAGACTGCTGGTCGATGACGACCCATTGGTACTGATCAGCAGTGGGGCGATGCCGGATATGACGGGTAGACACCGGCCGCCCTGACGCTAATCCGGATTTCGCAATTTGGTCTGAACTAACGCCCCCGGAGCGTCCTCGCAAGAAGAGGAAAACCCAGGAGGAACACTGATGATCAACTATCCAAAACCCCCTTTCGCACCTCAACAGCAACCTGTGCCGGGTGATCAACGCCGAATGGATCCCCAGCCCGATTGCGGTGAACAAACCTATAAAGGCTCAGGCCGGCTTGCCAACAAAATCGCCTTGATCACCGGGGCTGACAGCGGCATCGGGCGCGCCGTGGCCATCGCTTTTGCCCGGGAAGGCGCTGACGTAGCGGTGTCATACCTGGACGAACACGAGGACGCAAAAGAGACTGCACGCTGGGTCGAGGCGGCCGGGCGCCAATGCCTGCTGCTGCCGGGAGATCTGAGGAACCTGGCGCAGTGTGCGGCCATCGTGAATGACACGGTGGAGACGTTCGGGCGCATCGACATCCTGGTCAACAATGCTGCGTTCCAGATGTCCCACGAAACCCTTGAAGAAATCAGCGATGAAGAATGGGTAATGACATTCGATGTCAACGTGACAGCGATGTTTCGCATCTGCAAGGCCGCGCTGCCCCACATGGCCGAGGGCAGTTCCATCATCAACACCAGCTCGGTCAACTCCGACACCCCCAACCCGACGCTGTTACCTTACGCGGCCACCAAAGGCGCCATCGCGAACTTCACCGCCGGGCTGGCGCAGTTGCTGGGTAAGCGCGGTATCCGCGTCAACAGCGTTGCACCGGGGCCAATCTGGACGCCCTTGATCGTATCGACTATGTCGCAGGAGGCGGTGAAGCATTTCGGTGCCAATACGCCCCTCGGTCGGCCCGGCCAACCGGTCGAGGTGGCGCCGATTTACGTACTGCTGGCGTCGGACGAGGGCAGTTACATCTCCGGTGAACGTTATGGCGTGACCGGCGGCAAGCCGATTCTCTGACGCGCCCCTGGTGCTGAACGAAGCGGCGCAGGTCACTGATCCGCCGCGACTTTCAAGGCCTCGGCGCACCCCCAATTCACCGCCGAATTGGGGGTGTGTATCGCCACCTCCGAGCCGGGGATCGGTCACTATCCGGGCATTCTCGCCAAGGCGATTACCCCACCGGCGGCAGGTGGGATGATTGCCGGGATACCACCATTTCCTCGAGGATCTCCCGGACAAGCCTATTGATTCCCGACTCGGCGTGATACTGGGCACGATTGATGCTCGCGATGGTGAATTGATTGGCATCTGGCGCTAAAACAGTCACTGACAGGCTGCCGTCCGGGTTGATCAGGCAGGTGACGACACAGTTGGGTAGGCGACTGGAAAGAGCACTTTCGATCTCTGTTTTGGTGAGCGTTTCCATGAGTTCACTGTGTAAGAAGGAGCGGCAGGGCAAGGCTAGCTCAAAAAGACGCTGCGTAAATACTGGCAGGGTAATGGCAGTGCCTGATGGCGCCACGGTGCGGATTTGTGTGGCGCGATAGTGGACGTTTCGTTGTGCCTCGCCCGGGAGAAAAACAGCGGCCAGGCGCTTCGTGGCTCTAGCTGAACTCATCGAAGTTTGACGTTCTCGCGGCCTGGCTTTGCTGGTGTTTTTCAAACGCCTGCGCCAGAAAGTCGATCAAGGTACGCACCGACGGTAACAGCCCGCGCCTTGAAGGGAAGACAGCGCTGATCACGCCTTCGGTGGGCTGCCAGTCGGGGAGCAGGCTGACCAGGCGGCCGTCGTCTATCTCATCCTTGACCACGGCCAGCGGCAGGTTGGCGATGCCCACGCCCAGCAGTACCGCGCTTTTCAGGGTCGGCATGTCGTCACTGACCAGCCGTGGGGTGTGGCAGATCTCAGCCCTCATGCCTTCTGGCCCGGTCAGCCCCCAGGTGTATTGCAACAGCGGGCTGCCCCAGTTGATGGTCGGCAGCCCGGATAAATCCGCAGGGAGTAGGGGCAGTGGATGCGCCTGCAAAAACGCCGGGCTCGCTACCAACACCTGGGGGCTCCTGGCGAGCAGTTTCATCACCAGGTCGCTGCTTTCCAGGGGCGGGAAGCACAGGTTCAGCGCAATGTCATAGCCCTCGCTGATCACATCGACCTTGCGGTTGAAACTCTTCACATTGAGTTCAACGCTGGGGCACTGCGCCATGAACTGGCCCAGCATCGGCGCTACCCAGTAATTGAGCAGCGCGGTGGTGCAACTCAGGCGAATCACTCCGCGCGGCTCGGCTTTGTTGAAGGCGATCAGCTCCTCGGCGGACTCTGCCTCGGCGGTCATTGCCACGCAGTGGCGGTAGTAGGCCTGGCCAATATCAGTGACCTGGAACTGACGGGTGGAGCGTTGTATCAGGCGTGCCCCCAGCCGCGCTTCCAGCTGGCTGACCCGGCGGCTCAAGGTCGACTTGGGCATGTTCAGCGCCCGACCGGCCGCTGCGAAACCACCATGCTCAACCACCTTGGCGTAGAGGAAGAGCTCATTCAGGTCGAACATGGGTATCGTTCCATTTTTGAGATGGTGAAGTTTAATTCAACCACTACCGAGCACCTAGTGTGATGACTAAAGTGGGACCCTGGTTTTTTCCTACAACCATCAGCGGGGCACGCGAGGACGGTCAATAGGCGGGTTTTGTCAGTGAAAGTGGTTCAGTGACGACGAGCTAGACTCCCAGCGCCATAAACACCGTTGACTCTTTCCGGTGCGGCCCATTTCGGGAAACACCTTTTTACCAGGAGCATCATGATGTCTAAACCCTACGTTCGCCTGGACAAAGACAACGCAGCTGTCCTGCTGGTTGACCATCAGGCTGGCTTGCTGTCACTGGTCCGCGATATCGAGCCCGACAAGTTCAAGAACAACGTACTGGCCCTGGCTGACCTGGCCAAGTACTTCAAGCTGCCGACCATCCTCACCACCAGTTTCGAAACCGGCCCCAACGGCCCGCTGGTGCCCGAGCTCAAGGCGCTGTTCCCGGACGCGCCGTACATTGCCCGCCCTGGCCAGATCAACGCCTGGGACAACGAAGACTTCGTCAAGGCCATCAAGGCTACCGGCAAGAAGCAACTGATCATCGCTGGCGTGGTGACCGAGGTGTGCGTGGCGTTCCCGGCGCTGTCGGCCCTGGCCGAAGGCTATGACGTGTTTGTGGTGACCGATGCCTCCGGCACTTTCAACGAACTGACCCAGCAATCGGCCTGGGCCCGCATGACCGCCAACGGCGCGCAACTGATGACCTGGTTTGGCCTGGCCTGCGAGCTGCACCGCGACTGGCGCAACGATATCGAAGGCCTGGGGACCTTGTTCTCCAACCACATCCCGGACTATCGCAACCTGTTCACCAGCTACAACGCGTTGACCGAGGGCAAGTAAGCCCCAGCCCCCACCTCCTGCAGGAGCCGGCTTGCCGGCGAAAATCGTCAACGATAATGCGGGCAACCTGCAGAAACGCAGCCAGTTTGCGTTTTTCGCTGGCAAGCCAGCTCCTACAAAACGCCGGGGCTCATCTGACCCTGTAGGAGCCGGCTTACCGGCGAAAACCGTCGACGATGACGCCGGGTGTCAGGTCTCTTATTTCACCGCAGGTTGGCCCACCGGTATACGTCGCTCTTCACTCGTCAGCAGGCGGATCAGGGGCGAGGCGATAAAGGTACTGATGATGGCCATGATCACCAGCATGGTGAAGTACTCCTTGGGCAGCACGCCCAGGTCATAGCCCACGTTGAGCACCACCAGTTCCATCAGCGCCCGGGTGTTCATGCACACGCCGATCAGCGCGCTGTTGCGCGGTGTCTCGCCCAGCCAGCGGCTGGCGCCGTAAGCCCCGAAGAATTTGCTGGCGAACGCCACCAGGCACACCAGAAAGCAATTGAGCAGCGCCGTGTCGCCGTTGAGCGAGCCGATGTCGGTGCGCAGGCCGGTGTAGGCAAAGAACACCGGCAGGAAAAACGCATTGACCAGACCACTGACCTTGGCATTCCACTGTGTGACAAAGGGCCGGTGGGTGTGCAGGGCGACGCCGATGATAAAACCGCCAATGATCGAAAATACGCCGATCAGGTTGGTAATCACTGCACTGCCAAACAGCACGATCAGCATCAGGGAAATACCCTGGGCCGACAGCGGCTTGCGCTCCAGGTCGCCGATGATCCAGCGCAGCACCAAGGGCCGCACCACCCACAGCACCAACACGATAAACACCGCCAGCGCGAGGATCCTGCCCAGGGAGGCCCACACACTGAAATTGGACGCGATGATCGACGTTACCCCACCGAGGATCAGCCAGCCGCACACATCATCGATGGCCGCCGCGCCAATCGTCAGGGTGGCCACGCGGGAGCGGGACAGCCCCAGTTCCATGAAGATCCGCCCAAGGATCGGCAAGGCGGTGATCGACAACGCCGTGGCAAAAAACAGTTGGAAGGCCAGCAGTGGCGGCTTGTCGCCGACGATCTGTTGCCAGAAATACTCGGCCACCAGGAAGCCACTGGCAAATGGCACCAGCAGTCCACCCAGGCTGATCGCCATGATCGAGCGTTTACGCCCCTTGAGGTGGGCGCCGAATTCAAATTCCAGGCCCACCTGGAACATCAACAGAATCAGGCCGACCTGGGCCGTGGCGACAAAGGCGGTGGAGGTTTGCGGCACAAAGATACTGCTGAGCAGTTCCGGGAAAAAATACCCCAGCAGGCTCGGGCCCAGGACCAGCCCGGCGAGAATTTCCCCAGCCACCGGGGTTTGCCCCAGGCAGCGGGTGCTGAGCCAGGAGATCAGGCGGCTGGCGCTGAAAATCACGATCAGTTGGATCAGGAACAACAGGGTCAAATGCTCGGCCTGGGAGCCCACGGCCGATTGCCCGCCCGCAGGCGCAGGGGCTTGTAGCGTGATAGCGCTGGTGTTGGTTTGCATGGGGATGTCCTAGTACTTGAGGTGTCAGAGCGGGGGCTTGCGCCAGCCGCCGAATTCCATTTCCAGAAAGCGCGCGGCTTCCAGTAACAACGCGTCCTGGCCCAGCCCGGCCACCAGTTGCACGGCCACCGGGCAGCCCTGGTCGAGGCGCCCCATAGGCACGCAAAGGGCCGGAAAACCGAGGACATTGAACAGCGCGCAATAGCCGATATCGAACGGGCGCTTCAGGGCACTGCCATGGGCCGGCGCCACGCTCGGGGTGGCCGGCAACACCAGAATGCTCTGGCCGTCGAACAGCCCGGCCAGGGCCTGCTGCAAGTGATCGCGCTGCTTCAGGAACCGCGCGAGCCCCGGGTTGCCCAGCCGATCGCCGCAGCTGTCCATCAAGCTGGCAAGCAGTGGCCCCCGGGAGAACTGCGGCCTGCCAGCCAGGGCTGCATACAACGCCCGTGGATAATTCAGTGGCTGCCCATCCCCGAGGTAGTCGGCCAGGTGAATACGGGTCTCGCACTTGAGGACGGCCAGCCAGATAAAAAACGCGTTGGTTAAACAGCTTTCACTCCAGGCTTGCACCTCCACACCTTGGTCCGCATAACGCTGGCCGGTCTCGATCACCCCGGTAGTCACGGCGGCCGAGAGTGGCGTGCCCCATTTGACAGGGGCCGGCAGGCAGATGAATACGCGCTTGAGCGGTGTCGCCTGGGGCGGTTGCTGGTAGCCGGAGTGGATATTGCGGTCGATCCCGTCGCTGCCGGCGATGACCTCCAGCACTACGCCCAGGTCCTCTGCGTACCGGCACAGGGGGCCCGCTGCAAAGTGGCCGGCAACGGCTTGGGACACCGGCAATGACCACCGCTGGTCATCCAGCGGCAGGTGCCCACTCAGCGGCACCAGCCCCCGTGACGGCTTCAAACCAAAAATCCCATTGAACGCCGCCGGGATGCGGATCGAGCCGCCGCCGTCGGTGCCCAGGGCAAAGGGCACGCATCCGCTGGCGACCATCACTGAGTCACCGCCGCTGCTGCCACCGGCGGTGCGTGAGGTGTCGTAGGGGTTGAGTGTGCGGCCATACACCAGGTTGTCCGTTTCGGGCCACAACGCCATCTCTGCCTGATTGCCCAGAGCCAGGGGGAT